>BNJS01003983.1_pt1 | contig 306215 bp, 331 predicted proteins | sample 8540461 | NCBI WGS metagenome assembly BNJS01 (sample SAMD00202454, study PRJDB9452) | human saliva metagenome | isolation source: human saliva | place: Japan
TTAGTATTCAGCTTGCCCAATTGACGTGCCAAATATAACCACTTGATTACATTCGGATTCGTTACAGGTATTTCTTTTTCATCCATCCCTTTATACCGCGGAAGATCCACTAGTTGTTCCGCAAGAATCGTTGTTTTTTCACCACAATATTGAATTCCACGTATTCCATCATAGATAAATAAGTCTCTTATGAAATTACGAATCCCTTCTTTATCAGGCCCATTCTCAATTCGTTTAAAATCAAATATCTCATCTTTCTTATAAGTCTCTTTATGGTAATGCATGTATGAGCTTGGAATCAATTGAGCCATTGGCATTGTAACAGAGAGTGAACCCTTCTCATCTTCTGATGCATGAGAAAACAGATAAGGCTCATCTGTTTCTACTGAATACACTACATAAACATCATCTAATAAAAATAGTTTTTCTCGAATCAGTTTATACAATTCTCGTCTTTTATAATTTAATAGTACCTGTTTGGCTTCAAATCGTTTAGCCTCTTCAGCATGCACTTTATAATATAATTGCCAAATCTCCGAAATATCTGATGCCGCTAATTTTTCACAATCCTCTTTAGTAAGTTTGCCCTCTTGTTCATTCACAAAAGCGATTCCCAGCGCAGTAATATAAGCATTATATCGTTGTGCATCCGGAGCATTTTCCGAATGCAACACCGTTCCCTTATAAATATCAAGTTTAGCCCCATCTTGGACTCTTGCCATCACCATTGTGTCTGAAGCTTCTTGTACCTCGCCTTCTGGAACCTCGAGTGATAATACATTTGTTTTCACAGGCGTTTCCGTCACACAACTCATCTTTGTTACAACAATTTCGTCCCCAACTTTTATAGTCCCTTTCACGAAACCCACAATCATTAAGTCTGAAGGATTGTCATCCCCCTTAAAAAAATTAACAACACCAAGAGTAAAACTCGGATCCTGTTTCTTCTTTCCAAATAAAAAATCGAATAATCCCATTCATATTCCTCCCGTTTGCTAATAGCTGATACTTGATACTTAAATTATATCATAGCTTATTTCGAGAATATATAAACCACTAAACCAGAGAAAAGCAACTCAAGGAGTTGCTTTTCTTATGACTATTTAATTAACTGCATTAAAGAATTCTTCTGTCATAAATACAGCTATCGGATATTCGCCAGGATTAATAACAACATCATAATCCTTTACCAATTCATCAAGCGTTACAACTAACCCTTTATACTCTTCACCAAAGTGTTTACGGAGTCTCTTCCAATCTGTATACACTTGAACGGCCTTCTCTTTCGTTTTTCCTGGTCGTATCGCTAAATTAAAAGGAATATTAGGTTCGATTGCAGTTTGTGGATTATCTTCCAGAAGTTGGTCATACCCATGAAGTTGCATAGGCGCAATAAATTTTGCGGTCTTTGTAAATCTGGCAAGCAGATAAAAATATGCTTTACCGATATTCTTTTCTTCTTTATCTTCTATTCCGTCCAATTGACTTGATAGATGCAAAAACTTCATTAAATCTGGATTCGTTACAGGGATTTCTGCTTCATCTACCCCTTCATAATTCGGAAGGTCCATTAATTCTTTTGCAAAAATAAACGTATCTTCTGTGAAATATTGAATCGCTTCTACTCCATCATATATAAATAAATCTCTTAGAAAATTACGAATCCCCTCTTTTTCAGGTCCGTTTTCAATCCGTTTAAATTCAGCTCTCTTATCATTCCTATAAAGATCTTTACGGTAATGCATGTATGAGCTTGGAACCAGATAAACTCGTGAATGTGAAACAGTTATCCCCTTATTTCCATCTAATGATGCAGTAGCAAACAAATGAGGTTCGTTCGTTATTGGTGAGTATATTACATAAATGTCATCTAATAAAAATAGTTTTTCTCGAATCAAATTAAAGAAATCTCGTCTTCTCTGATCCACCTTCAGTTTTATTTCTTTTACCCTTCCAAAGTCTTCAAGATGGGCCTTCCAATATAAACTCCAAATCTCCGAAATGTCTGAAGCGGCTAATTTTTTACGATCCTCTTCAGTGAGTATTCCATCTTGTTGCCTTACAAAAGCGATATCCATTGTAAAACGATAAGCATGGTAAACCTGAGTATCTGTCAAGTTTTCCGAATGCAACATGGTACCTTTATAAATCCCAAGTTTATTCCCATCTCTGACTTTTACCTTCACCATTTTTTCTGAGGCTTCTTGAACCTCCTCTTCATCAACATAAATGGATAAAATGACGGTTTTTACAGGCGTCTTGGACAAACAACTTATCTTTGTAACAACAAGTTCGTCACCTACTTTGAGGCTTCCTTGAACAAAGCCCTCAATAATTAAGTCTGTAGCGTTGTCATCAACACCGATCACATCACTTACTCCAAGAATACAGATTGATTCTGCTTCTTCCTTACCCAGAGTAAACTCGGATCCTGTTTCTTCTTTCCAAATAAAAAATCGAATAATCCCATTTCTCTTCTCCTACTCCTAATCATTTACTATCTTCGTTTTTATTACCCTCTTCGAAATACAGTGTTCCGTTAATAAGGACAGGATGCGGAATTAATGGACCTCCCAACGGTTGGAGGACGCCCCTCCACTCTTCTCCATATGCTTCATTGAATCTCTTCCAATCTGTAAAAATTGGAACAGCCTTCTTATTGTCTTTTTGCTCTTTCATTGCTAACTCATACTTCACATCTTCTGCAAAAGAAGTCTCCCCATTTTCGTTGGGTTTTGGTAATTCTCCTTCTACTTTGATAGGTACAATAAAACGTGCTGTTTTTAAGGCTGCCGTCAAACGGTTTAAATACAAATTGGATAAGAAATCTCGGTCTCTCTTTCCTAATGTAGTAGTATCTCCAATTTGGCCTATCATTAGCAAGCAACGAACCACATCCGGATTCATGATAGGTTTATCAACCTCTTTCATTCCTTCTAAATCTGGGGATTTTATTAGTGCTTTTGCACTAATTGACGTTTCATCTGAAATAAACTCAATTCCTTCAGCTCCATTTAAGAAAATAACTTCGTTTAAGAAATTCTGGATTCCATCTTTATCCGGTCCGTTTTCAATGCAACGGAGTTCAAACTCATCAGGATATGTAAATCTCTCTTTATATGCCGCAGGAATTAAACGTACCATTGTTCCAGCTGGCTCGAGGCTACCATCTTTATGTCTTGTCATATTTATGAACAAAGCTGGTTCTCCAGTCTTTACAGAATAAACTGCATATATTTCATCGAGTGTTAATAATTTAGCGCGAACCTGCTCCATTAAAAGAAGTTTTTTTTCAAGATAGTATGCATGTTTTCCATGTGAATGTTGTGCAGCACTAGCATCACAAAAACGGATAGATTGGCTCCATATTTCTATTAAGTCCGAAATCGAAAAGCGACTACGATCCTCATCCATTAATACTCCATTTTGCCAGAAGAAAAATGCATTAAGAATAGCGTAAAGATAAGAAGCTCTTAACTTATCTTCGCTTACCCCTTCGGAATGCAAGACTGTACCTTTATACACGTTGTGTTTTTTACCATCTTTAATCGTTACTACAACATTGTCGCCGGATGCCTTCTTCACTTGACCTTTATTCGCGTCTTCAAGTGCGGAAATGACAGCTTTTGCAGGTTTATCATTATCACTTCCTAAATTTGTAATAATGACTTCATCTCCAACGTGAATCATTCCTCTTACGAGTCCTATAACGACTAAGTCTTCTGAGTCATTTGAATTAGGGAGTATCTCTTCTACCCCAAAAACAACAGTTGTATTTTCTTTCTTCTTTCCAAATAAAAAATCGAATAATCCCATTTCTTTCCCTCCCGTTTGCTAATCGCTGATAAATTCATTATAACATAGCTCTTTTCGCGAATATAGAGACAAAAAAAGGACCCACACTGTGAGTCCTTATGCGTTATGCGTCTTTTTTGTGGGCTTCTTTAATTTTGTTAAAGATGCTTTCTGTAATATAGGCACCCGCTTCTGGGTTTCCTGTTCCGTTGATGATTACATCATGGAGTCCTAGGTTGCCATCGATTGGTTGCATGAGCCCTTGCCACTCTTCGCCGAATTTTTGGCGGAATCGTAGCCAGTCTGTGAAGAACATCAAGGCTTGTTCCTTCTCTCTTCCGTCGACCATCGCTAAATCAAATGTCATGCCTTCTTTGAAACTTGTTACACCATTTTCGTTGGCTTCTGGAATCTCACCATGAGTACGCATTGGAATGATGAAAGTAGACTTCAATAATTCTTGTCCGAAGAAATAGAAGTACATTTCATGTAGGAATTCTTTTTCAGGCGTATCTGGTTTTCCTAATTGACCTAGAAGAAGCATCCAGCGAACTAATCCTGGATTTTCTACAGGAATGTCGACATCACGCATGCCTTCGTAGTTTGGAAACTCAATCAATCCTTCAGCCGCAATCGCAGTATATTCAGAAAGGATACGAACGCCTTGCGCACCGTCGAGTAACACAACTTCTCTGATGAAGTTCCGAATACCTTCTTTATCTTCTCCATTGTCGATATAGCGAAGTTCTAAGTCTTCCGTATCTTCATTTTGTTCTTTCAAGTTTTCTTTAAACGCCTTCGTTACGAAATGAACCATTGGCGGTGAAGTGATGTAGTTATCATTATCTGTTGTCGTTGTTTTTGTAAATAAGTATGGCTCACCAGTTTTCTTAGAATAAACCGCGTAAATGCCATCTAAAAGGAATAATTTGTCGCGAACCATCGTTACAAGCGTGCGAATCTTGTTGAAGTTTTCTTCACGTTTTTCTTCCGTATCGTTTTCCGCATTTGCGTTGCAATACCATAAAAGAAGTCGCCAGATTTCAGCTACGTCCGATACTGTTAAATGCGCACGGTCCATATCTGTAAGAACGCCCCCTTCAACCCCGATAAAGCGTTCACCTAATGCGTTGATGTATGCAGAGTATAATTGTTTCAGTAACACCTTCAGAGTGAAGCACTGTCCCAACATATGGAAAGAATTTTGTCGCATCTTCCACCCATAGAACGGCTTTTTGATTCGTCGCTTCCATCACGCGATCTTCGCCGACTTGAATTCCGTAAACCGCAGTTCTAAACGGTTCATCGTCGTCGCTACCTAATTTTGTAAGGAGGACTTCATCCCCGACTTTCACTGTTCCGTTGACTTGTCCGGCAACGACCATATCTGGTGAGTCTTTTGAAACAGAGTATACATATTCAATCCCCACAGTGAATACACGTGGTTCTTCAGTTCCTTTCGTTTCTTTTACTTCTTTTGGAGCAGGCTCAACTGCCTGTTTTTCTTCCTTTTTCTCTTCTTTTACTTCTTCTGGTTGAACCGGTTTTTCTTCTACTTTCGGTTCTTCTTTTTTACGAGAAAATAAATCTTTGAATCCCATTATTAGGCCTCCTGCTTGTTAATAAGTTTATTATACCATACTTTTCCTATTTGTTTTCGGCTTTTTTCACGATAGCCACAACATAGTGTACCGTCACTTGCGAGAGCGGATGAGAGGTGCTATAGGCCTTATCTTCGGCACTTGCTCCCCAGTATAAAGGCGTCATTTCGAGTAAATGGCGATAGGTTTCTTCAGTCAAATCCACCGTATAACGCACTTCTTCAAATTTCACTTGAGGGCATTCGGTCTTCACGCGTTCTAGAATATCCGCATTCGAATACGTTTGTTTTTCCGGATTTGAACGATAGAGCTGTTGGCGCAACTCCGCTAAATAATCATTGCCAGGAACCACTTTAACGAGCGTCCCTCCTGGAGCCAATACGCGCATAAATTCTTGGTAGTTCGACGGCGTTAAAATATTTAATAGCGTTCCGCAAGATGCATCCGAAAATGGCAAGTTCGCCAAGTCTCCTAAGAAGAATAGCGCTTCGTTTCCAAAATGAACCGATGCTTGATGAATGCCTTCTTTTGCGATATCCATGCCACATAAAGGCGCCTTCACGCGCTTAGAGAACCACGATAAATGACTGCCTTCCCCGCATCCGATATCGACAATAAACTTCTCTTCATTACCCGAAAGATGCGGCAAGATGGCCTCTAATAAAGGCTCAAAAAAACCACTCTGCGCCAGTTCATAGCGATGATGGAAAAGTGTTGCATCATAATCCGTATTCGCATTTGCTTCATTAGATGCAAGGTTCCTTTTTTCGAAATATTAAATTGGTGCCCCTTACCGCAAACAACGCTATGATTCTTGGCAGAAACCATCGCATCATGGCAATACGGGCAACGAAAGGCATGTAAGTGTTGGTTGATGAATTGCTCGGCCCAATCGATTTTCTTAATGGCCGCATTTGGTACTTCCTGTTTTGTCATTCGATACACTCTTTCTCGTTTTCTCTGTTTCAGTATAGCACATTCGCATGCAAATACTGGAACAGTCTATTTTGAGAATTTTTAAGAGAGTGCTACAATGAATTTACTTGAAGAAAATGGAAAAGGTGAAGGAGAAGAATTATGACTCAAAAAATTCCAGTTACAATCGTCAGCGGCTTCCTTGGCGCTGGGAAAACAACTTTAATCAACAAAGTTTTAAAAGAAAAACACGGCGAACATATCGCTGTTGTCATTAACGAATTCGGCGAAATCGGTGTAGACCATCAATTCGTCCTTGACGTTGAAGAAGAAATCTATCAAATGGATAACGGCTGCCTCTGCTGTACCCTTCGTACAGACATTGCCGATATGTTGAAATCTATTTTAATGGTGAAAGAACAAAACGGCATTCGTGTGGACCGCGTGTTATTCGAGACAACAGGTCTTGCTGATCCAGCTCCAATCGCACAAACATTTATTAACGTGCCGTTCTTAAACGAGCACTTTATCTTAGATGCGGTATTAACGGTTGTGGATTCTAAAAACTTCCTATACCAAACAGCGCATCAACCTGAGCCAGCAAAACAAGTTGGGTTCGCGGACAAAATTTTCATGTCAAAACATAGCTTAGTAGACGAAACGATTTACGCGAAAGTGATTAACGAAGTTCGTAGCATCAATGCCTTTGCGGAAATCCAAGACCTTGACGCACGTCCTGTTCATATGAGCGACATGTTCGGACTTGAATTGTTCTACGCATCAGAGAAGAAAATCTTAGAAATGCAAGAACACGCTGAAGAAGAATATTGCGAAGAATGTGGCCATACACATGCCCACGGTGACCACGACCATGATCACCACGATCACGACCATGAGCATGAACATGACCATGACCACGATCACGAACATCATCATCACCACAGTCATAGTCACCATAGCGGTATTAACTCTTTCGTTATCGAGACTGACAAACCATTAGTTCTCGCAAACATTAACGAATGGTTGAACGAGCTTGTTTATATTTACGGGCCAGAATTATACCGTTACAAAGGAATCTTGAACGTGGAAGGATTAGATTACCAAATCATCTTCCAAGGGGTTCAAATGAGCTTGATATCTCAAGAGGTCGCGATTGGAATGATACAAAACGCGGCTCAACATTGGTCTTCATCGGAAAGAACCTTCCAGAAAACCAATTACGTGAAAGCTTTATTGCTTGTACTGAAAAATAAATCAAACGAAAAGGTCGTCCTATTAGGACGACCTTCTTCATTTACTGGTTTATTTTCCAAGTTCTTTTAATAGTTCTTGGTGTTTTTGGCGCCAATCTGCCTTCTCTTCTTCGGTAATTTCACGAAGGACGCGGCATGGATTCCCAACCGCAATCACATTACTTGGAATATCTTTGTCACCACAGATCCAGACCCGATGACTGTATTATCGCCAATCGTCACTCCTGGATTCACCGTCACATTTGCCCCGAGCCATACGCTGTTGCCAATCGTAATAGGCATTCCAAATTCTGGACCCGCATTACGCGTTTCGGCATCGGTTGGATGTCCTGGCGTCACAAGCGACACGTGCGGACCGAACATGCAGTTGTCCCCAATCGTAATCGGCGCTACGTCTAGTAATGTACAGTCAAAATTCGCATAGAAGCCTTCGCCAATCGTTGTATGAACTCCGTAGTCCACATAGACAGGTTGCTCCATGTAAATCTTCTCGCCTGTTTTTCCGAATAACTGTTTCAACAACGCACGTCTTCCTTCGAAATCATCGAAGTCCAAACGATTGTATTGTTGCGCAAGTTTTTTCCCTTTAATTGATAAGTCTCTTAGTCCCTCTGTCAGAGACGGAATATACAAGTCTCCCGTGAGCATACGTTCTTTCATGGTTTTCATTCTGTTTCCTCCGTTTCCACATACGCCTTTGCTTGAACGATGCGCTTTTCGAGTTCCATCAGGTCAATAAAGCGAGCTTGGCGCGCGAATTCTTTGTCTCCAACCATCAAGAGAATGGCGGGCACGGTTAATACTTCATAGCGGCTAGCCACTTCTGGATGAAGAGTGGCATCAATTTCTTCTACAGTAATGCCGTAGTCTCCTGCGATTTCCATAACTTGCGGACGAATCACATGGCACACGCCGCATGTCGGAGTCGAAATATAGATGATTTTTACAGTTTCCATTTTCTCACCTCACTCCTATCATACCCGATAGCCCAAGAAATCTTGCAAACTTTGCTCATAGGCCCTTTTTTAGTAGAAAACACTTAACAAACCGCGTCTTGATTGTGTATAATGGAAGAGTTAAGTCCAGATGAAAATCAGAAAGTGAGTGAAACAATGGGACGTAAATGGGCAAATATTGTCGAAAAGAAAACAAAATTAGATGCTAACAATAGTAAAATCTACGCTAAATTCGGGATTGAAATCTATGTAGCTGCAAAACAAGGGGAACCAGATCCTCATTCAAACCAAAAATTAAAATTCGTTATTGACCGTGCTAAAACTTATAATGTACCACGTCATATCATCGAACGTGCGATTGAAAAAGCTAAAGGCGGCGGCGATGGCGACTACCAAGAACTCCGTTACGAAGGTTTCGGACCAAACGGCTCTATGATTATCGTAGATGCCTTAACAAATAACGTAAACCGTACAGCAGCTGACGTACGTGCCGCTTACAGCAAACGGCGGTAACATGGGGGCACCAGGTTCTGTAACTTACTTATTTGACCACACAGCAATCTTCGGTATCGCAAACAAAGATGCTGACGAATTATTAGAACAATTAATGGAAGCAGACGTTGACGTTCGTGACGTTGTTCAAGAAGACGACCAAGCGATTGTATACGCTGAACCAAACGACTTCCACACTGTTCGTAAAGCATTAGAAGATTTAGGAATCACTGAATTCACAGTGAGCGAAATCGAAATGATTCCTCAATCAGAAGTAACACTTGAAGGCGACGACTTACGTTTATTCGAACGCATGATTAACGCTCTAGAAGACAACGAAGACGTTCAAAAAGTGTACCACAACGTAAACTTAGAAGACTAAAAGTTGAAAAAGCAAAATGTAACATTGATATGCTCCCTCTAAAGTAGACACTAAAAAAAGTAAACTACTTTAGAGGGGGCATTTTTAGGTGGCTAAGAAACATACTTCAAAAGAATTAGAACGATTCATAGAATTGTATTTAGATGGTGTACCTTTTCGTGAGCTGCGTAGTGAATATGGTTTAAGGATTTCACCTGGAATATTTAATATGTATTTTTTGAACTATAAAGCATATGGACCTTCTGCATTAGAAGATCGAGATGGGGTTAACACTTATACAAATGAATTTAAAGAAAAGGTGGTTAAAGAGTTTTTAGAAACGAAAACCTATTTAACGGCAATCACAAGAAAATATAAAATTCCTTCTGTTACAACTGTACGAAATTGGATTATTAAGTATACTAATGGTGAGGCCACGAAGGCCTACTATCCTAAGCCAGAGGTATACACTATGAAATATAGAAAAACATCGCACGAAGAAAGAATCCTTATCGTCAAAGACTGTATTCAAAATCAATTAAACTATAAACAAACCGCACAGAAATATAAAGTCTCTTACAACTCGGTGTATCAATGGGTTAAAAAATATCAAAAATATGGTCCGGATGGATTAATAGATAGTCGTGGAAAACGAAAACCAGATAATATACAGACAGAAACTGAACGTATTCGTGCAGAAATGGCTATATTAAAGGCACGAAACGAATATTTAGAAACAGAAAATGCCGCACTAAAAAAATTACAAGAAGTGGAAAGCGAGCTGATGTTTGCCAGACGAGATTTGAAGCGGAATATCAAACGATTAAAAAATTAAGTAAAAGAGGATTTCATATTACTCAATTATGTAAAGTGTTAAAAGTCAGTAGAGCTGGCTATTATAAATGGTTAAATCGTGTCCCTTCGGAATCTGAAAAACGACTACGTCGTTTAATGGAATTAATACACGAAGTATATGAATCTGTTCAAGGTATATATGGATATCGTCGTATCACAATCTATTTAAACTATTATAGAAATGCAAAAGTGAATCATAAATGTATTCAGCGTCTTATGAAACTAATGGGATTAAAGGCAGTTATACGAAAAAAACGTTATCGTTATAAATCGAACACTGAAGAATACACTGCAGCTAATATTTTAAATCGAGAATTTAAGAAAGACTACGAGCCAATGGCTCTACTATTAACGGATATCACTGAATTGAAGTATGGAAAGGGAGAAAAAGCTTATTTAAGTGCAGTTTAGATTATGGCACAAAGAAAATAGTTGCATATCAAATATCTAAACAAAATAATAATCAAATCGTTAAAGACACTTTTGACCAAATAAAGGGAAAGATAATTCCAACAAAAACAATGATTCATAGTGATCGAGGATTTCAATATACTTCTCATTTCTTTAAGCATTTTATAGAAAAAGGTCAAATAACACACAGCATGTCTCGTCCTGGCAGATGTATCGATAACGGACCAATTGAATCCTTCTGGGGGACATTAAAGGAAGAAGTATATCGTTTATACCATTTCAAAAACTATGAATCTCTTTTCAAGAAAGTTGAGGAGTATATCCACTTCTATAATGAGAAAAGAATTACTTTATCAATGGGGTTAAAAATCCCTGCATAAATAAAAAGACGAGTTCATAAGAACTCGTCATACACTTTAATTATTTTCCTGTCTACTTGACAGGGGGCACTTCACATATAAGTTACATTTTGCTTTTTTGTTTCCTTTCAACCTGAGAACACACTTCCCATCAGCTTCTTATCTTACAGGGCACCTCACCCAAGAAGCACCCCATTAACTTTTCAACAAAACGGACAAAACAGGACACGAAAAGCTCCATGGATTCTATAGTAGGAACAATAGCGAGTGCATTCAATGTGAATTACTGCCGCTGGGAAATTTATTTTCTAGCGGCAGTTTGAAGCTTGAAAGGAATTGAGACGTAAGGCTCAATCCGGTGCAGCTATTGTCACTACTATGAAGATATCCATAGGAGCTTGTAGTGTCCTGTTTTTTGTCCGTCCTATTTATTTTGCACATACTGCTCAAGGCGGTAGCTTCCTGCAGTGAGGTAGACCCCTGCCATCGCAAGAATAACCCAGACTGATGGGAAGAGCGTTTGAAGGTCAATCGACTTGTACAACCAGTAAATCGGGCTGATATACGCCACAAGTCTAAGCCAACTTCCTCCAAAATCCCCAAACGCTGCTGGCATTCCAATCCCCGCCATCACCATGACAAACAGCACTCCAAACGTCGTCGCGTGTCCTGGTGATTTGAAAATTCTGAAGAAGAATAAGTTTAGGCAGAGACTGTAAATAATCGTCGCGGCTAATAGTCCCGTAAACACTCCCCAGTTCATTTCTGGAACGAGTCCTGTAAAGAACATCGCTGCCATCATAATCATATTGACGATAAACATAAAGATAAAGTACGCCAATAAGAACGAAAGTGTAATCTCCAAATTAGAACGTGGAGAGAGAACTGAGCGTTTCAACACATGACTCTTCTTGAAGTTAATCCAGTCCGAAGCAATCACTGACGCATTCATGATGACATAAAGGAGAGAGATGAGCATGACTACTCCACTCGCAACACTCGTCTTCGTTTCATTGATAGTAACCACCATTTGATTGTCAGTCTCTGGTAAGGTCTCTTCTTTCGTCAACACGCCTGTTTGTCGCAGCTTTGCGTTTAACATGACTTCTTTTAACAACTTCGTCAACTGCGCATCAAGAAGAAAGTCTCTCGTGCCGCGCTGCGTATTCCAGATGCGAATCGTTGGCACTTGGCCTTCTTTCGCCTTCTGTAAATAGTTCGCAGGCACTTCGTAAATAACGGTCATTTCGCCTTTTTTCAAGGACTCTTTCGCGCTGTCTAAATCGAAGTACACATTCTCTTCTCGGATATACGGCGCAATTAATTCCTCGTACTCTTCATTTCCCTCGTTGAATACAAAGGCAACGGTTTTTGCGACCGTACTTGGCGCTTTCGTATCCACCGTTCCTTGCGTGGTAAGCATGATTCCATTGATAAGGACCGGCATTCCAATCATCATAAAGAGAATCAGTGGCATTTTCAATAATCGTTTCAAATGAAAGATTGTCATTCTGATAAGATTCATTGACGCGCCTCCTTTCTCTTCAATGACCAGTTAAAGGCTACCCCTAACACTAAAATAATCGGTGCGGCAATCATAGCCATTCCTTTCATCGACACGCCATTCATCACATCGATAAATGGTGTGTAAGTAAATTGGCGAAACGGATTTCCGCTTAGGAAACTAAAGGTTGAACTAATACGATCTAGTGGGATGACACCCGATAAGAACAAGTAAACTAAGTTGATTCCTGTTGAGAAGGCTGGCAGGTTCTTCTCTGTCACGAAATTGCCGAGTAAGTTTCCAAGAACATTAAAGACTAAACTATAGAAAACGATGAGGACAAAGATGCTGCCGATGTTTCCTCCAAAAGTTGTTGGATCGAGGATTTTCCATAGGCCGATATACACGAATGCCAATAGCGTCGTCGTAATCATACTTACGGCTAAATCGAGTCTTTCTCTTTCACTAATGCTAAATGGCAATACGTTCAAACGTTTACGAAGACCGCTGAGTTCTCGTTGTACCCCAAAGCGCATTGCAGATTCAAGGAACATGATGAATAGGAATCCAAGTCCCGTAATCGCGTAGTGTTGATTCGCAGTCACTTGTGACTCTGCTTCCACCTGTTCCGTCTCAAAGGCTCCCGCTGCGATTTCCTGTTGTAAGGATACAAGCATCCCCGCTACTTGTTCTGGCGTAATCGATGCATTTTTACTTTCTGCGACTTCATGCATCACCAAACTTGCTTCTAATAATTGCGAAGTCATTGTTTTCAAGAGCGATTCATACACCGCAAGTGACGTACTCGATGTTCGCCCTGATTTCTCGATGGTAATCGGAGTTGCTTGCGAACGCGTTTGAATCGATTCTGTAAAATCCGCTGGAATCGTCGCAATGATTTTCGCATTTTCTCTAACAGTAGTTAGCGCAATTTGTTTTTCCTCCGTAAGCTTCTCAAACAATGCAACCACTTGTTCTCCGTAAGCGCCTTTGTCTTGATTATCGATATAAATTTTCGTTTCAATCGTTAAATCAGATGGATTAAAGGCACTCTTTGTGGTAAACGCCAAGAATAGCGTTAATAGAAATGGCATTAATACCATGAGTAATAGCGCTGGAAAAGACTTCAGAGAGGATATTAAATTGGCTTTAATATAACGAATGTATCTCATAAGTCCTCCTTAATCACGAAGCGTCTTTCCTGTTAATTGTAAGAACGCCTCTTCTAATGTTGTTTCTTTGACGTTGACGGATTTAATCACGAGTTGTGCCTGTTCGACTTGCTCAATCAACTTCATCATCGAGAAAATCGTTTGGTCAATCGTAAGTTCCATGTCTTGGCCGTCGACGGTTACAAATTGAATGCCGTTTTCGCTATTCTTCAACACTTCGTCAAATCCAGCAGGCACGCGGTCCAATGTGAGGGCTACCGTTTGTGTATGCCCCACGAGTTTTTTCACTTCTTCTTTTGTGCCATACGCCACTTCTTCTCCTAAATCGAGAATGAAGACGCGTTTACACAAGGTTTCGATTTCCTCCATATAATGCGACGTGTAAAGAATCGTTGTTCCTTGTTCGGCGAGAGACTGAATATAGTCGAAGATATGTTGACGCGACTGCGCATCAACCCCAACAGTTGGTTCATCTAAAATCAAAATCGAAGGATTATGCAACATTGCAACGGCAATATTCAAGCGACGTTTCATCCCGCCGGAGTAGTTTTTCACTTTTTCTTTCTTCTTGTCGGTAAGACCAGCCACTTCTAGTAACTTCTCAATTTGACTCTTCAACTCTTGCCCCGCTAAGCCATAGAGTCCACCGAAGTATTCTAAGTTATCGACCGCGTTCAATTCCTCCAGAAGCGCGATATCTTGTGGTACGAGGCCTAAGTGTTTTCGAATTTCTACTTTATCGGTTTTAATCGACTTTCCATTAATGAAAATCTCACCGCTATCCATCGATTGAATCCCTGTCAGAATATCAATCAATGTACTTTTCCCAGCTCCATTAGGTCCAAGTAATCCAAAAAGTTCCCCTTCCATAATTTCAAAGGAAACATTTTGTAGGACTTTTTGTCGTCCGTAAGATTTGGTTACGTCTTTAATTTCAATCATATGTACACCTCTTTATCGAATAAATGAAAGAATGGCTGTTAATAAACAAAGAACAATCGCGACAATTGCTTCCTCTTTTAAATCTTTAGGGGTCTTCTTGGATTCGTTCATTTGTTTACCCTCCTACTTGTTTGTACCCTTATCATAGCAAACATCCATAGGAGTCTATAGTCCAAAACGTCATCACATACCGTGACGAAAGTCATGTTTTCTATAAAAAATGCCCCGACTCTTTCAGATTCTATACTCCATGGTGGTTTGTCTGAAAGAATCGGAGCAGTCTTGATTATTGTTTTAGTTTGTTTTCGTACGCAAAAATCACAAGCTGCGTGCGGTCACGAAGTTCTAATTTTGATAAAATCGTACTAATATTATTTTTCACGGTTCCTTCTGAGAGGAAGAGCGTTTGTGCAATTTCCTTATTGCTTAAGCCTTGCGCCACTTGTTGAATGAGTTCCACTTCACGCGGTGTGAGTCCCCATTTCTCCGCATCAAAGGTTGCAGGCTTCTCAACAGTCGTATTCGTCAGTAGCGCTTCTGAAATCACCGTATCCATCACGACTTTCCCAGACAGAGCGACTTTAATCCCGTCAAGAATCGCCTCTGGACTACTGTCTTTTAATAAATACCCCGAAGCCCCATTTTGCACGGCTTCGACAATATATTCGGTATCTTGGAAGGTCGTCACAATCAGCACCTTCACCTCTGGAAAGGCCTCTTTAATGAGCTTCGTTCCTTCGATTCCATTACTCTCAGGCATGCGAATATCCATCAAGACCACATCTGGTTGGTGCTCCTTGCAGGCTTCAAAGGCCGCACGTCCACTCTCTGCTAAAGCGAGGACTTCGACATTACCGCTCGCCTCAAGCATGATTTTTAAACCGGTACGGATGAGCATTTCATCGTCGGCAATAATAAGTTTGATTGGGTTTGTCATGGTTCTCCTCGTTTCTATTGTTTTTCTGTATTCGGTAGGATCATTTGCACGGTCACGCCAGGATTTGACGCCTCAAGTGTCACCGACCCGCCTTCTGCACGGAGTCGCTCTTGGAGAGATTTGAGTCCGCCTTTTGGAGCTAAATCGACCGCTCCGGTTCCGTTATCTTTAATCGTTACGACTAATTGCGATGGATTATACATCAGTAGCACGGTAATGCGTGTCGCTTGTCCGTGTCGCATCGCATTGGTAATCGCCTCTTGGACCCCACGGAAGATGCTTAGCTCTGCTTCACTTGTGAGCGTGAAGGTTGGCTCATTTTTTCTAAATTGAATATCGATGCCGCTGTTGACTTGCACCTCGTGGAAAAATTCTTCCAGCGCAATATCCAACTGCTTCTTATCCATCTGTTCCGGCTTCAAGTCATGAACAATCTTACGCACTTCTTGCAATCCTTCGACCGCAAAATCACGAAGCCCTTCGCTCATTTCTTGAATCGGTGAATTTTGTTGCTTGGCCAGTTGCGAAATCGCCCCTAGCTGAATAATAATCGTGGACAGACTGTGTCCCACAGAATCGTGAATCTCACGAGAAATTCGGTTTCGCTCTTGCAACGTGAAAATTTCCTTCATCGTCCCCATTTTATATTGGGCTTGTTGCAAATCATATCGTTGCTCGCTGAGTTTTTGCTCGGCTTTTTCCAACTCTTCTTGCAGCGCTCTTCGCTCTTCCAAAATATGATTTCCATAAGAGAAGAATAAAAGGAAGAACAAGGTCATCACGACTTGAATGCTGTTCCCTTGTTGAACGGCTGGCACGATAACGACCGCTCCTAATATGAACTGTAAAATCAATGCATTTCTAAAGGAGAATCGGAGACTCACCTCGAAACAGAGAAGTAGAATCAGCCCTGTAAAAATGGTATGGAAATACAAACAGAGGAGGACGACCGCGATGCCTTCAATCAGAATATACCACTGATATTTCAATGAATAATAGCCAACTTGCACAAGCGTGATAAATCCAAAGAAGAAGGCGATGTCTCCTGCGTTCATATTCGGCAGTTGCGACCATTCAAAAAGCGCAAAAAGGATGAAACCATACCGAATAATGAATCGTACCCATTGATCGATTTTCATGATTTCACCCCTTTGTCATTACTGATTTAATAAAAATAAAAACGCGATAAGATTATTGAGAAAATGCATCGAGATAGATGCAAAAACATTGTCGTTATAATAACGATACATCCCAACAATCGGAATCGTTAATGGAACGTACATCAACGCCGCTGTCCAGTCAATCAAACCTGCAGCATCGTTTGAAAGTGCGTGAAGTAGTACGAATAGAAACGCTGAAATAAACGTTAATACGTGAACGTTGAGCGATTTCTTAAACGAACCAATGATGGCTTCACGAAACACCAATTCTTCCAAGATTGGCGCCACAACGCATAGTAGAACAAACATCAAGACGGCGTCATTTGCGCTCATCATCTTCTCAATTTGTTCTTGGTTGTCCGACGTCACATCTCCAATAAACTGAGCGACCGCAATTGCTAATCCGATACGAAGTGCGTATCCAATTGCCAAATCTCGAATAAACGGACGCTTGATGAAGTTTTTGAACCCTTCCACAAGCTTCTCGCGGAACAATGCGACCCCAATCGCTGTTGAAACCAGTTGAAGGATCAGGTAGGCATTTGTATCAACACTTGGTCCCGAAGACGTATAACGAATAAAGAACGCCGGGAAAACCATCAAGTTTAAAAAGTAAACAACCCATAATAGAACCGCATTTTTCTTCATAGAACACCTCTAGTCATCCGTGAAACGGACTGGTTTTGTATTTTTAATGCTATAGATTTTTTCAATTTTGCCATCATGCCATACGATACCGTGAAGCGCGCCGCCAAAAACAGCTCCGCCATCGATACCGATTTTGCCATCATGTTGCCATAATTTCATAAAGTCGCCATCTTCGTTTAAGCCACGTAAAGGTGTGTGCCCGAAGATAATCGTTTTGCCAGTGTTGTTGGCCCCTTTATGGAATGGCTCACGAATCCAGTAGAAGTCTTTTGGCTCAGTGTCGTGCCAGTCGTCTAAGCGTAAATCCACTCCAGCATGCGCTAAGAGCAAGTCGCCTTCATCGATAAAGAGAGGACGTTCTCTTAGAAATGCGATGAGTTCTGGATATTGTGCTTTAATCGCTTCGGCATCTTCCACAGGATTGACTGGAGTACCTTGTGGGCGACCGAGTAAGTCGTTAATCGTCGTATCCCCATTGTTTCTGAAGTAGTGTGGAAAACGTCCTTCAGGATCGTCGATAAATGCAAGGAACATCACTTCATGATTTCCCATCAAATACCATGCATTTTTCTCTTTCGCATATTTCATTCCTGTTAGGACACTACGTTTATTGTCTGGTCCACGGTCAATCAAGTCTCCCATAAAGACAAGTTGCTGAGTTTCTTCGTCCCAGTTTTGAAGCATTTCTTCCATCATATCTGCTTCGCCGTGAATATCACCAATAATAAAATACGTTTTTTTCATTTTCTACACCTCAATTGCTCTGTTACTGTCTATTATAGCAAACTTTCGCGTCAATATGAAAGTGGATTTGACTCATGAAAAATTTTGCAAAAAAAGAAGCCTTACTTTCGTAAGACTTCTTCGTCATTTAAGATTATTGGTTTTCTTTTTTACGAGTGAATAATAACGCTGCCGCTACAACCACAAGTACGCCACCAATGATAACAGTGAATCCTTTTGCTGTACCTGTATTTGGTAATTCAGGACGTTTTGGTTCTTCTGTTGTTGGAACTGCTGGAGTTTCTGTTGTTGAACCTTCAGTTGTAGTTCCTTCTGTTGTCGTTGAAGCTGTAGTTGTTGTAGCTTCAGTTGTCGTTGAAGCTGTAGTTGTTGTAGCTTCAGTTGTCGTTGAAGCTGTTGTAGTTGTTGCTTCTGTTGTTGTTGAAGCAGTAGTAGTTGTTGCTTCTGTTGTTGTAGTACTTTCAGTAGTTGATTCAGTCGTAGTTGTTGAAGTTGTGCTTTCTGTAGTACTTTCAGTTGTGCTTTCAGTTATTGTCGTAGTAGTTGTAGTAGTTGTTTCAGGCATATCCCCATCAGCTGTACCTGAACCAGATAATAATGTGTAAATTACATCTGTTGATTGTTCACTATCTAAGCCGTCAGCTGTAATTGAGATTCTGTTTTGTGGGTTCTTTCTAGGATCCACTAAGTTTACGATATAGTCAACGTAAATAATTTTATCTGTTGTATCGATTTTTACTTTAATACCTGTATCAGTGATTTCATAGTCACTTTCAGAAAGGAATCCAGCTGAAACCCATGGATTTTCTGAATCTACTAATTCAACACGTAATGAACCAGGTACGTATGTTTGGTTTGAATCCCAAACATCTTTAATTTCAACATTACTTAATGTTTTTCTAGCGGCGTTTAAACGTGCCCACCAGTGAACTTGTTCAGCGTTCTCTGTTGGTTGAAGACCCCATTTAGTCACCATTTCTCCTGGAGTAGGTCCTTCAAGTGGATCAATTTTTTGTGATACGACAGTACCGTTAAAATCAAGTTCTTGAGTAGTATCTGCTAAACGATTGTCTGGTTCCCACTTAACATCAACTGTTAATTCAACAGTTTTGTTTAACTTGTGGTCTTTGAAGTATGGACCAAATGTTACTGTAACAGTTCCATCTTCTGGTGACACTTCACCTGCTGCTACTTTTTCTCCCGCTTTATTATAAATTGGGAAGCTGTAAGAAGATTGAATCTTCACTGGTGAATTCACTTTGAATGTCATTTTGTCATTCATGTTGATATCAATATTATCAGGAATATCTACTTTAAATGTAATTCCCCAACGAGCATATAAATCGGCTGCATCTCCCGAAATTTGAACAGTTGGATTCTTCACTTCAATCGCTGTTCCATTTTTTGTTACTTCTGCCGCACTTGCTTGTTTTGGAGTAAAGAATACTGCTAAAGCAAATAGAGCGGATAGTAATAAGAATAATTTCTTTTTCATAAAAATCCTCCTAGTTTCTTGATTTAAATTCTATCCTTTCAAAATCAATCATTTTTTTCTTCTAAAATCAACACTGTTTTTTCGAAAAAGCGATTACGTTTTGAAATAAATTTGAACATAAATCAACTAATAGTTATTCTAAACTACTATTGCTCTAACTGCAATTCAAAAACCCCTAAATCATGTGTTTTTAATGATTTTTTTCTTTTAAAAATGAAAAATAAAAAAGCTAGAAATATCGGAAATATTTCTAGCTTGCTCAATTATTATAAAATTCATTTAAAGCTACTTGCCGGGATTGAACCGGCGACCTCCACCTTACCAAGGTGACGCTCTACCGACTGAGCTAAAGCAGCGTTTTTTGGGTAAAAAAAAAGAACTCCGCCAGTAGGACTCGAACCTACGACATCATGATTAACAGTCATGCGCTACTACCAACTGAGCTATGGCGGAAAAATATTAAAGCGTGGCAACGTCCTACCCTCGCAGGGGAGAAACCCCCAACTACTATCGGCGCTAAGAAGCTTAACTTCTGTGTTCGAGATGGGAACAGGTGTATCCTTCTTGCCATCGTCACCACACTTTATCTTTTGAAAAAACTTTCGTTCTTTCAAAACTGAATCTATATCCAACTCCATCAATCTACCAGCTATACAACTCGTGGTTAAGTCCTCGACCGATTAGTACTAGTCCGCTCCATGCCTCGCGGCACTTCCACTTCTAGCCTATCTACCTGATCGTCTCTCAGGGGTCTTACTCATTTAAAATGATGGGAAATCTCATCTCGAGGGGGGCTTCACGCTTAGATGCTTTCAGCGTTTATCCCGTCCACACATAGCTACCCAGCGATGCTCTTGGCAGAACAACTGGTACACCAGCGGTGTGTCCATCCCGGTCCTCTCGTACTAAGGACAGCTCCTCTCAAATTTCCAACGCCCGCGACGGATAGGGACCGAACTGTCTCACGACGTTCTGAACCCAGCTCGCGTACCGCTTTAATGGGCGAACAGCCCAACCCTTGGGACCGACTTCAGCCCCAGGATGCGATGAGCCGACATCGAGGTGCCAAACCTCCCCGTCGATGTGAACTCTTGGGGGAGATAAGCCTGTTATCCCCAGGGTAGCTTTTATCCGTTGAGCGATGGCCCTTCCATACGGTACCACCGGATCACTAAGCCCGACTTTCGTCCCTGCTCGACTTGTAGGTCTCGCAGTCAAGCTCCCTTCTGCCTTTACACTCTACGAATGATTTCCAACCATTCTGAGGGAACCTTTGGGCGCCTCCGTTACACTTTAGGAGGCGACCGCCCCAGTCAAACTGCCCGTCTGACACTGTCTCCCACCCCGGTTAGGGGTGCGGGTTAGAGTGGTCATGTCACAAGGGTAGTATCCCACCGTTGCCTCCTCCGAAACTGGCGTCCCGGATTCTTCAGCTCCTACCTATCCTGTACATGTGACACAAACACTCAATATCAAACTACAGTAAAGCTCCATGGGGTCTTTCCGTCCTGTCGCGGGTAACCTGCATCTTCACAGGTACTATAATTTCACCGAGTCTCTCGTTGAGACAGTGCCCAGATCGTTACGCCTTTCGTGCGGGTCGGAACTTACCCGACAAGGAATTTCGCTACCTTAGGACCGTTATAGTTACGGCCGCCGTTTACTGGGGCTTCAATTCAAAGCTTCGCTTGCGCTAACCTCTCCTCTTAACCTTCCAGCACCGGGCAGGCGTCAGCCCCTATACGTCATCTTTCGATTTTGCAGAGACCTGTGTTTTTGATAAACAGTCGCCTGGGCCTATTCACTGCGGCTGGTATTGCTACCAGCACCCCTTCTCCCGAAGTTACGGGGTCATTTTGCCGAGTTCCTTAACGAGAGTTCGCTCGCTCACCTTAGGATTCTCTCCTCAACTACCTGTGTCGGTTTGCGGTACGGGTCCTATAAATCTTGCTAGAAGCTTTTCTCGGCAGTGTGACATCAGAAACTTCGGTACTAAACTTCCCTCCCCGTCACAGCTTGTCGCATCTGTGATAAGCATTTGACTCATCAGCCGACTCACTGCTTGGGCGTACACTTCCAGTCGTACGCTTTTCTTAGCCTCCTGCGTCCCTCCATTGCTCAAACGATTTATAGAAGTACAGGAATATCAACCTGTTGTCCATCGACTACGCCTATCGGCCTCGCCTTAGGTCCCGACTAACCCTGGGAGGACGAGCCTTCCCCAGGAAACCTTAGTTATTCGGTGGACGGGATTCTCACCCGTCTTTCGCTACTCATACCGGCATTCTCACTTCTAAGCGCTCCACATGTCCTTACGATCATGCTTCACCGCCCTTAGAACGCTCTCCTACCACTGGACCATAAGGTCCAATCCACAGCTTCGGTAATCTGTTTAGCCCCGTTACATTTTCGGCGCAGGGTCACTCGACTAGTGAGCTATTACGCACTCTTTGAATGATGGCTGCTTCTAAGCCAACATCCTAGTTGTCTGTGCAACCCCACATCCTTTTCCACTTAACAGATATTTTGGGACCTTAGCTGGTGGTCTGGGCTGTTTCCCTTTCGACTACGGATCTTATCACTCGCAGTCTGACTCCCGGATATAAATACATGGCATTCGGAGTTTATCTGAATTCGGTAACCCGAGATGGGCCCCTAGTCCAAACAGTGCTCTACCTCCACGATTCTTGATTCCGAGGCTAGCCCTAAAGCTATTTCGGAGAGAACCAGCTATCTCCAAGTTCGATTGGAATTTCTCCGCTACCCACACCTCATCCAAGCACTTTTCAACGTGCCCTGGTTCGGTCCTCCAGTGCGTTTTACCGCACCTTCAACCTGGACATGGGTAGATCACTTGGTTTCGGGTCTACGTCCACATACTACATGCGCCCTATTCAGACTCGCTTTCGCTACGGCTCCGACTCTTCATCTTAACCTCGCATGTAAACGTAACTCGCCGGTTCATTCTACAAAAGGCACGCCATCACCCATTAACGGGCTCTGACTACTTGTAAGCACACGGTTTCAGGTACTCTTTCACTCCCCTCCCGGGGTTCTTTTCACCTTTCCCTCACGGTACTGGTTCACTATCGGTCACTAGGTAGTATTTAGCCTTGCCAGATGGTCCTGGCGGATTCCGACGGGATTCCTCGTGTCCCGCCGTACTCAGGATGCTAGTAGAGTTCATCAAAATGTCGCGTACAGGATTGTCACCTTCTTTGATGGGCCTTTCCAGACCACTTCTGCTATCTTGATTTCTTCTCACGTTCTAGTCCTACAACCCCAACAAGCAAGCTCGTTGGTTTGGGCTCCTCCCGTTTCGCTCGCCGCTACTCAGGGAATCGATTTTTCTTTCTCTTCCTGCAGGTAATGAGATGTTTCAGTTCCCTGCGTGTACCTCCTAATGAGCTATGTATTCACTCATTGGTAACACCCTATGAAAGGTGTTGGGTTCCCCCATTCGGAAATCTTTGGATCTTAGCTTACTTACAGCTCCCCCAAAGCATATCGGTGTTAGTTCCGTCCTTCTTCGGCTCCTAGTACCAAGGCATCCACCGTGCGCCCTTATTCACTTAACCGTTGGTTAAATGTCGCATAGCGTTGCGTTTTGTTAAAAAACTCTTTTCGTTAGATGTTACTCTAACTCTCGGTAAATTAATTGGTTATTTGTTGTGATATAGTATTCAGTTTTCAAAGAACAAAATTGAGAGAGTAACCTCTCAAAACTAAACAAAGAAGTCTAACCCTGTAGGGTTCCGTATTACCTAGAACATCTTACGACATTCTGGTTTATCCTTAGAAAGGAGGTGATCCAGCCGCACCTTCCGATACGGCTACCTTGTTACGACTTCACCCCAATCATCTATCCCACCTTAGGCGGCTGGCTCCAAAAGGTTACCTCACCGACTTTGGGTGTTACAAACTCTCGTGGTGTGACGGGCGGTGTGTACAAGACCCGGGAACGTATTCACCGCGGCGTGCTGATCCGCGATTACTAGCGATTCCGGCTTCATGTAGGCGAGTTGCAGCCTACAATCCGAACTGAGAATGGCTTTAAGAGATTCGCTTACCCTCGCGAGTTCGCTGCTCGTTGTACCATCCATTGTAGCACGTGTGTAGCCCAAGTCATAAGGGGCATGATGATTTGACGTCATCCCCACCTTCCTCCGGTTTGTCACCGGCAGTCTCACTAGAGTGCCCAACTCAATGCTGGCAACTAGTAATAAGGGTTGCGCTCGTTGCGGGACTTAACCCAACATCTCACGACACGAGCTGACGACAACCATGCACCACCTGTCACTTTGTCCCCGAAGGGAAAGCTCTATCTCTAGAGTGGTCAAAGGATGTCAAGACTTGGTAAGGTTCTTCGCGTTGCTTCGAATTAAACCACATGCTCCACCGCTTGTGCGGGTCCCCGTCAATTCCTTTGAGTTTCAACCTTGCGGTCGTACTCCCCAGGCGGAGTGCTTAATGCGTTAACTGCAGCACTGAAGGGCGGAAACCCTCCAACACTTAGCACTCATCGTTTACGGCGTGGACTACCAGGGTATCTAATCCTGTTTGCTACCCACGCTTTCGAGCCTCAGCGTCAGTTACAGACCAGAGAGTCGCCTTCGCCACTGGTGTTCCTCCATATATCTACGCATTTCACCGCTACACATGGAATTCCACTCTCCTCTTCTGCACTCAAGTTCCCCAGTTTCCAATGACCCTCCCCGGTTGAGCCGGGGCTTTCACATCAGACTTAAGGAACCGCCTGCGCTCGCTTTTACGCCCAATAAATCCGGACAACGCTTGCCACCTACGTATTACCGCGGCTGCTGGCACGTAGTTAGCCGTGGCTTTCTGGTTAGATACCGTCAAGGCGCTAACAGTTACTCTAGCACTTGTTCTTCTCTAACAACAGAGTTTTACGATCCGAAAACCTTCTTCACTCACGCGGCGTTGCTCCGTCAGACTTGCGTCCATTGCGGAAGATTCCCTACTGCTGCCTCCCGTAGGAGTTTTGGGCCGTGTCTCAGTCCCAATGTGGCCGATCACCCTCTCAGGTCGGCTATGCATCACGGCCTTGGTGAGCCGTTACCTCACCAACTAGCTAATGCACCGCGGGTCCATCCATCAGCAGAAGCTTGCGCCTCTTTTCCTCTTCAAACCATGCGGTTCGAAAACCTATGCGGTTTTAGCATCCGTTTCCGAATGTTATCCCCCTCTGATGGGCAGGTTACCCACGTGTTACTCACCCGTTCGCCACTAGATTGACCAGTGCAAGCACCGGTCGCTCTCGTTCGACTTGCATGTATTAGGCACGCCGCCAGCGTTCGTCCTGAGCCAGGATCAAACTCTCATGAAAAATTTGAATTTTCATAAGCTTTGAAAAGCTCATTTTAATTACTGACTTATTGTATCTCTTTAAGAGATAAGAAATTGTTGTTTCTTCATCCGAAGATGAAGTCCCTACACATTTGGTTCGTCTTCTTTGTTCAGTTTTCAAAGGTCAATCGTTGTTTTGCAACAACTCCTATATATTATCATAATATAGGGCTTCCGTCAAACGATTACGTCTGCTGTTTTCAAAACTTTTTTGAAAATGTTTTAAAAACGAACGTTCGCTTCACAGTGATATTAATTTATCATAACTGATAGGCAATTTCAACTAAAATGACGCTATTTTTACTAAGAATTTTTTATGAAAAAACTTCAAATTAAATGTTTACAGAAATGCTTTTTCAAACATAAAAGAAGACCTCGGCAAACTCACCAAAGTCTTCTTTTTGAATTTGTTTACTATATTATAGTAGAAACTAGTTTTCGAAATCCTCGAGCCACTCTTTTTTGATGTTCTTTTCAAGGTTTTGTTGACGTTTATCTTCTTCCATTTTTGGCATCATAATAAACGCATCTCCAAAACTATCTAAATCATACTCATCATTGACTAGTTCCTCTTTCAATGTTTCAGGAACTTCGAGTTTTTCTTTTTTAAGGAAATCTTCCTTTTTGAGACGAATAGACATATCTATTCTCCTTTCGCCAAACGGTCTTCAAATACTTTTATCTTTTCTAATAATACAGTATTTTTATTCAGTCTGGCAAATGCGGCAGCGTCTCTTATTAATTCTTTAACTTCTTCTTGCTCAAATTTATTTTCATAAGCATTTTCAGCTAGTAAATATTTGATTCGCGCTAAGTAGTAAGTAACATGATTTTCCCCACAAATCGTTACCCCTCGGCGTAATAAAACATCACTTGTATCATATTCCTTAATCGTCGCATAAAATGTTGCTGCGTAATATAGGACTGTTAGGACACGACAAACATCTTCTACAGATTCGATGGTATATGAATCAATTTGGTGAATAGCTTTTTCAAAGAAGTATTCTGCCTTATCATAATCGGCTTGATTCATATAAATAAGTCCAATTCCGGTATATGCTAAAAAGATATACTTATTATCTACGTCTGAATGATCCGCTAATAATTGATTAAAATAGAAGAAACTATCTGCATCATCTTTGTTCATTAAGGTTTGTGTGAAACCTTTTAAGTATAAATATCGCCACTCTTGTTGAGTTGTCAGATGTGCGACATTAATACTCTTGATGAGCTCTTCTGCTTCTTCGTATTCCATACCCACAATATTGAATTCGATTTTATCAAGTTTTTTATTTAACACTGAGTCTTTAATCGCTACAGATGGAAATAACTCCCCTACGTCCATTTGCAACTTTTTGCAAAGCAAGGTCAATATTTTCATTGAAGGAATTTGACCGTGATTTTCGAATCGACTCAATGTAGCTTGTGTACAAATACCCTCACTCAATTCAATTTGAGATAAACCTAGTTCTTTTCTTCGATTCACAAAAATTTGAATATCCATAAATATCTCCTTTCTTTTATTTAATATATGTCCCCTATATCAAATTTATTATACCTTTATTTATCGATATATCCAAAGGAAAAACTTCATTTTGGTAGACTTTTGTGGGATTTTTTCTCTTTTTCTGAATGAAAATGACGATTATATATTATTTTTATATAAGTGTTTTTTATAATTTTGAAAGTTATTTTCATTACAAATAATTTCATAAAAATGCTTGATATAATAATCATTCTAAGCGTTATTCTTTAAAAGTCGATTTTGAAAGCACAAAAAAAGCTTATGACCGAAACGGTCATAAGCTGTCATTTTACTATTCTGCGATTTCAACTACAAGGTAACGATGTGGTTCTTTACCTTCTGAGTGAGTTGAGATGCGTTTGTTTTTACTTAACGCAGCGTGAATTTGTTTTCTTTCATACGCTGGAAGTGGTTCTAAGTAAACAGGTTGTTTTGTTTTTAATACTTTACGAGCTGTTCTTTCCGCAATTTGTTGTAGTGTTTCACTACGACGTGCACGGTAGTCACCAACATCCACTTGAACTGAAATACGTCCTTTGATGAAGCGGTGTACAGATACTTGCGCAAGTACTTGTAAAGCATTCAAGATTTTACCGTGTTTTCCGATTAAAAGACCTTGTTTGTCTGTGTCGAATACGAAAGTCATGCGATCACGACGCGCTTCAACTGTTACTGTTGCTTCAGCGCCGTATGTTTTAGCGATGCCTTCTAAGTATTCTTTGTCACACGAGCAGCTTCTTCTAATTGGTCTACAGTTTCTTCGTAATCTGCGTCTCCTTCTTCTTCTTCGAAATCATCGTCTTCGAAGTCTTCTTCAGGAACTTCCACAGTTTCTACTGTTTCGACAGTTGCTTCTTCCACAACAGGTTCAACAACTTCTTCTACTGCTTCTTCGCTAACCATTGTAGCGACTGGCGTTAATTCCACTTCAGCATTTTTTTGACCGAAGCCAAACAATCCTTTTTTACCTTCAGAAATGACTTCCACAAACACTTGGTCTTGCGGTAATCCTAACTGACGTAATCCTTTTTGGATTGCTTTTTCTACTGAAACGTCACTTACTTTAATTGTATTTGTCATCGTAAACTCTCCTACTCTATAAAAATCATTGTTATTATCTCATGATTGAGACATTTCAACAAGAGCTCTATAAGAATTATTTTCCGTGTCTTCTTTTCGCTTTTTCAAGCGCTCTTGCACGGCGTTTTTTCTCAGCGGCAATCGCCTTTTGCTCTTCTTGGAATTTAAATGGATTATTTAATAGTAATGTTTGGCCTACCATAAATACGTTTCCGACTACCCAGTAGAGTGATAACGCACTTGATAACCCAAGAGACATAAATAGGATCATTGCTGGCATGACATACATCATAACTTTACCAGCACCACCAGTATCTTGCATTTTCATTGATAACCATGTTGTAACAAACGTTGTTAATGCTGCTAAGACTGGTAAGATGAAATATGGGTCTGGTTGGTCTAATTGGAACCATAAGAAATGACCTTGTTTCAATACGTCTGTACGGCTTATTGCTTGATACAATGCCATCATAACTGGCAATTGAATTAATAATGGTAAACATCCAGCGTATTGGTTGATACCTTCACGCTCATATAAAGCATTCATTTCAGCTTGAAGCATTTCTTGTGTTGCACGGTCGCGTGCTGAATACTTCTCACGTAACGCTTTAATTTCTGGTTGAAGAATCGCTTGTTTACGCGTGCTTTGGTATTGGAAGTGCATTAAAGGAACCATAATTAAACGAGTAATAATCGTAAAGACGATAATCCCTAAACCGTAACTTCCTCCTAATAGGTTTGATAACCAGATGATAAATTGAGACAAATTATATAGAACAATTCGATCCCAGAATCCTGTACTAGACTCCGTAATTGGAGAAGTTCCACAGGCCGCTAAAAATAAAGTTAAAACTGCTAATGATAAAATCAATTGGCTTTTTTTCTTCACTGAAAAGTCCCACCTTTTAGAATATTTAATTTTCAACGATTCCTACTATATAGGAATCTTAATTTTTAGGTAATAATGTAGCTAATTTTAAAACATGCATCATACTGCTTTTCATTTCTTGATAAGACATTTGTACGATGGGTTGACGAGCAATGACGATAAAATCTACATCTTGCGCCAATTGGTCGTCAAGTTCCATTAAAATATGACGGATTCTTCTTTTTAGACGATTACGCGTAACCGCATTTCCAAGTTTTTTGCTGACAGAGATTCCCACACGAAAATGGGATTGGTCTTCCTTATTATATTTATAAATAACGAATTGACGGTTCGCTGTCGATTTTCCCTTATGGAATACCTTTTTGAAATTCGCGGTCTTTCTTTACTCGAAACGATTTCTTCATCTACTTGAATCTCTCCAGTCACTCAAATGGTTTTTAAATAAAAAGACCACTGAGACGTTCAGTGATCTAAGCTGCTAAAACTTTTCTACCTTTACGGCGTCTGCTTGCTAATACTCTACGGCCATTTTTTGTGCTCATACGTTTACGGAATCCGTGAACTTTTTGACGTTTGCGTTTGCTTGGTTGATATGTTCTTTTCATTCGTGTGCACCTCCTACTGTAAATGAAATATCTAGTCTCCCTAGACAGTCTAGTACATTATAAATATAAAATGTTTACTTGTCAATATAAACTATCTAATCACTAAATTACTGAAGTATCATAACATAATCAGACTAAAAATTTCTACAAATAACTGTTGATTTCGCTCTATTTTTTTAATTATTCACATCGATGGTGGATAGTTTTTTTGCATAAAAGACGATTTCCACAGACTTATAAACAATTTATCCACAAAATAACATCCTGTTTACAAAAATTATGCACAATGGTGGATAACTCTATTAAATTCCTTTTATATCAACTTTTTTAGTTGTTTATAACTGCTCTTTTTTTGTGTATATCTCTGTGAATTTCCACTTTTTCATTCGACTTATCCACCGTTTTGTGGATAAAGTTATCCAAATCTCACTTTTTTTGTGATTTTCTCCATCCGATTGTGGAAAACTTTTTTGAAAGATGGTACACTGTTAAATGGATTAGAATCTTGAAAACGATAGAAGGAGGTGCATTTATGAATTCCATCCAAGAATTTTGGAAACTATTATTAGAACACTTTGAAAAAACAAATTCCGAATTTACATTTAACCACTGGATTAAACCAGCTGAACCGATTCGAATTGAACAAAATATTCTCTATATTAAAGTGCCTTCTAAAACATTTGCGAGATATTGGCAAGATAACCTTATTAGAGACATCATGGAAATTGGATATGATTACTTCAGACAATCGTTTGAACCACGTTTTATTGATTCAGAAGATGAAGGTCCAGTAAACACTCCATTCCACCAAGGAGTCGAAGAAATTCAACCGAATATTCCTGAAGCTCCAACAATGGTTGCCATCGAGGAAGACTCGCATTTGAATCCTAAATATACATTTGAAACCTTTATTATTGGTAAAGGAAACCAAATGGCCACGGCTGCCGCGCATTACGTTGCGGATAACCCTGGTAATACCTACAACCCTCTTTTCTTCTATGGAGGTGTAGGACTTGGAAAAACTCATTTAATGCAAGCGATTGGGAATAAATATAAGAAGAGCCATCCAAACGCGCGTGTCAAATACGTGACGAGTGAAGAGTTTATGAATGAAATGATTGCTTCGATTGGATCAAAGACACCGCAAGAATTCCGCAATCGTTACCGTAATGTGGATATCTTACTGGTCGATGATATTCAATTCTTAGCGAAAAAAGAAGCAACTCAAGAAGAGTTCTTCCATACATTTAATGCGCTTTTCAATAACCAAAAACAAATCGTATTAACGAGTGACCGTCAACCAACGGAAATTAAAGAATTACAAGAACGTCTCGTATCTCGTTTCGTATCTGGTTTATCCGTAGATATTACTCCACCAGACTTAGAAACGCGTATTGCGATCTTACAAAACAAAGCACAATCACTTGGATTTAATATTCCAATTGAAGTGTTGAGTTATGTCGCAGGTCATATTCAATCAAACGTCCGTGAATTAGAAGGAGCATTAATGCGTCTTCAAGCGTACTCAGTGATGGTTGGACAAGATATTTCGACAGACTTGGCTGCAGAAGCGTTGCAATCGTTCCTTCCTGGAGGCGACGAAAAATTACTTTCGATTCATGATATCCAAAGCGCCGTTGCAAAATACTACAATATTACGGTCGAAGATATTAAAGGAAAGAAAAGAACGAAGACAATGGTTCAACCGCGTCAAATCGCAATGTACCTTTCTCGTGAATTAACACGTGTTTCTCTTCAAAAGATTGGTGCTGATTTTGGTCGTGACCACTCAACAGTCATTCACGCCTATGAAAAAATTAGCCAAGAAGCTAAAGATGATCCAGAAACAATTCGCGTGATTAATGAAATCAAGCATTCGCTCGGTTATTAAGCTGTGGATAAGTCCCATAAAACGGTGGAGTTTTCCACAATGGTTATCCACAATTAAAAATGGTCTCTGTTATAAGGAAAATAGACTTTTCCACAATATACACAGGCTCTACTACTATTACTATTTTATTAATAAATAAATTAAATATAAAAGCACACCCTAAAGGAGGCAGTTATGAAATTTTCAGTAAACAGACAAGGGTTCTTAAAAAATCTTGTAGATGTGCAACGTGCAATTCCATCAAAAACAACAATTCCAATTTTGACAGGGATTAAATTAGTTGCTAGTGAAGAAGGATTAACATTAACAGGTAGTGATTCAGAAGTTTCTATCGAAGTATTCTTACCAATCGAAGACGAAGAATTACAATTAACAGTCCAAGAACCAGGTAGCATCGTTCTTCCTGCTCGTTTCTTTGGAGAAATCGTTAAAAAATTACCTTTAAATGTATTCACACTTGAAACCAATGATCAATTACAAGCAACGATTACAGCAGGTAATGCATCATTTACATTAAATGGATTATCAGCAGTGGATTATCCACAATTACCAGAAATCGAAAAAAATCATGTCATCACCATTCCTGTTCCATTATTTAGACAAGTGATTGTACAAACAGCCGTTGCCGTTTCAACTGCAGAATCTCGTCCAATCTTAACAGGGATTCATATGGTGATTAAAAGACAACCAATTAAAAGCAGTCGCAACGGACTCTCACCGTTTAAGCCAACGTATCATTCCATTACAAATGCCAGCTGGCAGTGATGCATTGACTTTTGAAATGACATTACCTGGTAAAACATTATTAGAATTATCTCGTATCATCGACGGATTAGAAACAATCGATTTTGCGATTACAGATAATCAAATTCTGTTCCAAACAGAAACATTATCATTCTACTCTCGTTTATTAGAAGGAATGTATCCTGATACAGACCGTTTAATTAACGACGGAGCGAACACTTCAATTACTGTTGTTGCTAGCGAATTGGTAGCAGCTGTAGAACGTGCTTCATTAATGTCACATACGGATAAAAACAATATCGCGACATTAACACTTTCTCCGGAACGTATTCTATTAACAGGGAAATCTCCTGAAGTCGGTACGGTTGAAGAAGAAATCGCTGTGGAAAACTTCGAAGGAGCTCCACTTGAAATTTCATTCAACCCAGACTACTTAAAAGAAGCGTTGAAATTATTCGGTTCTTCAGAAGCTGTCATCAACTTCTTAGAAGCAAACCGTCCATTCACATTGAAACTAAAAGAAGACCACTCTGGTATTCCACATAGCTTCATTCAATTAGTGACACCTGTTCGTACATTCAACGGGTAATCATAGATTATAAAATTATCACTCGAGCTTTCGTTTTGAAGGCTCGAGTTTTTTTATTTCCAACTGTATTTTTGCATTTTCCCGAAATTCACTTATAAGTGAATTTTGGGCAGCACGATTTTGGGGTGATTTTTGGCCCAAAACTTTCAATTTTTGAAAAAATCCTAGTAAATTTTGTTTTTCGTTTTTTTAGGCTTTTTTGTTGATTTTGACTAAAAATTGAAATAACCCCCTAAATTTTGCAATTTCTTTGCGAAAAGCGTGTAAAAATTGTATAATATTGTAGAGTTATTCTACTTAAAAATATGTGAGCATGCATGAGTTTAATGGAGTTCTCACCAATATCCATTAGAAAAGAGGAAGTTCATGACAACTATCGTATCGATCTCTGATGAGTACATTACATTAGGGCAATTTTTAAAACATATTGACGTCATTACAACGGGCGGACAAGCAAAATGGTACTTGCAAGAATATACAGTTTTTGTAGATGGAGAGTTAGAAAATCGACGTGGTAGAAAATTATATCCGAATACACGTGTCGAAATACCTGATGAAGGTATTTTTATTGTGAAAGAAATGAAATCGGATGAAAATGATTTGAACACACATGACGCATGAAGCTGACTAATTTACAATTACAAAACTTTCGTAATTATGAATCTGTCCAACTAGAGTTTACAGACGGTGTGCATGTTTTTATTGGTGAAAATGCACAAGGGAAAACCAACCTGATGGAGTCGATTTATGCCTTGGCGATGACAAAGAGCCACCGCACGACAAACGACAAAGAACTGATTGGATGGAATAAAGAGTTTGCGACGATTAAAGGGACCGTTGAAAAAACAGCAACAAAGACGAATTTAGAATTGCAATTTTCTAAAAAAGGAAAAATCGCTAAAGTGAATTATTTGGAGCAAAAACGACTCAGTTCCTACCTTGGAAACTTGAATGTCATTCTATTTGCCCCAGAAAACCTCACACTTGTCAAAGGGTCTCCGCAAAACAGACGTAAATTCGTGGATATGGAACTTGGACAAATGAGTTCCCTCTACCTCTATGATTTAGTGGAATATAATCGCGTCTTAAAACAGCGCAATACGTATTTGAAGCAGCTAGCCATTAAGAAAAAGCAGCCGGACGAATACTTAGATGTTTTAAGCGAGATGTTAAGCGAGTTAGCTAGTAAAATCGTCTTTCATCGTCTCGATTTTATGAAGCAATTGGAGGCTTTAGCCATTCCGATTCATGACCAGTTATCGCTTGGTCGTGAGAAATTCTCGGTGTCGTATCAAGCAACGATTCCATTGGAGGATGGTTTAACACCTGAGCAAATGAAAGAAATTTATATGAATCAATTCAAGAAGAATCAAACTCGTGAGGCGGATCAAGCCACAACGCTGATTGGACCGCACCGTGACGATTTGATTTTTTATTTGAATGAGGTTCCGGTTCAAACGTATGGTTCGCAAGGACAGCAACGTTCGACCGTTCTGAGTTTGAAGCTTGCGGAAATCGAATTGATGAAATTATCGACAGGTGAGTATCCTCTTCTACTATTAGATGACGTACTTTCCGAACTCGATGATGACAGACAAACTCATCTGATTAAGGCCATTGAAAATAAGGTGCAAACCTTTATTACGACAACGAGCCTGGATGGGATTAAGCAACAATTTATTAATGAACCAGTCGTAATACCGATTGAAAAAGGAACTATTTTAAAAACGGAGAGTGAGAATTAGCATATGACAGAAGAAAACAAAGCTGAATTAGCTGCGCAATATGATGCAAGTCAGATTCAAGTATTAGAAGGACTCGAAGCTGTTCGTAAACGTCCTGGGATGTATATTGGTTCAACAAGTAGTGCCGGGTTGCACCACCTTGTTTGGGAAATCGTGGATAACTCAATCGACGAAGCGTTGGCTGGGTTTGCGACACATATCGAAATCGAAATCACAAAAGAAAACCACATTCGCGTAACCGATGATGGACGTGGGATTCCGGTCGATATTCAAGAAAAAACAGGTCGTCCTGCCGTAGAAACTGTATTTACAGTGCTTCACGCCGGTGGTAAATTCGGCGGCGGAGGCTATAAAGTTTCTGGGGGTCTTCACGGGGTTGGGGCTTCTGTTGTTAATGCTCTTTCAACAGACTTAACCGTTCAAGTATTTAAAGATGGCAACATTTACGAGCAATCTTATAAACGTGGTGCCGTTTTAGATGACTTTAAAAATCATTGGTAAAACAGATAAACATGGTACGAGCGTATACTTTGTACCAGACCCTGAAATTTTCCAAGAAACAACTGTCTTTGAATTTGATAAATTAGCCAACCGTGTGCGTGAATTAGCGTTCTTGAATAAAGGATTAAAATTAACGATCACAGATTTCCGCGAAGAAGAGCCAGTTAGAAAATCATTCTGCTACGAAGGCGGGATTAAGAGCTATGTTGAACACTTAAATAAATCAAAACAAGTGTTATTCGAAGAGCCAATTTATGTAGAAGGCGAACAAGATGGCATTCAAGTAGAAGTGGCAATGCAATACACTTCTGGATACCATACAAACCTTCTCAGCTTTACGAATAATATCCACACTTATGAAGGTGGTACTCACGAATCAGGGATGAAGACGGCCCTAACACGTGTGATTAACGATTACGCGCGTCGTCAAAAATTGATGAAAGAAAACGAAGAAAAACTAAGCGGTGAAGATGTCCGTGAAGGTTTAACTGCCGTTATTTCTATCAAGCACCCTGATCCACAGTTCGAAGGACAAACAAAAACGAAATTAGGAAACTCTGAAGCTCGTACGATTACAGACCGCCTGTTCTCAACACACTTCGATAAATTCTTAATGGAAAACCCTCAAGTCGCACGTAAGATTGTCGAAAAAGGGATTTTAGCTTCGAAAGCACGTCTTGCTGCAAAACGTGCGCGTGAAGTGACTCGTAAGAAATCTGGTTTAGAAATTTCAAACTTACCAGGTAAATTAGCAGACTGCTCAAGCAATGACCCAACGATTTCTGAATTATTCATCGTCGAAGGGGACTCTGCGGGTGGTTCAGCAAAACAAGGACGTTCACGTCATTTCCAAGCGATTTTACCAATCCGCGGGAAAATCTTGAACGTTGAAAAAGCAACACTCGATAAGATTTTAGCCAACGAAGAAATTCGTTCGCTCTTTACAGCGATGGGAACTGGTTTTGGTGGAGATTTTGATTTATCGAAAGCTCGTTACCAAAAATTAGTCATCATGACCGATGCCGATGTCGATGGAAGTCACATTCGTACATTGCTCATTACTCTTTTCTATCGTTATATGCGCCCTGCAGTGGAAGCTGGATATATTTATATCGCGCAACCACCTCTTTACAAGTTGAAACAAGGTAAAAATGAATACTACATTCAAAATGATAAAGAGCTTGAAGAAAAACTAAAAGAATTACCAGCACATCCAAAACCACAATTGTCACGATACAAAGGTCTTGGGGAAATGGATGCGGAACAATTATGGGAAACAACCATGAACCCTGAAAACCGTTCAATGTTACAAGTATCTGTGGAAGATGCTGCAGAAGCGGATCAAATTTTAGATATCTTGATGGGTGACCGTGTAGAACCACGTCGTGAATTCATCGAAAGCAATGCGAAATATGTCAATATGGAAGATTTAGATATCTAATTTAGTAAACGAATTTGAAGAGAAGAATAGAAAAGGAGACGAATTATGTCTGAAGAAGTGAAACACTTTGAAGAAACTTTTGAATCAACTGATTTAGTGCAAACGATGCGTAAATCATTTCTTGAGTATTCGATGAGTGTTATTGTATCGCGTGCCCTACCAGATGTACGCGATGGATTAAAACCAGTACACCGTCGTATTTTATATGGAATGAGTGAACTTGGAGTGACACCGGACAAACCGCATAAAAAATCTGCGCGTATTGTCGGGGACGTAATGGGTAAATATCACCCACACGGTGACTCTGCAATTTACGATGCCATGGTTCGTATGGCACAAGATTTCTCATACCGTTACCCATTAATCGATGGTCACGGTAACTTTGGTTCTGTCGATGGAGACGGCGCCGCTGCGATGCGTTATACAGAGGCTCGTATGAGTAAAATTGCTCTTGAAATGCTTCGCGATATTAACAAAGATACGATTAATTTCCGTGATAACTACGATTCAACAGAACGTGAACCGGAAGTATTACCAGCACGTATTCCAAACTTATTAGTCAACGGTGCAACAGGGATTGCCGTAGGGATGGCGACAAACATTCCACCACATAACTTGGCGGAAGTCATCTCTGCTCTTCACTTATTAATGAAGAACCCTGATGTTACAACTACTGAATTGATGGAAGCTCTCCCTGGACCTGACTTCCCAACTGGAGGACTTGTCTTAGGTAAATCTGGAATTCGTCGTGCGTACGAAACTGGACGCGGATCGATTACAGTTCGTGGACGCGTACAAATCGAAGAATTGAAACGGAAAAGAACGCATCATCATCACTGAATTACCATATATGGTAAATAAAGCGCGTTTAGTAGAACGTATCGCACAATTACACCACGAGAAGAAAATCGAAGGAATTACTTACTTAAACGATGAATCTGACCGTGTCGGAATGCGTGTCGTTATCGAAGTACGTCGTGATGTTTCAGCATCCGTTGTATTAAATAATTTATACAAATTAACACCATTACAATCCAACTTCGGCTTCAACATGCTTGCGATTGTAAATCAAGAGCCAAAAGTATTGAGCTTAAAAGAAATTTTACGCCACTACTTAGATCACCAAGAAGAAGTCGTTCGTCGTCGTAGCTTATTCGATAAGAAGAAAGCAGAAGACCGCGCTCATATTTTAGAAGGATTACAAATCGCCTTAGACCATATCGATGCGATTGTAGCCATCTTAAGAAGTTCAGCAAGTGGAGATATCGCTAAAGACCGCTTCATGAATGAATACGGCTTAAGCGATAAACAAGCACAAGCGATTCTTGATATGCGTATGGTTCGTTTAACAGGATTAGAACGCGAGAAAATCGATGCAGAATACAACGAATTACAAGCTACAATTCAATACTTAGAAAAAGTATTAGCGAGCGAAGAACTTCGTTACGAAATCATCGAACAAGAGCTTCTTGAAATCCAACAACGTTTCGACAATCCTCGTCGTACAGAATTATTAGTCGGAGAAGCATTAAGCCTTGAAGATGAAGATTTAATCGAACAAGAAGATGTCGTAATCACATTAACGAAGAATGGATATATCAAACGTCTTGCCAACACTGAATTCAAGGCACAACGCCGTGGAGGACGTGGGGTTCAAGGAATGAGCGTCCATGATGATGACTACGTGGAAAACATGATTTCATGTTCAACACACGATTCACTCCTCTTCTTTACGAATACAGGGAAAGTTTACCAAGCAAAAGGGTATGAAATTCCTGAATATAGCCGTACTGCAAAAGGATTACCAGTCATCAACTTATTAAACATTGATTCAGCTGAGAAAATCCAAGCGATTATCAGTGTTCCTGAATCAGATGAATCAGAACGTTACTTGTTCTTCACAACATTACGTGGAACGGTTAAACGTGTTCGTCTATCAGAATTCAAGAATATCCGTACAAATGGTCTACGTGCCATCCAATTGCGCGAAGATGATGAACTAATCCGTGTAGTAGTTACAAGCGGAAATGATGGCATCATCCTCGGAACGTACCACGGTAATGCCGTAAGCTTCCATGAAGATAAAGTTCGTGCGATGGGTCGTACCGCTTCAGGTGTTCGTGGGGTTTCTCTACGTGAGGGCGACTATGTCATCGGAATGGATATTTTAACGCCAGACCGTGAAGTATTAGTAGTCAGCGAGAAAGGGTACGGAAAACGTACAGCTGCGAGCGAATACGCATTGAAAGGCCGTGGAGTTAAAGGGGTTCGTACACTTCGTATTACGGAGAAAAATGGACCACTTGTCTGCCTACGTACTGTAACTGGAGACGAAGACTTACTTATCATGACGAATAAAGGGGTTATCATCAGATTCCATGCAGAAGACGTGTCTCAAACAGGCCGTGGCGCACTTGGAGTTCGTATGATGCGTCTCGATCAAGATGCGATTGTAAGTTCATTAGCGATTGTAGACCGCGAAGAAGAAACAGAAGAAGGATCTGAAACCACTGACTCATCGACTGAATCAGTAGCAACAGAAAATCCAACTGCATCCCTTTCAGATGAAGCCATCAAAGGCAATATGAAAGACTTTGCGCAACAATTAGTCGACGAAGAAAATGAATAATCAGTAAGAGACTGAATCACTCTATAAAATCGATTACTACGAATTCTTACGGATATCTTCATAGTAGTGATAATAGGGCACCGGTTCGAGCCTAAGGTCTTTCACCTTTAAAGCCTCAAAGCTGGAGTAAGGAATAAATTCCTAACTCCAGCTTTTTCGCATTTAATGCTATCCCCTATTACGAATCCTTCGCACTGTGAAGGATTCCTATAGAATCCGTATGATTCTTCGTAATCTTTATGAGTGCTTTTATGATTCAGTTTCTAATGATTTCGATTTGAAAAAAATTAGACTACCAGTCTCCAATTGAATATCAAAGACGGTAGTCCAAGGGTATTTTTATTAAATTCTCACTTTTTTGGGTCAGTCCCAAAAACCACCCTATTCAGGGTGGTTTTCCATATTTTTATAAATGTGAATACCCATAGAAAAAAATAAAGTAAGTAACATTACTCGTTCAAAAAAAATACTATCACCAAAGCTTTCACCATAAAAAATATCATAAAAAATATCAAGTGAAAACTTCAAAAAAATCGTAAGACTTAAAACAGGAACCGAAAAATTATATGAATCTTTTATTTTTTTAAACATTATTACCACCCCAATTGAGTAATTCCCGCTACTAACGCATACGGACTATGCAAAAGCAACCGCTGCAATAAGTCCGATTAAAGTTTGTACTATACTATCTGCCTCTGTTAAATCATAAACTCTTAAACTTGTAGTGTTTACTTAATTCTATTCACAAGCGAATAGATAAGTTCCGTGAGGAAATGCTCTGTCTTTTTCTCGTGTCACTGTAGCAAATAATTGACGATCAACATATATTTTCTTTACACCATTCTCTTCCAAAAAATCAAAAAAATCGCATCAAAACAATGATAATTGTATGCCTAAAAACATAGGTAAAGGTATTTTTTTGCTAGTATCCAAATACCTTGCACTACTATGTTTTGAGTTATTTTTTATCCTCTTTTAAAAATATTTTTGCGAGGATTAAAGCTAGTAGTAAGATGACAGAGATAACATGACGATGCATTTTATTCACCTACCTTTTCTTATTTTTTGCCAGTTATCCTACTTTTAATAATTATAAAACGCTTTCTTATTAAGAATATTTTAGCATAAAACCTCTTTTTAAATATGATAATTTTAGGAAATTTATTACTTTGTATCGTGTAAAATAAACTGTTTAAAATTCTGAAATATAATTAAAAGCATTCATTAAGATTACGAAGAATCATACGGATTCTATAATAGTAGTAATGGGGGATAGCATTAAATGCGAATTAGCTGGAGTTAGAAATTTATTTCTTACTTCAGCTTTGAGTCTTTAAAGGTGAGAGACCTTAGGCTCGAACCGGTGCCCTATTACCACTATTATGAAGATATCCGTAAGGATTCGTAGTAATCGATTGAATAGAGTCATTTTAAAAAGAAGATTCAATCTGTATTTAAAAATGGAATTTGTTTTGCACTCTTATAAAAGGAATCAAGTTTCAAATTTACCTCTCTTTAGCAATACTAAAGAGAGTTTTTAGCAAAAAATTACTCTTTTTACGCAAAAAAATACTACTTTTTCGCATTATTAGCGGTATAATAAGGGTGAAACAATCCATAAGGAGGAATAAATATGATTGAATTTCGTAATGTATCAAAAGTATATGATCAAACCGTCGCTTTAGATGGACTTAACTTAACGATTGAAAGTGGAAAAATTATTGGATTAATCGGACACAACGGGGCTGGTAAATCAACCACGATTAAATCGCTCGTGAGCGTTATCCATCCAACAAGCGGAGAAATTATTGTGGATGGACAAGAATTATCATCCAATCGTCTAGCCATTAAAGAAAAAATTGGCTATGTAGCTGATAGTCCCGACCTATTCCTACGTTTAACCGCCAATGAATTCTGGGAATTAGTCGCTTCTTCTTATGGCATGACTCTAGACGAAGTAGAAAGTCGTCTAGCTTATTTACTAGAATTATTCGATTTTGAAGGACATCGCTACGAAGTCATTGATTCGTTCTCACACGGGATGCGTCAAAAGGTATTCGTTATCGGCGCACTTTTATCAGATCCTGAAATTTGGGTACTCGATGAACCAATGACAGGTCTTGACCCACAAGCTTCTTATGACTTGAAGAAATTAATGCGCGAACATGCCGATAAAGGTAATACCGTTCTCTTCTCGACACACGTTTTAGAAGTGGCAGAACAACTCTGCGATAAAATCGCCATTTTGAAAAAAGGAAAACTACTCTTCTACGGTACGATTCAAGAGTTGAAAGGCCAACAACCAGAAAGCACGCTTGAAGAAATCTACTTATCACTAGCCGGTAGACAAGAAGGAGTGGATTCACATGCGGTTTAATCGAATTCTGACGCTGGTGAAGACCAATTTAATTTTTGCGACGCAACCGGCACAATTACAAAATTATCGAAAGAAACAGGCGAAAAATCCATCGAAACCGGTGAATGTTGCGATGAAAACATTGATGCAGCAATTACTATTTGCGGTGATGTTTGGAGCTTTATTTGGAATTCCTGGAGCGATTTCGGGACGTTCATACCCTCCACTTCAATTTGCGAGTACGGTCTTCTTATTCTTGATGATTTTAATTTCGCAAGCATTGCCAGCTATTTACAATGTCTTTTATGAAAGTAAAGACTTTGAATCGTATTTACCTTATGCCTTTACAGAATTAGAAGTCATTCTTGGGAAGAGCCTTTCGATTGTGGTGGCTACACTGCAAGGATTTCTGCCAATCGTAATGCTATTTGGAATCCACGTGTATTTTTCAGGAGGAAACTTCCTTTTCACGATTCCAATTGCCTTAATAGGGGCGCTTGTACTCAGTGCGATTGTTTACGTCTTGATGTTTCTTCTCTGCTTCTTCCTAGCGAAGATTCCACTTTTTAGAAAATATCAATCCGTGATTGCGAATGTTTAATTTTTGGGATTTCTCTTGGGGCCATTATTGGATATCAAATGATTTTGTCAAAATCCGTGGTGAATACTTTTATAACAGGAGAAATGCCAATTTTCCTTCAACCAGTACTTGCCTTCTATAATGCGATTTTAAATCCATTCGATATGAGTGTTTATCCGATGATTGGATTCGTGATTTTAGTATTTGTGGCGATTTTACTACTCGTGAAGTTCATCGTATTGCCAAACTTCTATGAAGCTGTTTCGCAAACATCATCTTCGAATGTAAAAGTCGAACGTGTCAAAGAAATGGAGTTAGATGGCAACAAGCTTTCAACAAAATTCATGATTCGCTATACACTTCGCCAATTAATGGAAGGTTCTGTATTAACGCAAACGATTATTGCTGCAGGAATATTACCATATCTCTTGCTTCTTCCAACAGTTTTAAATTTTTCGGGTGGTCCTACAGGATTTAGTTTTATGAATTTCCTAAATCTAAATACTTTCTTACCATTTGCAATGCTTATTACCTTCATTGCATTCTTCAATACAGGAGGCAACAACTTATTAGCGGTCGGAATTTCACTCGAGCGAGAAAACTATTATTATCTAAAAGTTCTTCCATTCGATATGCATCAATTTTTAGAACGTAAATTCTGGATTCTCTTTGCGATTCAGTCTGCAATCCCGGTCATTCTTATGACGGTTATTTGTACGGTACTTCACTTACCAATTTATATGACCTTGGGTATTATTCTCTCATGGGGAATCATTAGTCTAGGACTAAGCCGTTGGGGATACGCCAGAGACTTGAAGCTCTTTACGCCAACGTGGACGAATGTCATTGAACTCTTAAACCGTATGCGTAGTGGATTTAAGTCGGTCATTTTTGTCGTGGTTCTCTTTGGATTTATCTTCGGAGCGATTTATTTATTAATCCACTTACCAGAATGGAATCGTACTTTCGTTTGGTTCATTACGATTGCGTATGTTGTCGTTATTCTTGGGTTATCGATTTTTGCAACATTCTACTATAAGAAAAAATTACATGAATTAGTCGATTCTGAATAATGATATAAGACTTAGAGATTGTCTCTAAGTCTTTTTTATAACCATTTTTATAGGGTTTTACAGATATATAACCAATAGTTATAACAATTGATAGAAAAACGGTATAAGAAAACCTATTGCTATGCGGTTTGTTCTCTGTTATCCTAAGAACATGTTCATAAGACATCACAAAGAACAGGTGAGTAGAAAATAAGATTTGCTAAGAGAGTCTCGGTTGGTGGGAAGAGATGAAATTGAATTTTTGAAGATGGCCTCGGAGTGATTTTTACGTCGAATCATTAGACGTAAAATGGGTAGCCCATTATAGCTGTAGAGTATAACACCTAGTGTGCGTACTCGGTAAGGTAGGATTCGTGAGGATTCTACAAAACAAGGTGGTAACACGAAAATTTCGTCCTTGCAGTAGCGATACTGTGAGGATTTTTTATTTATAGGAGGAATGTACAATGTCAAAATTACAAGCACCATTTAGAGTAGATCACGTAGGAAGTTTCTTACGTCCAAAAGAATTAGTAGAAGCAAAAGAAAAATTTGTAAAAGGTGAAATTACACGCGAGGAATTAACAGCCGTCGAAGATAAAGCCATCGAAAAGTTAGTCGAACAACAAAAGAAAGCTGGATTAAAAGGATTCACTGACGGCGAATTCCGTCGCCAATACTGGCACTTAGATTTCTTCTGGGGATTAAACGGAGTGGAACACACGCAAGCGAAAATCGGATATACTTTCCACGATGAAATTACAAAACCTGACTCAGCAGATGTCGTTGGAAAAATCACTGGTGAAAATCACCCATTCGTAGAACACTTCAAATTCTTGAAACAATTCGAAGACGAAGATTTCATCGTAAAACAAACAATCCCTGCTCCAGCGCAATTCTACTTCGAATTGATTCGTGACGCAGAGCATATTGAGCAAACTTTCTCAGTATACCCTTCAAAAGAAGAACTCTTTAAAGATATCATTGCTGCTTACAGACAAGTGATTAAAGAATTATACGATGCAGGTTGCCGTCTCTTACAAATCGATGACTGTACATGGGGTGTAATCGTAGATGATAACTTCTTAAACATCATTTCAAAAGAAAGTCATTTAACACCTGAAGAATTAAGAAGAGAACACAAACGTGAATTCTTAGAGTTAAACAACGGAATTCTAGAAGACTTACCAGAAGATTTAACAGTAAACACTCACGTATGCCGTGGTAACTTCCACTCAACTTGGGCAAGTTCAGGTGGTTACGATTCAGTAAGCGACGCATTATTCGAAGACGAAAACGTACATGCGTACTACTTAGAATACGATACAGACCGCGCCGGCGACTTCAAGCCACTAGCGAAAGTAAACAATGGTAAGAAAGTCGTTCTTGGACTTCTAACTTCTAAATCAGGAAAATTAGAAGATAAAGATGAAGTGATTGCTCGTATTAAAGAAGCAAGTCAGTACGTTCCACTAGAAGACTTATACTTAAGTACACAATGTGGATTTGCTTCAACAGAAGAAGGAAATGTCATTAAAGAAGAAGATCAATGGAAGAAAATTGCATTGATTTCAGAAATCGCACGTGAGGTTTGGGGAGAATAACCTCGCATTAGAAAACGAACAAAAAGGCTGTGGGGAGAATGACTTTTGAACCGCAGCCTTCCCCTATTTAGAAAGGAAGTATCATTATGACAACATTTCAACAACAATTAGCAAAAGCTTACGAAACATTAAAACAAGCAAAATGGGTCAACTTAAGCCATCAAATTGATGCCAATAGCCCTCACTTCCCTGCTCTACCAGCATTGGAACAAAAAGATTTATTTACATTAAAAGACGGATTCCACGTTCAACAACTATCAGTCGTGACACAATACGGTACACATATCGATCCTCCTTGCCACTTCTATGAAGGCGGACGTTTCCTCGATGAAATCGAGTTGAAAGATTTATTATTACCACTCTACGTCATCGACCGTTCAAAAGAAGTAGCTGAAAATCCAAACTTCGAATTAACAAAAGCCGACATTTTAGCGTTTGAAGAAGAATACGGACAAATCGAACCAGGTGCCTTTGTCGCATTCCGTAGTGACTGGTCAAAACGTTGGCCAACCAAGACGCAGTTCGTAATTTAGACGAAAACGACGTTCAACATACACCAGGTTGGTCAAAAGAGGCGCTTGAATTTTTAATTCACGAACGTCATGTGAAAGCTGTTGGTCATGAAACATTAGATACAGACTCAGGTGTTCACGCTGCAGCACATGGTTTAACAAACGAATACTACTTATTAAGCCAAGATATCTTCCAAGTGGAAGTATTAGCGAACCTTGATCAAGTGCCTTCAGTTGGTGCTGTAATTTCAATTTCATACCCTAACTGGAACCATACTCCAGGGTCACCTGTTCGCGCTATTGCGTATTTACCAGAAGCTGAATAAACGAAAAGAGGAAAACACATGTCAAATCACGAAAACTGTAGCTGTTGTCAAAAAGCACCCTTTAGACTTGATCACGTAGGAAGTTTCTTACGTCCCGAACGTCTAAAAGAAGCCCGTGCAAAATTTAACGCCGGCGAAATCAATGCCGAAGAACTCGAACGCGTTGAAAACGAAGAAATCATCGCTTTAATCGAGAAAGAAAAAGAACTTGGCCTCAAGTCTGTCACTGATGGTGAATTCCGTCGTGCATTCTGGCATTTAGATTTCTTAGAAAACTTAGAGGGGGTTGAACTTGTAGAAGTAGACCACTTCTCTGTTCAATTTAAAGATAAAGATGTGAAGCCAAAAACATTACGTATCGTTGGTAAAGTTGATTTTTCTGAAAACCATCCATTCGTAAAACACTTCAAATTCTTAAAAGAGCACGCTGGCGATACACCGGTGAAACTAACGATTCCTTCACCAAGTATGTTGCATTTGATTACGCAAGTTCGTGAGAAAAACTATGTGCCAATTGAGCGCTACAAAGACAATGAAGCCCTCTTCTATGATGATGTAGTTAAAGCATACCGTAAGGCTCTACAATGCTTCTACGACTTAGGATGCCGCAATATTCAATTAGATGACACTAGCTGGGGTGAGTTCTGTGCGTTAGACAAACGTGAAGCATACGAAGCGCGTGGATTTGACCTCGAAAAAATCGCTCGTGACTATGTGGATGTACTTAACCGTGTGATTGAATGGAAACCAGAAGATTTAGTGGTGAACATGCATATTTGCCGCGGGAACTTCCGCTCAACATGGTTCTCTAGCGGTGGTTATGAACCAGTGGCGAAGACGCTATTTGGTCATTGCCGTGTGGATGGATTCTTCTTGGAATATGATAGCGACCGTGCTGGAGACTTTACTCCTCTTCGCTATATTAAAGACCAAAAAGTCGTTCTTGGTTTAATTACGTCTAAATCAGGAGACTTAGAAGATAAAGGCGAAGTCATTGCTCGTATTAAAGAAGCGAGTCAGTACGTTCCTCTTGAACAATTATGTCTTAGCCCTCAATGTGGATTCTCTTCTACAGAAGAAGGTAATATCTTAACGATTGAAGCCCAATGGGATAAATTAAAATTAATCGACGAAATCGTTCATGAAGTTTGGGGATAAATTTTAAAAAATAATAGCTCCTACAGTTTTTGGGTGTAGGAGCTATTTTTGTTGATTTCATCGTATTTATCGCTTCTTTTTCTTAAAACGAATGTCTAAATCATACCCATTTTTACTCGCAATTTTTTGAAGATGCGCGAGCGTAGGATTATAATTTCCTTTTTCGAGCCTAGAGAGATTTCCTTGCGTCATACCGGCGTTTCTAGCGAATTCCGTTTGTGTTAGTCCAGATTCTCTCCGAAGTCTGATCATCGTTAAAGCATTTTTCTGAAGAAAATATTCTGCTTCAAAATCATCTCTAAAAGTCTCATATTTCGCGTCAAGACGGTCAAAAAGCCGCTTTAAATAATCCACCATTTTCTCTTTTTCCCCCTCATTCCTTTATAAGCTAATTGTAACATATATGTTTCATATCAGATATGATATATCGAAACTTTTTTGATGCAGATTTGCTACTGGCAAACTTTCCTGAGCACCTCTGCAGCGCGGTTTTCTGTTGCATTCTATAGCTTTGTTTGCTATAATGATTGAACGTGAGTATTAGAAATGATACTCTCCTTGCTTACTGAAAATTCAGTAGGCCAAAAGTCCATAAGGAGGTGACAGTCAATGAGTCAAACATCAAAATACGAGATTTTATATATCATCCGTCCAAACATCGATGAAGCTGCTAAAGCTGAATTGGTTGCAAGATTTGATGCTGTTTTAACAGACAACGGAGCAGTTGTTGTTGAATCTAAAGACTGGGCGAAACGTCGTTTTGCATACGAAATTAAAGATTTCCAAGAAGGTATCTATCACTTAGTGAACATCACTGCTGAAGATGCTGCTGCAATCGATGAATTCGACCGTTTAGCGAAAATCAACAATGACATCTTACGTCACATGATCGTTAAATTAGAAGCATAATTGTTTATTATAAGTAAACATAAATCTTGAAAGGAGTAAGAATTAAATGATTAATAATGTTGTATTAGTTGGACGCTTAACACGTGCCGTTGATTTACGTTATACTTCAAGCGGAACTGCTTATGCTACCTTCACAGTTGCAGTTGAACGTCGTTTCAAAAACCAAAACGGTGAACGTGAGACGGATTTCATTAACTGTGTAATGTGGAGTAAAGCTGCAGAAAACTTTGCGAATTTCACTCGTAAAGGCTCACTAGTAGGAATTGAAGGACGTATTCAAACACGTAGCTATGATAACCAACAAGGTCAAAAAGTTTATGTAACTGAAGTGCTAGCTGAGAACTTCTCATTATTAGAATCACGTAATGTTACTGAACAACGCCCTGCTAATGATCAAAGCTCTCATGGCGGATTCCAACAAAATCAAACGAATAACTTTAATCAATTTAATACTCCTACTTCATCATTCGGTGGTGGTGCGTCTGACCCATTCTTAAGTAATGGAGAGACAATCAACATTTCAGATGATGATTTACCATTTTAAAGTTTAAAAGGAGGATACCATAATGGCTCAACAACGTAGAGGTGGCGGTCAACGCCGTCGTAAAAAAGTTTGCTACTTCTGTGCAAACCACATCGACTACATTGATTACAAAGATGTAGAATTATTAAAACGTTACATTTCTGAAAAAGGTAAAATCTTACCACGCCGTGTAACAGGTACTTGTGCTAAACACCAACGTACTTTAACTGTTGCAATCAAACGTGCTCGTATCATGGGATTATTACCATTCACAACAGTTGACTAATAATAAGTAAAAGGATTGAGAATTTCTCAATCCTTTTTTATTTTATTTAATTGTTCTTTTTAAAATTGAGTATCTATTTATTAAAATACAGATTATTGATTAACTAGATTGAGTTTTATCTTTTAATCTAAACTTGAATACATAAATTAGAATGTTTCACGTGAAACATTCTATCAGAAATAATGAATCCTACAAATGTTTCATGTGAAACAATTTTAGAGAACTGACGAGGGGCCAAAACTGTGGTAAAATAAGGTATATAGAAAGAAGGTGTAAGAATGAAGAAAAGCCTAAAAGAACGTATTAAGGCTTTACCGACATTTCTTAAAAGTGAAACAATAAAGAAATACGGGTTCTCATTTATAGCCATCATTCTCTGTATGCTGATTATTGCGTACGTGATGAATGTATGGATGGGACTTATCCTTACTTTATTTGTTATTTTATTAGGAACACTCCTCTACTCGTTTGCAAACTACATTATTAAAGAAACGAATCATTTTGTAACGAACTTATCGTATAAAATCAATAAAGGTTCGCAAGATGCCTCTATTAAAATGCCGATAGGAATGCTTTTGTTAGATGATAATGGTGAAATTCAATGGATTAACCCTTATTTACAAAAGTATTTTGAACGTAAAGAACTATTAGGGTTTAAACTTGAAGTTGTCGATCCAGATTTAGCAAATATCGTTAAAAATCTTGATGATGATAAAGATAATGTGGTCCATTGGAAAGATAAATACTTCCAAACAGTTTACCATAACGATATTGGAATGCTCTACATGATGGATATTACGGAATATGCGTTAATTAAAGAGACTTATCTAGACGAAAGACCTGTATTCGGGCAAATTTTCGTTGATAACTTTGCTGAAGTATCACAATCACTCAGTGACCGTAAGAAGTCTAACTTGAATAACTTCGTGACAAATCAGCTTACTAGCTGGGCAAATCACAATAATATCTACTTAAAACGTGTGAGTTCAGATCGTTTTGTCGCATTTTTAGATAAAAATATCCTTTCTGAGCTTGAAAAAACGAAATTTGAGATTATCGACCGTGTTCGTGAGACAACTGCTCAACAAAATACCCCACTAACCGTAAGTATGGGGTTCTCGTATGCGGATGATACTCAAGAAGAGATGGATTATGGCGCAATTGCTAAATTTGCGCAAGATAACCTTGATTTAGCCTTAGGACGAGGCGGTGACCAAGTCGTTGTTCGTTCTAAAAACGAAGAAACACGCTTCTACGGTGGTAAGAGCAACCCGTTAGAAAAACGTACAAGAGTGCGTTCTCGCATGGTTTCTCAAGCCTTAGAAAACCTTATTGCAGAAGCGGATCAAGTAATGGTTATGGGACATCAATATCCAGATATGGACTGTATTGGTGGATGTTTAGGTATTCGAAGAATCGCTAAAATGCACGGTAAAACGTCATGGATTGTCACAAATCCAGAGCAATATTCGCATGATATCAAGAAATTGATGGAAGTGATCAAAGATAATGAACGTCTCCACTCTGCTATCGTAAATCCAGAAATGGCGGAAGCTCTACTAACTGAAAATACATTAGTGATTATTGTCGATGTAAGCAAGCCTTCCCTATGTGCTGCTCCATCGATAGTCAAAAAAGCTAATAAACTAGTGATTATCGACCACCACCGCCGTGGAGAGGAATTCCCTGAAAATCCTGACTTGGTTTATATTGAACCATACGCTTCATCTGCTGGAGAATTGATTACGGAATTACTAGAATATCAATCAGAAGATGCTGAAAAACTTCAGCCAATCGAAGCAACAACCTTGCTTGCTGGAATCATTGTAGATACGCGTAATTTCACGCTTCGTACAGGGTCCCGTACCTTTGATACGGCTAGCTACCTGAAATCTGTTGGTGCGGATACAATTCTGATTCAACGCTCATTAAAAGAAAATGTAGATACGTACTTAATGCGTTCGCATTTATTGAACTCGCTCGAAATGCTTCCAACAATGTCGGAATTGTTCACGGTGGTTAGTGTACCGTATATCCGATAGTCGTGGCTGCCTCAACGGCCGATATGATGTTATCGATGGAAAACATTGATGCTTCATTTGTGGTTACAAAACGGAATGATGGTCGTGTGGGTATTAGTGCCCGTAGTTTAGGAAACAAAAACGTACAACGTGTGATGGAAAAAATGGGTGGTGGCGGACATTTATCGAATGCTGCAACTCAGTTATCTGATATCACGATTGAAGATGCAATCCACAGTTAATTCAAGCCATTGAAGAAATTGGTAGTGAAATTAACTTATAATTAGGAGGAAGAAACATGAAAAGTAATTTTCTTGAAAGATGTAAAAGGTGTAAAGGAAAAAAAGGTGACGTTAAAACGTTGCAGATGGATACGCACAAAACTTCCTAATCAAAAACGGTTTAGCTAAAGAAGCAAATTCAGCAAACTTAGCAACTTTATCAGGTCAAAAGAAAGCTGAAGAAAAGCACAATGCCGAATTATTAGCAAAAGCCAAAGAAATTAAAGAGTTCTAGAACGCGAAGATACAGTTAAACTATTAAAGGAAAGCAGGGGGAAGATGGCTGTCTATTCGGTTATACCAGCGAAGCAAATCAAGAAATCAAAAAATTCAATGAGCTTGACTGTCGTAAATTGAATTAGCAGCACCAATTCGTATGCCTTAGATTCACTTTCCGTACCTGTTAAATTACACCAATGATGTAACAGCAATTATGACTGTGAATACTGTTGCTCAATAATAGAAATACTAGATTTTCCGTTGTGGAGAACTTTTCTTTGGTTTTAATTATGTGATATAATTCACGAAGTTGTAAACAAACATTCCAGTTTCCATGCTAGAAAAGACTCAATCTTCTGTTTTATTACAGCGTTTTATGATACAATGAAACTGTATTTTTATGGTTATTTTTAGTAGAAAGGGTGTTTGAATGGAAGAACTATATCCAAATTTAGTTCCACCACAAAATATTGAGGCAGAAGAAGCCGTTCTTGGGTCTATTCTTCTTGCAAGTGACTCGATTATTTCGGTTATGGAATTTTTGACACCGGAAGATTTTTATCGTGTTTCTCATCAATTAATTTTTGCGGCAATGATTGAATTAAACCAAAACAATATCGATATTGACGCAATCACCGTTTCAGAGATTTTAAGACAAAAGAATCAAATGGAAAATATTGGTGGAGAAGTAACGTTAATCGAACTTCTTGATAAAGTGCCAACAGCAGCCAACGTAGAGTACTATACACAAATCGTTTTAGAAAAATCTACGCGCCGTAAATTAATTAAAACTTCGACAAATATTGTAAAAAATGCTTACCAAGAGGATGAACCAATTGCCAACGTCTTGGATACGGCTGAGAAGGATATTCTTTCTGTATCTGAAGGACGTAATAAGGCTGGTTTCATTCCAATTAGCTCGGTTCTTCGTACTGCTTATGAAAGCTTAGAAGAGCGTGCAAAAAACAACGGTGAGGTTACAGGGATTGCGACAGGATATATCGGTTTAGACAGAATGACGTCAGGGCTACATGCGGATGAGTTAATCATCTTAGCGGCTCGTCCATCTGTTGGTAAAACGGCCTTTGTATTGAATATTGCAAAGAACGTTGCCGTGAACCTGAACGAAACGGTAGCCATCTTCAGTCTTGAAATGGGTGCTGAGTCTCTAGTAGAGCGTATTATCTGCTCTCATGCCAGCATTAACGCAGGGCATTTGAAGACAGGTAAATTAACGCCTGAAGAATATACACAATATTTCGTGGCAACCGGAGCATTATCTGAAGCACCAATTTTTATTGATGATACTCCAGGGATTCGTGTTGCTGAGATTCGTGCAAAATGTCGTCGCTTAAAACAAGAGCGTAATAATCTTGGATTAATCGTCATCGACTACTTGCAGTTGATTGAAGGAAACGGAAAAGAGAGTCGTCAACAAGAGGTTTCTGAAATCTCTCGTAACTTGAAGAAATTAGCGAAGGAATTAAAAGTTCCCGTTATCGCACTTTCGCAATTATCGCGTGGTGTGGAACAGCGTCAAGATAAACGACCAATCATGTCAGATATTCGTGAATCTGGATCTATCGAGCAAGACGCGGATATCGTAGCATTCTTATATCGTGATGATTACTATCGTCAAGAACCAGATGAGAATGGACATGTGCCAGAAGTGGAACCAAATAGTACCATCGAAGTGATTATCGAGAAAAACCGTAGCGGTCCTCGTGGAACGGTTGAATTGAACTTCATGAAAGAATTTAATAAATTTACAAATCTTGTGCCGGATGGAGTCGAGCAAAACGCTCCAATGGCCTAATCACAGACATTTAAATGAATAATACAAAGAAGAGGTGCGTCAAATGTCATCAGTAGTAGTAGTAGGAACACAATGGGGAGACGAAGGTAAAGGAAAAATTACAGACTTCCTTAGTGAAAACGCAGAAGTCATTGCCCGCTATCAAGGGGGAGACAATGCAGGACATACGATTCAATTCAATGGAGTGACTTATAAACTTCACTTAATTCCATCAGGGATTTTTTCACCAGAGAAAATCAGTGTAATCGGGAATGGGGTTGTATTGAATCCAAAATCTCTAATCACAGAACTTGCGTATTTACACGAAAGAAATGTGACTACTGATAACTTACGTATTTCAGACCGTGCGCATGTCATCTTGCCATACCACATTCGCTTAGACCAATTACAAGAAGAAGCTAAAGGCGACAACAAAATTGGGACAACGAATAAAGGGATTGGACCTTGCTACATGGATAAAGCAGCGCGTGTGGGGATTCGTGTGGCAGATTTACTAGACCGTGAAGTATTTGCGGAACGTCTAAGAATCAACTTAGCTGAAAAGAATCGCCTCTTTACTAAAATGTACGATGCAGAGCCAATCGAATTCGATGATATTTTCGAAGAGTACTATGAATATGGTCAGCAAATGAAGAAATACGTTTGCGACACTTCAGTGATTTTAAACGATGCATTAGACCAAGGAAAACGCGTATTATTTGAAGGGGCACAAGGAGTTATGTTGGATATCGACCAAGGTACTTATCCATTCGTAACATCTTCAAACCCAGTTGCTGGTGGGGTGACTATCGGTAGCGGTGTTGGACCTTCAAAAATTAATAAAGTCGTTGGGGTATGTAAAGCATACACTTCTCGTGTAGGGGATGGACCTTTCCCAACAGAATTATTCGATGAAATCGGCTCACGTATTCGTGAAGTCGGACGTGAATATGGTACAACAACTGGACGTCCAAGACGTGTTGGTTGGTTCGATAGCGTTGTAATGCGTCACTCTAAACGTGTATCAGGCATTACAAACTTAAGCTTAAACAGTATCGATGTATTAACAGGATTAGAAACGATTAAAATCTGTGTGGCTTACCGTAAGCCAAATGGAGAAGAAATTTCTCACTACCCAGCAAGCCTAGTAGAATTAGGACAATGCGAACCTGTGTATGAAGAATTACCAGGTTGGAACGAAGACATTACAGGATGCCGTTCACTTGAAGAGCTTCCTGAAAATGCACGCAACTATGTTCGTCGTATTTCTGAATTAGTCGGCGTACGTATTTCTACATTCAGTGTAGGACCAGATAGAGAACAAACCAACATTTTAGAAAGTGTTTGGGCATAAAAAAGTAATAGAGTAAAGGAGGATTTATATGAAAAAAATCCTAGTTGTAGATGATGAGAAGCCAATCTCAGACATCGTCAAGTTTAGTCTTACAAAAGAGGGCTTTGAAGTAATCACAGCCTTTGACGGTGAAGAGGGTCTGGTGGCTTTCAATGAAAAAAATCCAGATTTAGTTATTTTAGACTTAATGTTACCGAAAATTGATGGCTTAGAAGTATGCCGTGAAATCCGTAAAACAAGCAATGTCCCAATTATCATGGTGACAGCAAAAGACTCTGAAATCGATAAAGTTTTAGGTCTTGAACTTGGAGCCGACGACTATGTGACAAAACCTTTCTCAAATCGTGAGTTAATCGCGCGTGTGAAAGCAAACTTACGTCGTCAACAATTAGCTCCAGCGGAAACCGAAGAAGAAAAAACAGCTAACGAAATCGTATTAGGCTCACTCATTATCCATGAAGATGCTTATGTGGTTTCAAAACGTGGCGAAGAAATCGAATTAACGCACCGTGAGTTTGAATTACTTCATTACTTAGCAAAACATATCGGACAAGTCATTACACGTGAGCACTTGTTGCAAACGGTTTGGGGATATGATTACTTCGGAGATGTGCGTACAGTGGACGTTACGGTACGTCGCTTACGTGAAAAAATCGAAGATACACCGAGTCACCCAACATGGATTATGACTCGTCGAGGGGTAGGTTACTACATTAAGACCCCAGATCAAGAAAAAGAAGCTTAAGATTGAAATGCGCTTTTCCTTGCCACCTATTCTACCGGCAAGAAAAGCGTATTTGCTAAAAAGTAGAGGGGAAAATGACTCATGAATACAATGAAACGATTCTTTCGTTCCATTCAATTTAAGATTCCGATGCTGTTCATCCTGCTCTTAGTCATCTCGCTGCAACTGATTGTCGCGAACTTCTTAACGCAATTAGAGTCGCAAATGATTTCCAACTTCCAAGAACAAATCCAACTGCAAGTAGGGTTCTTGAAGAATAACGTGCAGCCGATTTTGGCAAAAGATGCGACCGATGAAGCGAAGATGTCTGAAATTTCGCAATTATTACAAGATTACCCAACAGGGAATAGTATTGTCGAAATTCGCATCATGGACATGCAAGGATATATTTTGGGAACAACGAACCAAACGCAACAATCTGTTGTAGGAACGCGTTCAACAGAAGCGGACGTTCAACAAGTCGTTGTGTCGAATACCGTTCAAAGCTACAACTTCACGGAAGGCGAAACGCGTTATTGGAAATACGTTTCACCGATTGACCCAGTGAATACTGCTTCAGGAAATCCGGTTGGGATTATTTCGGTAACATCGAATATCGAATCGCGTTATACGCAAGTCAAAGATATCGGGGTTATCTTTATTAGTTCTTCTATCTTTGTCATTATTTTGGCGATCGTGATTACCGTGATGATTTCACAAGGGATTACGCGTCCAATCGCAGAGATGAAGCAACAAACTGAGCAAATCGCCGAAGGAAACTATACAGGTGAAGTGATGATTTACGGGGATGACGAGCTTGGTCAATTAGGGCAAGCCATTAACGATCTCTCTGTGAAGATTAAAGAAGCACAAGAAGGAACCGAAGCGGAACGACAAAGGTTGGATAGTGTCCTACGTCATATGAGTGACGGGGTTATTGCCACAGACCGTCGTGGACGTATTGTGATCATCAATGCGGCAGCGTTAGATATTTTAAACTTACGTAGCGAACGTATTGTCGGAACACCACTATTAGATGTATTAAGACTCGATCAAACTGTGACTTTCAGAGATTTATTAGAGTCTCAAGAAGAACGGTTGATTACCTTTGAAGAAGATGGCGAAGATACGATTGTTCAATGTGAATTCTCAGTGATTCAACGTGAATCTGGATTTATTAGCGGTCTTGTCTGCGTATTGACCGACGTTACCGAACAAGAGAAAATTGACCGCGAACGTCGTAATTTCGTATCGAACGTTTCCCACGAATTACGGACCCCACTAACAAGTATCAAGAGTTATACAGAAGCGTTAGTGGATGGGGCATGGGAAAATAAAGAAATTGCGCCAGAATTCTTAAACGTTATCGAAACGGAAACGGACCGGATGATGCGTATGATTACCGACTTACTGAACTTATCACGTATGGACCAAAACCGTCTCGAGCTCGATAAGGAATTCGTGAATATGAATGAGTTGGTGAAACATATTGCCAACCGTTTCGATATGGTGCTTTCAAGTGACCAATATCGTGAAAAGAATTACCGTATTTTAACGGATATTACACAACGAGACTTATGGGTAGAAATCGACCAAGATAAGATGACGCAAGTGCTGGATAATATTATTAATAATGCGATTAAATATTCTCCAGACGGGGGTCGTATTATCGTTCGTCTGATGGAAACTCATACAGATTTAATCGTGAGTGTTAGTGACGAAGGATTAGGAATTCCGCGTAAGGATATTCCACACTTATTCGATCGATTCTATCGTGTAGATAAAGCTCGTTCAAGAGCGATGGGTGGTAGTGGTCTTGGACTGGCTATCGCGAAAGAAGTCGTTCAATTACACGGTGGTAAAATTTGGGTGAACAGTATTGAAAACAAAGGATCAACCTTCTTTGTTTCTCTACCTTATGTTCCATTTGAAGAGGACGGTGAATGGGATGAATTTTAAACGTTATCGAGCAATGCTAACGGTGCTCTTTTGTATTAATGGCCATTAGCTTTGTGTTTACGTATCTCATCGTAGTACGTCCGGTTGATTTCTTTACGAATCAAAAGCAAAATAATAATAAAGTTACAACACAACAAGATACAGGTGTACAAGTTCGTGCAACTTATACAACAGAAGATGTATTTAGACCGACTCGAATGGTTCTAACGAACAAAAATAAGTTCGAAATGACGAGCAGTGCTTCCATTATGAAGGAAGTCAATGCACACTTAAATAAACAATTTACGAATTTAACGCGTTTAGAAGTCATGGACGAGACTAGTTATGAAAATCTCGTCTTACGTGAAGCCAGAATTCAGATTTTATTTGATGGGCTGCATTCATTTGGAATTGTGAACCGATTCTTTGATGGAAATATCGACGACTTAAATAATGACCGTTTTTCTCGTATTGTGATTCGCACAGATGATCCTTCTACTGCTTATTTCATCAATGATGACACGAAACAACTCTACAGTGCTAAAGTAAATGAAAGTTTCAAAACATCATTAGAGGGATTATACGCGGATAGTGATTTTTACGAAGTTGAATCGTATCGTGGAAAAACAAAACAATTCTTTGTCGAACAAGACAACTTGAATGTGGAACAGTCTGCCTATTTAATCGAGCAGATTCCAATGAGTTTCTATATTACTCAGTTATTTAGTAACCAATCAGAAATTCGTACGCGTGGAGACGGAAAGACCGTTGTATACAATGATAATTTATCGCAATTGAAATTAGACCGTACGACAAATGTGGTCACTTTCTTCGAGAACCGCTCAGGAGAGGAAACGTTACTATATACCAATAACTTAACGCAAACTTTCGGCCAGATGAAACGTCTTGGAGGCTGGCAAATGGGCGTGAGTCTATTCTCGGTAGATTTAAATAATAATCTCGTTGAATATGTTCGTTACGTGGATTCTTATCCAATCTTATCCAGTGGCAAAGAAGGTTTCACGCAAATAAAGGTCAATTCAACAGGAATCGAGAAAATGAGAACCTCATCACTGATTGCACAAACGCCGTTACCGACAAAAAGCAAGAAGGTAATGGTTGTTGGTGGGAAGACGATTGTCACTGAATTGTTGAACGAAGGATTTGTCATGAATGAAATTGAAGATATTCGTATCGGATATTCATGGACGATCAGTAGTGAGAGTGTACAAATTGTTGAGTTTACACCAACATGGTACATTAAAAAGAATGGTACTTGGAAGACTCTGGCTGAATTAAAAGCCGAGAAGAGTCAAACAGAACCAGCGAATGGACCGACAACAACGGGAGGTGACGCAGATGGATTTTAAGAGAAGCGCAGTCGTTCTCATCGTCTGCTTCTTTATCCTCGATTTATTCTTATTCGGATTAGTATGGCAAAAAAGATCTGATGTGAAAAATCCGTTGAATACAAGTATTAACGTCATTGACCAAAATGAAGCTGGACGGAATTACATTACCAACGCTAAATGCGACAGTAGAGTCCGTTCCGATTATTCAAGTAACACCGAATCTACAGATGGAAAATTGTCTAGTTTACCAAATCAAGTCGTAACGCTAGAAAAATATTATTAACGGGCAATTTGTGACACCAATCCAATTAGACTTAAGCGGATCTGTATCTGCAGATAGCTTTGCGGATTTAACAAAAATCGTTGAAAATAATCAAGTGGCCTTCGGAAATCAATATACGTGGTCGTCCTATAATCCGACTACTCGTAAAGTGATTTATACGCAAAAAGCTGATAAGTTAACGATTATGGATGGCTCGAGTCAAATTATTTTCACGATTAATGCCAATGACCAAGTCGTAAGCTACGAACAGACTTATGCTGGAAGTGTGCAAGTACTTGGGAAAGAGCGTGAATTGATCACGGCTCAAAAAGCGGTTGAGATTCTCTATTTAGCGGGACGAATTTCATCGAAGGCAACCGTTCAATCGGTGAAATTATCTTACTATCAATCGCTTGTACTAAAAGATTTTTCAATTTACTCACCTGCGTGGTATATTGAAATTCGTCAAGCTGACGGACAATTAATCGCTCGTCGTGTGGATGCAATTCATGGAACGGTTCTAGCGAATGAAACGCTAGAAACAACCAATACGCAAACACAGCGTACAACAACTAATAATACAACAACAACGCAAAGTGTACAGCAACAATAAGAAGGGAATAAACATGCAAGAACAAGGTTTGAAAGTGAGTTTACTCGCGAGTGGTAGCTCGGGAAATGCTACTTACATCGAAACACCAAAACAAAAAATATTAGTGGACTGTGGACTCACTGGTAAAGCCATTACTGCGCAAATGGAGAAGATTGATCGCTCCATTTCAGATGTGGATGCCATTCTGGTTACCCACGAACATTCCGACCACATTAAAGGGATTGGAGTTCTCGCTCGTAAGTACGGAATTCCAATTTATGCCAATGAAAAAACGTGGCAAGCTATGGCTGGTAAAATCGGGAAAGTCGCTCTCGAACAACAGGAAATCTTCAATACTGGAGACACGCTCACGTTTGGAGACTTAGATGTCATGAGTTTTGCGGTATCACATGATGCGGCAGCTCCTCAATTTTATAGTTTCCAACGCGAAGGCAAGCAGTTCGTGATGCTGACAGACACGGGTTATGTGAGTGATAAATTAAGAGGTTTGTTGAAAAATGCAGATGCGTATCTCATCGAAAGTAATCATGATTTAGAGATGCTTCGAATGGGACCTTACGCTTGGCATTTGAAACAACGTATCTTAAGCGACAAGGGGCACTTATCGAATGATGATGGCGCGCTTGCGATGTGTGAAATGATGGGTGACCGCACGAAACGAATTTATCTAGGACACTTAAGTCAGGATAATAATATGAAGGAAATCGCCTATCAAACAGCCGAAAGTATCTTCCAAACGCATGATAAAGGCGTTCATCAGGCGTTCGAGCTCTATCATACGGATCCGTATGAACCCACAAAATTATTTACCGTTTAAAAATTTAGCAAGTTCGAAAGAGTTTTTTAAGTACTCTATAAGCTTTATTTCATATAAATTTCATATGAAAAAACTATTGTATATTTACAAATGAGAGGAGTGAGCAGATGTCACAAGAACAATTACAAAGAAAAAAATCATCGAAAGCTTTTAAAAATGGCTTTATCGGCGGATTATTGGGAGGAGCAGTCGCTGTTGCCGGAGGAGTTGGAATTATGGCCGTAACAAATCCAGCAAACCAAGCAACAACACCTGCTACACAGCCCTCACAAACACAAGTAGACACAACTAAAACATCTACAACATCCACAAAAGGTGGAACAGAAATCACTAAAGTGGTTGCGGAAGTGAAGAATGCGGTCGTTTCAGTTATTAACAAACAAGCAACTTCAAGAAATAACTTATACGGCACACAACAAACCGGAGGAGAATTAGCTACTGCGTCTGAAGGTAGTGGGGTCATTTATAAAAATGAGGGTGGATATGCCTATATCGTGACGAACTATCACGTTATTGCGAAGTCACAAGAATTGGAAGTTCTTTTAGCAGACGGAACACGCGAAAAAGCTGAGCTTGTTGGTAGTGACCAATGGACAGACTTAGCCGTGATTCGTATTGCCAATACAAATGTTACAACTGTCGCAGAATTTGCAAACTCAGATGAGGTTGAAGTTGGGCAAACAGCGATTGCGATTGGGTCCCCTCTTGGAAGTGAATTCGCAACAAGTGTAACGCAAGGAATCGTCTCAGCAACTAACCGTGCTGTTGCCACAGACGTTGATGGTGATGGACAAGAAGACTGGGTCGTAACGGCCATTCAAACAGATGCGGCGATTAACCCAGGAAACTCAGGGGGAGCGTTAATTAATAGCGCTGGCCAAGTCATCGGAATCAACTCAATGAAGATTTCTAAGTCGTCTGTTGAAGGGATGGGATTTGCAATTCCAAGTAACGAAGTTGTTTCGATTATTAAGCAACTCGAAACGGACGGGAAAATTACACGTCCAGCTCTTGGAATTTCAATGGTAAACTTATCAAGTGTGAATGAACGAGTAATCGAGCAATTGAATTTACCACGAGATGTGAAGAACGGAGTCGTTATTGCAGAAGTCATGGCGAAAGGTAGTGCAAAAGCTGCGGGACTACAAGCTTACGATGTCATTGTTGAAATGGATGGACAAAAAATTCAAGGAATTCAAAACTTACGTAAAGTTCTTTACAGCCATAAAGTTGGCGATAAGCTTGAAGTAACATACTATAGAAATGGACAAAAACAAACAACAACGATTTCTTTAACAGAAACGAACAGTCCAAGTTTATAACAATAACGAATAAGGAGTCGGATAGCGAAGTGCTATTCGACTTTTTTTGTGTATTTCCACAAGGTTATCCACAAAAATGTGGATAAGTCTGTGGAAAACTGTGGGTTAACCCCGTTGTCAAGTCTGTGAAGTGGAAAATCGGTGTTGAAAATGGATAGGCTAAAAATGGCTTAATTATCGGATTTTATTGAAAAAAGTTATTCACATGATAAATTTTTATTGTGGATAACTTTGGTGATTAACTGTTTAAAACGTTGATATAACAGCATTTTGATATACACAAAAAGTGTGTGGATAACTGTGGATAACTCGCATCTTTCCACCTTTTAGAAATATAACAATTAGATAACAAATAAAAATTTTGAATCAATATCTAGTGTTTTTCATAAAAAAAGCCCAAAATTTAGGGGCGAACATGTGTACATGTGGATAACTTAGTGGATAACTGTGGATAAAGGGATAAAACAAGCATTTTTTTCCAAAAAAAGGTAAGATAATTTGTGAAATGAGGGGATCAAATGAATATCACAATTGTGAGTGTAGGAAAACTGAAAGAAAAATATTTAAAACAAGGAATCGACGAATACGCGAAACGCTTAGGTAGCTACTGCAAGTTCCAGGTTGTGGAAGTGCCAGATGAGAAAGCTCCTGAGAATTTAAGCGATAAAGAGATGGAACAAGTGCTCGAAAAAGAGGGCGAACGTATCCTTTCTAAAATTAAAGATGGTGATGTCGTTGTAGCGATGGCGATTGAAGGTGACTTAGTGAGTTCAGAACAACTCGCAAAAGAGATGGATACCTTCGCGCTTCACGGCAAGAGCTCGATGGTCTTTGTGATTGGTGGCTCTCTTGGGTTGAGTCCGGCTGTGAAAAAACGTGCCGACCGTAAGATCTCATTTGGCCGTATTACGTTGCCGCATCAATTGATGAGACTCGTTCTAACTGAGCAAATTTACCGTGCATTCCGTATTAATGCCGGACATGCATATCATAAATAAGTAAAGATTCTCATAGAAAAAGTGAAAAGAAAGTGCAAAATGAAAATTGTATTTTCATAGTATTTTCATAATGTGCCTCTATACTTTAGTTATTCCCAAAGAGAATATTTATCCTCCCAAATAAATATTTCTAATCCTTTTTTCCACCGGCCGTGAGTCGGTGGTTTTTTATTTTCTTTAAAAAAGGATTGATTGAAGAAAATCTCCGTACTATACTAGAATCATGGAGAAGTACCCAAGAGGCTGAAGGGGTCGCACTCGAAATGCGATAGGTCGTGAAAGCGGCGCGGGAGTTCAAATCTCCTCTTCTCCTTACTTTTACGGAGAACAAAATAGTGGGGGCGAAAAACGAATGACAAAAGTGAAATTAAATCTGAACCAAACGCATTGTTGCGGTATTTATTCTGATAAGACGGTGTATAGTTTTACGGCGGATAGTTATCCAGAGTTGTTTTACCTTCTTCAAAGACGTGGACTCATCGAATCTTTTATCGATGGAGACTTCATTGTTTATGACGAATTAAGACAGTATTCAGATTTACCGCCTTATCAAAAGCTGACTGAAGATGAATTAGAAGCAATTGATTTTGATACAATCATTCGAAAACTCAGTCCGGATCAACTGAAAGCAGTGATCGAGAAGTTCTTTGAATATCGCTTTGAATGTGAGTTTCAAGAAGTAGACGAATAAATTTGTAAAAGAAAAAAGCTGACGGCTCATTTGAGCTGTCAGCTTTTGTAGTTTCTGTAGTTTATTCTTAGCGAATAACTTCCTCAGTTTCTTTGTCGAAGAAGTGAGATTTGTTTAAGTCGAATGCTAATTCAACTGTTTCGCCTGGGTTGTGGAAGTCACGTGCATCCACTTTAGATACGAATTCAGTATCGTCAACACGAGTGTAAAGCATTGTTTCTGCACCAAGTAATTCTGATACAACAACTTCTGATTTCACTGTTGCTGCTGGATAAGTATCGATAGCGATTTGAGCACCTTTGATATCTTCTGGACGGATACCGAAGATTAAATCTTTTCCGTTGTAACCTTTGTCTTCAAGAAGTTTTCTCTTCGCTTCAGGTAATTGTAATGATAAACCTTTACCATTTGAAATCACGCCATCTTGTAATGTTACATTGAAGAAGTTCATTGCTGGTGATCCGATGAATCCAGCTACGAATACGTTGTTAGGAGTGTTGTACACTTCTTGTGGAGTACCGATTTGTTGTACGAAACCATCTTTCATGATAACGATACGGTCAGCCATTGTCATCGCTTCTGTTTGGTCGTGAGTTACGTAAATTGTTGTTGTTTCTAAACGACGGTGTAATTTCGCAATTTCAGCACGCATCGCAACACGTAATTTAGCATCTAAGTTAGAAAGAGGTTCGTCCATTAAGAATACTTTCGCATCACGAACGATCGCACGTCCTAAAGCCACACGTTGACGTTGACCACCAGATAAAGCAGCTGGTTTACGTTCTAAGTATTGAGCTAAGCCTAAGATTTCTGCTGCGTTTTTAACACGTTTGTCAATTTCAGCTTTGTCGTATTTACGTAATTTCAAACCGAATGCCATGTTGTCATATACGCTCATGTGAGGATATAGGGCATAGTTTTGGAATACCATCGCGATATCACGATCTTTTGGAGCTACGTCGTTCATTACAACGTCGCCAATTTTTAATTCTCCTTCAGAAATATCTTCAAGACCAGCGATCATACGAAGAGTTGTTGATTTACCGCATCCTGAAGGGCCTACGAATACGATGAACTCGCGGTCTTTGATGTGTGTAAGTTAAAGTCTGTTACGGAATAGTTTTCCGCGTTGTCATATTTTTTGTGAATATGATTTAATTGCATTTCTACCATTAGGATTTCCCCCTATAATTTGTTTTACAGTAACAGTTTACGATTTTTAGGGAAAAAGAGATAGAGGAAGGTTGCACAAAAACGACTGTAAAAATTGTGCACTTTGCCCAAAAAGTGTCCTTTATTTTTAAAATTTGGACGTAACTTATAATAAAGAAGTAAAAAAGTATTGAGAAGGATGCAACACGTGGCAAACAATGTTATGATAGGGGTTAGAAACTTACATGAAAAAGGTGATGAAATGGAAAGAAAACGTGGATTTGAAATCGTATCTGCTTATGAAGGAAAAGGAATCAATGTTCCAAAACGTTCGACAAAACATTCAGCAGGATATGACTTCGAAGCTGCCGAAGATATCGTATTACCAAGCATTTGGAAAATGCTTTTCAAATTTGCAGCCACTCAATTAAAACAATGGATTTATACAACAGATAAAGAAACAGTGGAAGCGGAACTTGCAAAAGAGCAAAAAGTCTTAAAACCAGTGCTTGTTCCAACGGGAATTAAGTCTTATATGCAAGAAGATGAGTACTTACAATTGGCGAACCGCTCAAGTAACCCATTGAAACACTTCCTTGTCTTACCAAACGGGGTAGGCGTTGTGGATAGCGACTATTACAACAACCCTGACAACGAAGGACATATTTACTTCCAATTATTAAACTTCGGATTATTCGATAAAGAAATTAAAAAAGGCGATCGTATCGGCCAAGGAATTTTCCTACCGTTCTTAAAAGCGGATGCGGATGAAGAAAACGATATGAATGAACGTACAGGTGGTTTTGGTTCTTCTGGCGTTCGTTAGAAAGGAGCCAAAATGGCAAAAGCAACGACAAGTTTTGTATGTAGAGAGTGTGGATATAATTCACCAAAATATTTAGGAAAATGCCCAAACTGCGGCAATTGGTCTACGATGGAGGAGTTCAAGGAAACAACCAGTAACGCGAAACGTCCTTCCTTAGTGCAACATTCAGAAGAAGTGCATAAGACCAAACCAATGCGTCTGGATCAAAGTGGCTTATGAGCGCGTGAATCGTGTGAAGACATCGATTAGCGAGCTCGACCGCGTTCTTGGAGGTGGCGTGGTACCAGGTTCCTTAGTATTAATCGGCGGGGACCCTGGGATTGGGAAATCGACTTTATTATTACAAGTTTCTAGTGAACTCCAACAAACACAAGGGACAGTACTCTATGTATCGGGAGAAGAAAGTGCGTCTCAAATTAAAATGCGTGCGGAGCGTCTCGGGATGCAAGCAGACGGATTTTATATTTACGCTGAAACAAACTTAGAAGATATCGTTGCGCAAGTAGAGGCGTTGAAGCCGGATTATGTCATTATCGACTCGATTCAAACGATGACACATCCTCAGGCTAACGGGGTAGCCGGAAGCGTGTCTCATGTGCGTGAGGCGACAGCTACGTTGATGCGACTTGCGAAACTCAATCAGATTGCCATTTTTATCGTTGGTCACGTGACAAAAGAGGGTGCTTTGGCAGGTCCTCGTATGTTAGAACATATGGTGGATACGGTTCTTTATTTCGAAGGGGGGATAAACATCATAGTTTCCGCGTGCTTCGTTCCGTGAAAAACCGTTTCGGGTCTACCAACGAGATTGGCGTCTTCGAAATGCATCAAGAAGGGCTCAACGAAGTAACAAACCCTTCCGAAGTCTTCTTAGAAGAACGTCTGGCTGGCGCAACAGGTTCGGCAATCGTCGTATCTCTTGAAGGGACAAGACCGATTCTAACCGAGGTGCAATGTTTACTATCACCAACGGCCTTTGGAAATGCGCGCCGTACCACAAGTGGTCTGGACTATAATCGTGTCGCGCTCTTGATGGCGGTACTTGAGAAACGTGCAGGACTCTTATTACAAAACCAAGATGCTTACTTTAAATCAACAGGTGGTTTGAAACTGAACGAACCGGCAGTCGACTTAGCGATTGCGATGAGTATCGTTTCAAGCTATAAGGAAAAAGAAACGCAAATGGGCGATTGCTTTATCGGCGAAATCGGCTTGACCGGTGAAATCCGTAAAGTGAACCGTGTCTATGACCGTGTTCGCGAAGCAGAAAAGCTCGGATTCAAGCGTGTCTTTATTCCAAAAAATAATTTAGATGGATGGGAAATTCCAAAAAATATCGAAGTCGTTGGAGTATCTTCTGTCAAAGAAGCTATTTACAAAGCCTTCGGAAAAGAAAATTAGAAAGGAGAACTTTTATGGAACAACCTAAAAAATTTCGAGCATACGGAAGAAAGTTATTACAACTGATTTTCGTATTGCTCGGAGGGTCTTTAGGTGCAACGTACTTTCCAAGTCTATGGCAAGCGTTCAACATTACGAATGAATGGTTAACATCGCAAGTTACGAATATTTTGTTAGGTGCAATTATTTTATTCTTTATTTCCCTATTCGTGACGGATCCGATTTTAGCGGGCATTCGTAGACTTGAAAAACTCGTTAGCCAACTTTCTGTGAGCTATTTACTCTTTGGAATGATTGGTGCACTGATTGGGCTCTTAGTCGCATGGCTCGTTGGATTGCCATTTACAAACTTACAAATTCCAGCAATTACGCAAGCTTTACCAATCGCCTTAAGTATTATCTTTGGGTACCTTGGCTTTTATGTTGGAACGACGCGTCGTGAAGATATTTTAAAAGCCTTTACGGGGACAAGAAAGAAAACGGAGGATTCTCCAGTGCTTGAACGTAAAGCAGGAGATAACTTCAGAAAATACAAACTGCTCGATACAAGCGTCATTATCGATGGACGAATTTACGATATCGCTAAAACAGGCTTTATCGAAGGAGTGCTCGTGATTCCAGTATTTGTACTGAATGAATTACAATATATCGCCGATAGCGCTGATAGCTTGAAGCGTGTGAGAGGGCGCCGTGGATTAGATATTTTAAATGCTCTTCAAAAAGAAGAGAATATTAAAGTAGAAATTTACGATGGAGACTATGACGATATTAATGAAGTGGACCGCAAGTTAATTCGCTTGGCAAAGGCGATTGACGGCATTATTATCACGAACGACTTTAACTTAAATAAAGTCAGTGAGTTCCAAAATGTGCCAGTCTTTAATATTAATGCGTTAGCGCAAGCCATCAAGCCGGTTGTGATTCCAGGGGAAACCTTGAAGACGACGGTTGTTAAATCGGGAACGGAGCGCCAACAAGGGGTTGCGTACTTAGATGACGGTACAATGATTGTCGTGGAAGATGGACAATATTATATGAATGAAGAGATTGAAGTGGTCGTAACGAGCGCCCTTCAAACTGCAGCAGGTCGTATGATTTCGCAAAACCACTGCATAGCCAAAAGAAAATTAAACAATAAAATGTAGTTTTATGATTACTACGAATCCTTGCGGATTTGTTTATAATCGCTGTAATGGGGCACCGGTTCGAGCCGAAGTCTCTCACCTTTAAAGCCTCAAAGCTGGAGTAAGGAATAAATTCCTAACTCCAGCTTTTTCGCATTTAATGCTATTCCGCATTACTGCGATTATAAAATCCGCACGATTCTTCGTAATCATAGTGCTTAGATTTAATTTTCTTTTTGGAGCTATATGAAATCAACGACTGCCGACAATTTGAATAAATAGAAAAAGAGGATGGACGAATTTCGTCCTGATATGCTCCCTCTAAAGTAGACACTAAAAAAAGTAAACTACTTTAGAGGGGGCATTTTTAGGTGGCTAAGAAACATACTTCAAAAGAATTAGAACGATTCATAGAATTGTATTTAGATGGTGTACCTTTTCGTGAGCTGCGTAGTGAATATGGTTTAAGGATTTCACCTGGAATATTTAATATGTATTTTTTGAACTATAAAGCATATGGACCTTCTGCATTAGAAGATCGAGATGGGGTTAACACTTATACAAATGAATTTAAAGAAAAGGTGGTTAAAGAGTTTTTAGAAACGAAAACCTATTTAACGGCAATCACAAGAAAATATAAAATTCCTTCTGTTACAACTGTACGAAATTGGATTATTAAGTATACTAATGGTGAGGCCACGAAGGCCTACTATCCTAAGCCAGAGGTATACACTATGAAATATAGAAAAACATCGCACGAAGAAAGAATCCTTATCGTCAAAGACTGTATTCAAAATCAATTAAACTATAAACAAACCGCACAGAAATATAAAGTCTCTTACAACTCGGTGTATCAATGGGTTAAAAAATATCAAAAATATGGTCCGGATGGATTAATAGATAGTCGTGGAAAACGAAAACCAGATAATATACAGACAGAAACTGAACGTATTCGTGCAGAAATGGCTATATTAAAGGCACGAAACGAATATTTAGAAACAGAAAATGCCGCACTAAAAAAAATTACAAGAAGTGGAAAGCGAGCTGATGTTTGCCAGACGAGATTTGAAGCGGAATATCAAACGATTAAAAAAATTAAGTAAAAAGAGGATTTCATATTACTCAATTATGTAAAGTGTTAAAAGTCAGTAGAGCTGGCTATTATAAATGGTTAAATCGTGTCCCTTCGGAATCTGAAAAACGACTACGTCGTTTAATGGAATTAATACACGAAGTATATGAATCTGTTCAAGGTATATATGGATATCGTCGTATCACAATCTATTTAAACTATTATAGAAATGCAAAAGTGAATCATAAAATGTATTCAGCGTCTTATGAAACTAATGGGATTAAAGGCAGTTATACGAAAAAAACGTTATCGTTATAAATCGAACACTGAAGAATACACTGCAGCTAATATTTTAAATCGAGAATTTAAGAAAGACTACGAGCCAATGGCTCTACTATTAACGGATATCACTGAATTGAAGTATGGAAAGGGAGAAAAAGCTTATTTAAGTGCAGTTTTAGATTATGGCACAAAGAAAATAGTTGCATATCAAATATCTAAACAAAAATAATAATCAAATCGTTAAAGACACTTTTGACCAAATAAAAGGGAAAGATAATTCCAACAAAAAAACAATGATTCATAGTGATCGAGGATTTCAATATACTTCTCATTTCTTTAAGCATTTTATAGAAAAAGGTCAAATAACACACAGCATGTCTCGTCCTGGCAGATGTATCGATAACGGACCAATTGAATCCTTCTGGGGGACATTAAAGGAAGAAGTATATCGTTTATACCATTTCAAACTATGAATCTCTTTTCAAGAAAGTTGAGGAGTATATCCACTTCTATAATGAGAAAAGAATTACTTTATCAATGGGGTTAAAAATCCCTGCATAAATAAAAAGACGAGTTCATAAGAACTCGTCATACACTTTAATTATTTTCCTGTCTACTTGACAGGGGGCACTTCATCCATCCTTTTTGTTATTCAATATCGATTTCAAATGGTTCGTCAATGGTTTCAGAGACGTATTTACCATCTTTCTTACGTTGTTTCACACATTCTGTTAATAAGTATTCGATTTGTCCGTTGACTGATCTAAAATCATCTTCTGCCCATGATGCGATAGCAGCATATAATTTAGATGATAGTCGTAATGGAATTTGTTTTTTCTTTAAATCAGCCATCGTTAGTATAGGCTTCCTGTATTAACGATTGGTTGAGCATCATGATTGCCGCAAAGAACAACGAGTAAGTTAGAGACCATCGCAGCTTTACGTTCTTCATCTAGTTCTACGAGTTCTCCTTCGTTTAAGCGTTCTAGCGCCATTTCAACCATTCCAACAGCACCGTCTACAATCATCTTTCTAGCGTCAATAATTGCAGAAGCTTGTTGACGTTGAAGCATTACTGCAGCGATTTCTGGAGCATAAGCAAGGTAAGTGATACGTGCTTCGATGATTTCAAGACCTGCATTTTCAACACGTGCTTGGATTTCATCGCGGATACGTTTTGCAACGACTTCACTTGAACCACGTAAGCTACCTTCATCGGCAACGCCATCACCTGTTGTGTCGACGTTTGGAGCTACATCGTATGGATAGATACGCACGATATTACGAAGCGCGCTATCACATTGAAGAGATAAGTATTCTTTGTAGTTATCTACGTTGAAGACTGCTTTAGCTGTATCGACCACTCTCCAAGTAACAGCGATTCCGATTTCTACAGGGTTTCCTAGGCAATCGTTAATTTTTTGACGAGAGTTATTTAATGTCATAATTTTTAGAGAAATTTGATTTTTTAAGGCATTTAAGTTCGCTTCAACGCCGCCTGTAGTGCTAATTGTGACGGGAGTGCTTTGACGATCGACATCACCGCTTTGGCCTAATTTTGTTTTCGCAGCAGGGTTCACAGCCACGCTAAATGGATTTACAAAATAGAAGCCAGGTTCCTTAATGCTTCCTGTGTACTCACCAAAGAGCGTCAAAACAATCGCTTCTTGAGGTTTAACAACTTTTAGTCCTCCAAAAAGGATAAGACTGCTGATAAATACTAGAATGCTGAGGAGAATACAAAATACTTGAAGCCCGTCGTTTCTAATCAATGCAATTGAGGAAAAAAAGCCCACAACTGAAAGGATTAATAGGAGTAAAATGCAAAACAACGCAGCAAAACCGTTAGACTTTGTTTTTAAAATTTTTTCGTTCATAAAAAAGACTCCTTTGTCTATTTGATATCTAAATGATATCACTATGAAATCCGAAAAGCAATATAATAAGACTGATAGAAAATAAGTTACTAGATTCACAAAACGTTGTAAAGAGTAATTATTTATGGTATCATCTAACCAAAGCGGGAGGAAGAACAATGAATTCAAATAAAAAGAGAAATTTAATTCGTAAATTTGTGGGACTTACAGCTTCGATGGCTATCGCGAGTATATTTGCACCATCAACGCCATCAATTACACAAGTTGTATTTGCTGAAGAGGCGCCTGCAGTAACTTATAAAGTAAAATATAAATTTATAAGTAATACGCCTGGAAAAGAATTACCTCAAAGAGTATTGGATGTATTACCTGGAGACGAAGAGTATCCTGTAGGTAGTTTAGTTCAACCAACAACTGAATTTAAAAAAGTAGTTGGTGAGGGAATACCACGCCAAGTTGTTGAAGGAGAAGGGTATTGGGTTTTCCAAGGATTCGATTCAGATGCTAGAACAATCAAAAACGGGGATGTAGTATTTACAGGTAAATGGAAGTGGTTTGATTATATTGATTATTCATATGTAGTTGGTGGACCAGTATTTGTTCCTTTGCCAGAATCAATGGTAAATGAAGCAGCCAAACTTAAAACAACGCGTATTTCTTATGCGGATTTTGAAAATCATGTTGATATTCCTGAAAACTTAAAAATTATTCAGAAACTAATGAACTGGAATGAAGCTACTGGTAAGTACGAACCAATCATTATGAAAGATGACGATGCCCAATGGGAATACCATCCGAAACCTGACCCGTCAGGAGACGGGTTGCGGGTAGAGTTAGATTACCATAAGAATTCGAAATTCCGCTATGACTTCCCAAAAGTTCAAGAATTTCTTAATCTTTATTGGAAACCAATACCTCGTAACGTGGAATATGAATTTGTTAGTGGAACAAAAGGCAAAGAGATTGAAGGAGTATTAGATCACTTAAAACCGGTTCACAAAGGAACTTACTACTATTATTATAGAAATCTAAAAGAGTATAGTGAAACGAAGATTGTTGCTGAGCAACCAAAGCAAACTACTTTACGATTCTACCAAAAAAGGAACGTGGACATTCGTTTCATATGATGTAACAGAAAAACTTCTTAGTGAGTGGGATCTTAATGGATGGAATTTAAAATTCACTGGTACATGGACGTTTGTTGCTGACGAAGAACCAGCGCCAGAAGAATCAACAGAAGAACAAAGCAATCAAACGGAATCAACTGATGAAAAATTAGAAACAACAGAAGTTCCAACGACTCAAAAGGAAGCAAATGTAGAACAACCAGAATCAACAGAAGTGCAGACTTCGGAGAAAGTAACAGAAGCAGAACTACCAAATACAGGGACAACAGGAGTCCTAACAACAGTTATAGTGGGAGTTTGTATAGCTTTGAGTGGGTTCGGATTATTTGCTCAAGGTCGTCGTAAAGAAGGCTAATGGATTCTCTTAGTGCGAATTACAATAGAAATAAAACCCCCTTCTAAGTAATAATCTTAGAAGGGGGTTTACTTTTTTTAGTGATGCTATCAGTAACTTCGCTATACACCACATTAAGATTATCTCGAATCCTTTTCAAGTTACTATAAAACAAGTAATAAGATGAACGTTACAATCGCAAGTCCACCTTGTTTCCAGATGATGCTGATTTGGCTTGTAAGGCCACCGTATACTGCTACAACGATGATATTGAGCAGTAAAAATCCGACTACTTCTTTAGAACCAACGATTAATCCAAAGACTAATCCTACGGCAATCATCAAGTTGTAGACACCTTGATTTTTAAAGAGCGTCGTAATATTGGCATTCTTCAGTGTTTCAACACTCATATTGAAGACGCGGCTTGTGGCTTCTGAAGTCGTTTGAAGTGTTTCCAAGTAGAAAATATACACGAATTCTAGTGCGACGAGAGCCGTTAAAATCGTAATAATGATAGACATTTGTCTTCCTCCTTTTATTGAACAGAAAAGAGTATACTCTGCTTTTTAATAGAAGCGAACGATAAGTCTTCAAAGAGCGAAACATTGACGGAGTGCACTCAATATGCTATTCTATCCATTGTATAAAAAAGAATCACTACGATTTAGAAAGGAGAAAGGCATGAGTTATATTTCAGTAGAACATCTTTCTTTCTCATATGAACAAGAGACAGTACTTGAAGATATTAGCTTTACAGTGGAACCAGGTCAATTTGTGATTTTGACCGGAGAAAACGGAGCAGCGAAGTCTACTTTAGTAAAAAATATATTAGGACTCTTAACACCAAAGAGTGGGAAAGCCACGATTGCAAAGAAAAATAGCAATGGCGAGAAGTTATCGATTGGATACGCTCCGCAACAGATTTCTTCTTTTAATGTAGGGTTCCCATCAAATGTGTATGAACTTGTGGCGTCAGGTCGTTACCAACAAGGTCGCTGGTTCAAAAAATTAAATGCAGAAGATCATGAACATATCGAACGCTCTCTTAAATCCGTAGGAATGTGGGATGAGCGTCATAAACGTATCGGAGATTTATCAGGAGGGCAAAAACAACGTATCTGTTTAGCACGAATTTTTGCGACAGACCCTGATTTATTCGTCCTCGATGAACCCACTGCCGGTATGGATAAAGCGTCGCGCGAGAGATTCTATCATCTATTACACCATGCTTGCGCTCATCACGGGAAAGCCATTTTGATGGTCACTCATGAGGAAGAAGCGCTTGAACAATACGTGGATAAACATATCCATCTGCAACGAAAGGAGGATTCTCCATGGAGATGTTTTTCTATGGTTTCATGCAAAGAGCATTCATCTCAGGAATAGCGATGGCTTTTATCACGCCAATTCTTGGTTTGTTCTTAATTCTTAGAAGACAGTCGCTGATGGCCGACACCTTGTCGCACGTGTCCCTTGTTGGGGTAGCGCTAGGATTTCTTTGGGGATGAATCCAACTCTCACAACGCTGATTGTGGTAATTATCGCAGCAGTTTTCATCGAAGCAATTGGAAAATACTTTAGAGGCTATTCTGAAATTACCGTTGCAATTCTCATGTCGGGAGGAATGGCTATTGCCCTTATCCTGATGAATATGCAAAAAGGACGTTCAACGCTAAGTGTGGACCAGTTCTTATTTGGTTCTATCGTGACGATTACAAATGAACAAATGTGGATTATGATTCTACTAGCAGTTGTCGTCGTTGCGTTATACGTGATTTTCTGTAAACCACTATATGTATTATCGTTTGATGAAGATACAGCGATGACAGCGGGGTTACCAGTTCGCTTGATGACAAACCTCTTTACGATTATCACAGGGGTTGTGATTGCAGTGATGATGCCAATCGCAGGGTCCCTTCTAGTGTCCGCCGTTATTGTACTGCCAGCATCCATTGCACTTCGAGTAAGCAGTAAGTTTAATGGCGTTATAATCGGAGGGATTATCATCAGTCTGATTGGTTTCTTTGCAGGACTTTCAGCATCTTATATTTACGAAGCACCTCCGGGAGCCGCGATTACATGTGTGTTCCTTGTGATTTTATTTATCTCATTTATCGTGAGTGCCTTCCGTAAAAAAAGCATAATGAACAAAGCTTACCATTTATTTGGTAGGCTTTTTTTATTTCTTGACTTGAGTGAAAAAAGGGTTTATATTACGTGGTAACCAGTGGTTAGTATTGACAGTTGAGGTGTTGAAATGAATCAATTGATATATCGTTTAATTTCAAAGAGAAAGAAAATTAGTCCACATATTGAAAAATTCGAGTTTGATATTGGGATATTCATTGTTAGTATTTGGGTTGTTGAAAAGAATAACCAATACTTCTTAATTGATAGTGGTTTAGCTAAATTATTACCCCGAATGGCAGAGTATGTTGTTCGTAATTTTTATGATAAGGAAAGAGTTGCTGGAGTATTTTTAACGCATGGGCATTCTGACCATATTGGGGGAATTCCAACGTTAAAAACATTACTACCAAATCTTCCTATTGTAATCGACAGCAGAGAAATTCCTTTTGTCTCAGGAGAAAAACCATATCCTGGTCGAGAGAAGCTAGAGCCTATCACTTTTAAAAAACAGGATTTCATTGAGTTAGGAACTCCCGAATCAAATGAGTTGTTAGAACAAGCCGGACTCAAAGCGATTTATTCACCAGGGCACTCGCCGGGACATACCTGTTATTATCATGCAGAGGATAATCTATTAATTGGAGGAGATCTTCTGACGACGAACAGAGCGGGAGTGTTGAGCGCACCAATGAAAGAATATACAGCAGATATGCCGAAAGCTTTAGAAACAGCTCATTCAGTATTGAAAGAATATAGCCAAGCTATACTTTCTGTTGCTCATGGTGGAGAAGTGAAGAATGCATTTCAAGAAATGGAGAAAAGTGAATGGTTTTAGAACAGTTAACAAGAGATAGAATTTTAGAAGCGGCAAGTAGTCTTTTTGCAGAAAAGTCTTTTCAAGAGGTAGGGATTCGTGAAATTGCCAAACGTGCAGGATGCTCTCATACAACTATTTATCTTTATTTTAAAAATAAGGATGAAATTCTGTTTGAAGTTGCCAGTGCCCCACTAGAAAAGTTATATCAAACGTCATTAGAAATCTATCAATCGAGCGAGAGCATAGAAAATAGATTGTTAGAGGTATGTCATCACTTCATACGCTTTGGGTTTCAATATGCGAGTTCCAATCAGCTTCTATTTATTGTTGAAGGGGAAGAAGTTGATTTACCCGAATTCACAAAACCAATTAATCAGTTAAGAATGAAGAGTTTCAACATACTAAAATCTTTAATTCAAGCAGTATTACCTCAATCAATCAGTGAAGAGAAATTATTCAATATCGTCCGCGGAACCTATTTGTTTACAAGGAATGGTGATTAACTACGCTTCTGGGGATTGTGGATATAACGAAAGACTGCAGACAATTGTTACAGATTACTTAACCTTCACATTATTGGATCGAAAGAATCTGTAAGAAAATAACTATTTTTGGAGGACAAGCATGTGATTATACAGGCGTTATCGAGTCTAGTGACAATACTAGCAGTCATCACGATCGGCTATCTTTTGCAGGCCAAGGGATGGTTTCAAGAAGGATTCAGTAAGAGCATTGCGGATTTGATTTTGAAAATTGCTTTACCAGCGTCTATCTTTGTTTCCGTATTAAAATTTATAACAAGAGAACAACTCGTGAGCTTCTTTGGAGCGAGTCTATATCCGTTGATTACGGTGATTCTAGGCTACATCGTGGCATGGGGCGCTGTAGTTTTGTTCAAAGTTCCAGTCGGGCGACGTGGGATTATGCTCAATACATTCGTGAATGCGAACACTGTCTTTATGGGACTACCGCTCAACCTCTCTCTTTTTGGGGAAGAAGCGATGCCGTACTTTTTGGTTTACTACGTGATTAATACATTGTCGATTTTTACCGTTGGAACGTATGTTGTAGCCACTGACCGTCCTGATGGAAATAAAAATAAAGGAATCGAGTGGAAGAGCCTCTGTTCACCGCCGCTCATTGCGTTTCTAGTGGCTTTAGCAGTTGTGGCGCTTGGTATTCCAGTTCCAACGTTTGCACAAAATTCCATTAATATAGTAGGAAGTTTAGTGACACCATTGTCACTGATGTATATTGGGATCAATCTCAAGCAAAGTGGCCTGGGAACACTGAAGATAGACCGTGATACAGTACTTGCGTTATCCGGACGCTTTATTATTTTCCCAATGTTAATGGTATTAGTGTTACTTGTTGGAGGAACGGATAACACCTTATTAAAAGAAACCTTTATTATTCAATCCACTATTCCAACACTGGTGATTATGCCGATTTTAGCGGCAGAAGCTAAAGGAGATGTTGATTTTGCCACGAATGTGGTGACAATGACAACCATTGCCTACTTAGCGGTATTGCCATTGTGGTCCCTATTCTTATTTTTCATTTAGCGAAATTATCATATATGATAATTTTTCATGCATACAAAAAGCGAAGAACCTTAGAGGCTCTTCGCTTTATTTCATTTTATCTTATAAAAATTCATGCGTATCAAAGAAGTTTCCTAGTTCTGCTTTGATTGTTTGTGCTTCAGTATCAATCTCTGTAATCTTGATGATTGAAGAGTAGTCTGTTACGTTGTGGTTTGAAACCCCAGATTCACAGAATACAACCGCACCTGCTGTTGTTGAATCAAACTCTTGAATAAGGCTACGCATACCGTTAATTGTACCGCCGGCTTTCAAGAAGTCGTCGACGATTAATACATTTGATCCGCTAGCTAATGTACGTTTTGATAATTCCATTTTCTCAACGCGAGAAGAAGAACCTGAAACGTAGTTAATACTTACAGTAGAACCTTCCGTAATTTTTGAATCACGGCGCACGATAACGAATGGCACGTTTAAGTAGTTCGCAACGGTTTGTGCGATTGGCACCCCTTTTGTTGCAACCGTCATAACGGCATCGATTTTTTTATCTTCGTAAGCAGATGCAATCATTTTCCCTAAATCATGTAATACATCTGGTTTTGCAAGTAAATCAGAAAGGTAAATATATCCCCCTGGCAATAGACGGCTTGCATCGTTCATTTGCTCTCTTAGTTTTTCCGCAGCAGCCAATGCTTGTTCGCGTTTGATTTTCGGAACAAAAATCACGCCCCCTGCAGCACCCGGTACTGTGCGAATAATCCCTACACCTTGCTTTTCAAAAGTCTTCTTGATAATAGCAATATCCTCACTAATAGAAGATTTTGCGGACTGATACAATGCTGTAAATGTTGTTAATGAGATTAACGTATGTGGGTTATCTAATAGACGTTGTGTCATATCGACTAAACGTTCACTTCTTTTTAATTTCATCGTTTCGTCCTCCTTTTTTTCTTTAAGACACTATTATAGTATACACAAAAGTACGGAAATTACAATTTTTTAAACCTGTAATATTCGGGAAATGAGTGATTAAAACCTTGAAAATCAAAAGAATGTTCCTGAATTCATTTAGAAAAACTAAAAACTAGTCTTCTGGTATAAAGATATCATTGCTTCTAATGGAGAAGTGTTATAAAAATAAGGCGAATAAAGGTATGAAGAGCTTCTTAAGAAGATTCGATTACTTCGAATCCTTACGGATATCTTCATAATAGCGGTAACGTTGCACCGGTTCGAGCCTAAGGTCTCTCACCTTTAAAACCTCAAAGAGGGCGTAAGGATTAAAAATCCTACGCCCTCTTATTCGTTTTAATGCAAATTCACGTTACTGCTATTATAGAATCCGTGGATTCTCAGTAATCTCAATTCTACGCTAGCTTTCTCTTTTTGTTCAGCCGATTTTCTAACTTCTCCAAAATTCAGTGAACACGTAATACCAAAAGAAAGTTTTTATCCAACCACTCTCTACAGTTTAAATGAGTTTGAGTTCGATGCCAACAACGCCATATTGAGCTTGTTTTTCTTTGGAATAGTAAGTCAACATATCATCGGGATGTGCATTGACCACGTCTTCTGGAGTATACCCGCATTTTAATAGCGGTAGGCTCTCGTACAGTTCTGCAAAGTTTTTAAAAACATGCAACTGAACCACTTCGCAAAGTGTCGTTTGCGACTCATCTTCGGTATTGGTAAATCGAATCTGATCACCAATTTGAATCGATTGACGCTTTTCATCATAGAGACGAAGTTCAATCGTTTTTTGACCGGAGGCGATGGAAGTATATGGTTTTGGGAAAAGAGTCATCTCATGAAGCATGACTAGTTCTCCTTGTTTAAAACGAATTTTTCAACGGCAACAGCAACGCCATCTTCATCGTTCGTTGTTGTCACGAAGTTAGCAATTTCTTTAATCGAATCAATCGCATTTCCCATCGCAACCCCAAGGCCAGCGTATTCAATCATGTCACGATCGTTTTCGTGGTCACCAAGGCACATTACTTCATCGCGTGTAAGGCCAAGTTTATCGGCTAGATGATGAACGGCTTTTCCTTTGCTCGCTTCAGGGTGAATCACTTCGAGGTAGAAGCCAGCACTACGGAAAATGTTGTAGCGGCTCTTGAAGTCGTCAGAAAGATTTGGTATTAATTCTTCTAACACTTCAGGTTCATCGACAAACATGATTTTGACGAATTCTTTATCGGTTGGAATGTCTTTGTATAATTGGTGCACGATTGGCATCCCAACAAGTTCACTTTCATGAATCGAGTATTTACCAACTGTTGCAGTTGGAACGTAAATCGCTTCTTCGTCTATAGCGTGGTAGTGCACATTGTATTTTGTAGCATAGTCGTTCACGCGCTCTAAGTCATCATGTGTCATTGAGAAGCGAACGAGTGCTTTTTTCGAACCTGTTTGTTGCACCAGAGTTCCGTTGTAAGTTACGACATAATCATGGTCGTTCACGAGGTCGAGTTCTTGCAGTAGTCCTTCAACACCAGGATATGGGCGTCCTGTACAAAGAACCACATAGACTCCTTGTGCGCTTGCGGCGTTTAAAGCAGCCTTTACGCGTGGTGTAATTTCACGTTTTGAATTGAGTAGTGTGCCGTCGATATCGATGGCGATTAATTTGATAGCCATAGTTCCTCCTTGAAAATTGTTCAATAGTGTTAAGTAGTGTTTTGAGCTGGATAATTGGACGTCTGTAAAATAAGAATCTGAGCAAAAATACAGTAATTCTACATCCTTCCATTACGTAAATATTTCGGAGAGCTCCGTAAAATATGGAAAACACAATATACCTTATAAGGTATATTGTGTTTTTTATTTATAAAAAGTAATTGGTAGATGATGCTCACATCCTGTGTAGTTGAACTCGGGCTCACAGGACTGACGTCCACTTCCCAAAACGTACGCAGAACGTTACACGTTCCTTCTGTCGTTTCGGTCCAGTGATTCAGTCCTGAGCGTTCGCCCTCGTATCCTGTGTAGTTGAGTTCGGAAAAGCAGAGGCTCAAGCCTTTCGAGGTTAGTCCGCACGACTTGTACCAAGTCCCTTGCGGCTAACCTGCGAACCGTCACCCAACATTCACACTGTGAATATTGGCTAAACGCTTTTCCTCACATCCTGTTATTTCATTTGATTCGAAAATACGTCCAATTGTGCAGCGATATTTTGAAACTCTGCATAGTCGTCCATGAAGAGGCCGTTTTGCATTTCGCCGCTGACCATTTCGCGAGGGAAGTAAAGGCGTTCGTCACCACGTACTTTTCCGGAAATTGCATCTACAATCGAACTTACTTGAGACAACTCAACCATATTACCATTGCGTTCTACAAGCTCGATTTGCGTTCTTGGTTTAATCGAATCTGGACGATAGAAATCGTATGGTAAGTCGAAACTGTTGTTAATGGCAGTGTAGTATTCTGGATCGAACCCAACTTCTTCTACGATTTGTTTCATGCGTTCGATTTGAGCGCCATCATTTGTGCGGTTAAATGGCACTGATTTAAACGGACGACGGTTGATGAAACGATCTGACAAGTCACTCAAGATGGCATCTTCTTCTAGTAACCAGTGAGAGAAGTATGTGTTTAACACGCCGTCATCGAGACGTAAGTAGTCTTCCAATGTCCATGTTCCTTCGAAGAAAGGCTTCAAGAACGTTGCAGAGTGTCTTAATGGATTTAATTCTGAGTGGTAGCAAGCGGAAGCGCGTTTCAATAAATGATTTAACACGACTTCCATCCCGCGAGAAACTGGGTGGAAGTACACTTGCATGTACATTTGATAACGGCTCACGATGTAGTCTTCCACCGCGTGCATTCCTGAATAGGTAAATGCAATGCCGCCTTTATACGGACGAATCACACGAAGGATACGCGTAAGGTCGAAGGTCCCGTAGTTTACCCCTGTGAAATAAGCGTCACGAAGTAAGTAGTCCATACGGTCCGCATCGATTTGACTCGAAATTAGTTGCACTACTTGAGGATTTGGATGTGTTTTTTGAATTACGCTAGCCACTTCTTGCGGGAAAGTAGAAGAGACTTTACGTAAAATCTGATTGACTTCCGTTTCCTCAGACAAGATGATGTCGATGGTGATTTGTTCATGGTTTGTATCAAAGATTTTCTCGAAAGTATGTGAGTATGGTCCGTGCCCAACATCATGCAAGAGGGCAGCGCAGAGCACAACAAGGCGATTGCTGTCGTCCCATAGTCCATCTCCTTCGTCTTTTGTTGCATAGTTACGAGCAAAGTTGTCGCAAATACGACGGGCGATTTCATATACCCCTAAAGAGTGAGAGAATCGTGAGTGTTCCGCTGTATGGAAAGTATACATGGAAGCTCCGGTTTGTTTAATTCTGCGGAGTCGTTGCAATTCACGACTATTAATTAATTCAAGAATAATTGGATGTTGCACGTGGATATAATCGTGTACTGGGTCACGAAATACTTTTTCACGTTTAAATGCTTCAGTCATGCGTTTGACGCCTTCTTTCGATTAGATTGTGAATTTTTATCATAAGCACTTTCAGTTTATGCTATTTTCGGTAGAAAAGCAAGAGGGGTAACCGTTTAGAATGCTTTTATACCGCGATTTTTGATGGATTATTGTCGTTTCACAAAACGCTCAAGTGCTTTTTGGAAATCTGGAGTGTGAATAAAGTCTGTTTCGTTCTCTTCCAGCGTGCATCCAAGCTTCGTTAAAGCCTGCAAGACGCGGACTTGAACGTCTTCAATGGTGAGGTCGATTCCAAGGGCGTCGCTAATATTCCACATGCTGTCGGCGTTGACTTCTGGGAAATGCCATTTCGTTTCTTCTCCTTGAAGTGCGTGGTCATAGAAATCACGAACCACAAGCCCACGACGGTTTTGGTCGCCGTAGACACTGAGGTAAATCGAAACGCACACCACATCTTTCAAGCGGCGCTGCGCAATTCCGGCAATTTTCCGGTTTTGAATGCTTAAATCATAATCTCCCGGGCAGTATGAGTCTGTCACTTCGAAAGCTTGAATCCCACCAAGGGCCTCTGCTTCTGGGAAAGTCTCCTGGATGAGTTGTTGCATCCATTCGTAAGCTTCGTTAATCGTCGGCATTTGTTTATTTTTAAAGAGAAGGCTGATGTTTAAGATGCCTTCGTTACTCACAACGGCCAGCCCGCCTGCTTGACGAACAATTGGCGTAAATCCGTTGGCACGTAGTCTTTCTAGCCCTTGTTCCAGATAAGGCACCTTTGTATCGGTCATTCCAAGAATTACGATATCTTCAAGCGTCCAGAAGTGAACGAATGGCCCATCTTCTTCTTTTGTGAGATGACGAATCAGCGTCTCATCGAGCGCGAATGGCGTTAGCATCTCTTCTAGTTTTTCAGTTTTTGGAATTTGTGTCGCAACCAATTGAATGGTTTGCTGCCTAATAGGTGATTGAGTCATACGATTCTCCTTTAGAGTTCTTCGTGTTTTATTATAACAAAACTTCGCGTGATGGTCGTGTTGGAGGCCGTTTTTAAGCCATTTCTTAGGAATTTATTAAGTAAAAGTCAAGAATCGTAAAAATTACTAGCAAAAATGGTTTATTTTTAATAGGATAAGGTAGAAAAAGAATGAAAAGAGGGAATGCTCATGAAAATTTTAGTAGTAGATGATGATCGCGAAATCGTTGAATTATTGACGATTTACTTAAAGAACGAAAATTATGAAATTGTAAAAGCCTATGACGGGAAACAAGCCCTTGAAAAATTAAAAATGTATCCAGATATCGATATGATTATTTTGGACATTATGATGCCACGCTTAGACGGAATCTCAGTGGTGCATGAAGTGCGTAAAGAAAATGCACAATTGCCAATTCTATTATTAAGCGCGAAATCAACAGATATCGATAAAATTCAAGGCTTAACAAATGGTGCCGACGACTACGTGACAAAACCATTTAACCCACTTGAAGTCATTGCGCGTGTGAAATCATTATTACGTCGCTCAACGATTACACAAGAAGGCCCAGCTAACGAAGAAATTACAATCGGACCTTTAACAATCAAGAAAGAATCTCACCAAGTCACAACAACAGATGGCACTGAAATTCAATTAACCGTATTAGAATTCGGGAATTCTATACTTACTTGCAAGCCATCCAAACCGCGTATTTAGTGCAGATGAAATCTTCGAAACGGTATGGCAACAAGAAAGTATCGTTTCAACGAAAACAGTTATGGTACACGTAAGCCACCTTCGCGATAAGATTGCCGAAGCGACTGGCGGAGAAAAAGTCATTGAAACAGTATGGGGAGTAGGCTACAAGATTGAAGACAAATAATAAAAAAGTTCTTCACCTTCGAAAAGTCAAAAACGAACCGACACTCTTGACGCTCACGCCAAAGGAAGTCAGCGAACTCGTATTAGAAGGAATCGTGACGCTCTGTATTGTATTCCTTTTATACTTAGGAATTCTTGTGATGGTCAGTCAACTCATTAATGAGCCAGGGTTTATTTCTGTGGAATTCTCTGCTCGTGAAGTATGGCATATCGAGCGCGAGCAAATTGCGTTCTACAAAAATATCTTCACGATTACATCCGTCGTTTTTGCAGTGGCGTTTACTTATTGGCGCTTGATGCGAAGATACCAACAAATGCAGTTAAACCACATTTTGGAGGAGTTGCATTTGATTGCGGATGGGCAGTATGACCGACGTATTCCGTTCCGTTTATCCGGAGACATGGGGCAAGTCGTAAACTCGATTAACCGATTGGTCGATTCGACCGTGAATGCGCTAGAGGATGAACGCGCGATTGAGAAATCGAAGGATGAATTGATTACAAATGTATCACACGATATTCGTACACCGCTGACATCGATTCTTGGGTATCTTGGACTGATTGTAAATCAACCCAATGTCGAGAGCGCCGATGCGAAGCGTTATGCGGAGATCGCCTATTCGAAGGCGGAACAAATGAAATTACTCGTAGACGACTTATTCGAATATACGACAACGCGTCCAAACGGAGCACCGCTTAGACTTAATGATATTCCAATCGTGAATTTCTTAGAGCAAGTAGCAGCGGACTTTGAGCTCGAGGCGCAAAAACGCAAGATGGCGATTGAAGTCTTGCCGAATAATCGTGATGTTGTTCTGGAACTCGATGCCGAGAAAATGGTGCGCGTAATTAATAATCTCTTATCGAATGCGATTAAATACGGCCACGAAGATTCTGTCATTACGATGGAAGTCTTAAAAATGATGGCGTCATTACGATTGCCGTTCGAAACGCCGGAGATCCAATTTCGAAAGAAGTGTTGGAACAACTCTTTGCGCGTTTCTATCGTGCAGAAGCATCCCGTTCCAAAGAAACGGGTGGAACAGGACTTGGTCTTGCGATTGCCGAGAACATTGTAAAATCACATGGCGGTATGATGTATGCTGAATCTGAAAATGGTCAAACAAGCTTCTATGTATGCTTGCCGGAAGAAAATCAAGGTTCATTGAAACAATTTAAAGAAAAACTCAAATAACCAGAAGAAGGCAGAAATGCTTTCTGCTGGTTATTTTTATTCGCAAAAAGACACTAGAGTTGATACTATGGAAGGGACGTAATGGAGGGAAAAATATGAAATTAGCAACGTGGAACGTGAACGGAATTCGTTCGGTATTAAATAAAGGTGCTCTACAAGAGTATGTATTAGAAAGTAATCCAGATATTTTATGCCTACAAGAAACAAAGGCGCAACAAGAACAGGTGGAACTCGGGATGGAGTTTAGTGAGTATGATGTGTATTTCAACTCAGCTGTGAAAAAAGGGTATTCTGGAACGGCCATCTTCACCAAAGTAAAACCACTTTCGGTAACGTATGGCATCGGCATCGAAGAACATGACCAAGAGGGACGTGTGATTACGGCCGAATTCGAGAAATTCTACTTAGTGACGGTCTATACACCAAATGCGAAGCGCGACTTATCCCGTCTAGCATACCGTCAAGTGTGGGAAGATGATTTCCTCGCATACATCAAGAAGCTAGAAGAGACAAAACCAGTCATTTTCTGCGGCGACTTGAACGTGGCGCATAAGGAGATCGACTTGGCCAATCCAAAAACGAACGTCAATAATGCCGGATTTACCAAAGAAGAACGCGCAAATTCGACCAAGTTGTCGCTAGCGGCTTAGTGGATGCGTTCCGCTACTTACATCCTGACACAGTAGGGGCGTATAGCTGGTGGAGCTACATGGGTGGCGCTCGTGCACGAAATATCGGATGGAGAATTGACTATTTTGTCGTATCCGAAGCACTCGCACCGCTTCTAAAAGAAGTCGACATTCGTAGCGATGTCACAGGAAGCGACCACTGTCCAGTAGAAATCGAAGTGAAACTGTAAGAACATTTGTTCGTGTGCAGAAAGTTTGATACAATAGAGGTATCGATTAAAAAAGAGGTATAGAAATGGCAAAAGACCATATTGTCGTGCATGGTGCACGATCTCATAATTTAAAAAATATTGATGTAAGCATTCCTCGGGACCAGTTTGTCGTGATTACAGGACTATCGGGGTCAGGGAAGAGCTCGCTGGCGTTTGATACATTATACGCAGAAGGGCAACGTCGTTATGTAGAGAGTCTATCTGCATACGCACGTCAATTTTTAGGGCAAATGGACAAACCAGACGTGGATAGTATCGACGGCTTGAGTCCAGCGATTGCCATCGACCAAAAAACAACGTCACGCAATCCGCGTTCAACGGTTGGAACGGTGACGGAGATTAACGACTATTTACGTTTATTATATGCGCGTGTAGGAAAACCCATCTGTCCAAATGACGGTACGCCGATTGAAAGCCAGTCCTTGGAACAAATGGTAAACCGCGTCATGGCGATGCCAGAGAAGACTAAGATTCAAGTATTGGCGCCGGTTGTCGTTCAGAAGAAAGGCGAGCATAAGAAAGTCTTCGAGAAGATTCAAAAAGACGGTTATGTGCGTGTACGCGTGGATGGCGAGATGCATGAAGTCACTGAAGAATTCAATCTCGAGAAGAACAAGAAGCATAATATTGAAATCGTAGTAGACCGTATCGTCGTGAGTGATAAGAGTCGTTCACGTCTATTCGATTCGATTGAAGCAGCCCTTCGTTTAGCGGAAGGTTATGCGATTGTCGATGTGATTGGTGGGGAAGAACATCTCTTCAGCGAACACCATTCATGTCCGATTTGTGGATTTACGGTGGGCGAATTAGAGCCACGTCTATTCTCGTTCAATGCGCCGTTTGGAGCGTGTCCGGAGTGTGACGGTTTAGGGTCGAAGCTTGAAGTCGACTTAGATTTAATCGTTCCAGATAAGAACTTATCATTGGAAGAAGGAGCACTTGTTCCTTGGAATCCAATTAGTTCGAACTATTATCCAACGATGCTGGAACAATTTTGTAAACAGTTCAAGATTCCGATGAATATTCCATTTGAGAAATTGACGCAGTCGCAAAAGAATATGGTGTTATACGGTTCCGGAGATGCGACCTTTAAGTTCCATTATGAAAATGAATTTGGTGGCGTTCGTGATGTGGAAATTCCTTTTGAAGGAGTAGCCGTCAACGTAGAGCGTCGTTACCGTGAAACCAATAGCGACTTTACGCGTGAACAAATGCGCCAATATATGAACGAATCAGAATGTAAGAAGTGTCATGGATTCCGTTTAAATGAACAGGCCTTGTCTGTCAAAGTCGGAGGCAAACACATCAGTGAAGTGTTGGCACTGTCTGTAGATGATGAGATTGATTTCTTCAAAGACTTAAACTTATCCGAAACGGATGAGCAAATTGCCGCTCCAATCTTAAAAGAAGTAAGTTCTCGTTTGAAATTCTTACGCAATGTTGGCTTGCAATATTTAACATTGAGCCGCGCTGCAGGAACGTTATCAGGGGGAGAAGCACAGCGAATTCGTTTAGCGACGCAAATCGGGTCAAACTTATCTGGCGTTCTCTATATTTTAGATGAGCCATCGATTGGACTTCACCAACGCGACAATGACCGCTTAATCGAGTCATTGAAGAGCATGCGTGACCTTGGAAACACCTTGATTGTCGTAGAACATGACGAAGACACGATGCGTGCTGCGGACTACTTGATTGATATTGGCCCAGGTGCGGGTGAATTTGGTGGCGAGATTATCGCTGCAGGAACTCCAAAGAAGTGGAGAAGAATAAGAAATCACTGACAGGGCAATATTTAGCCGGCAAGAAATACATTCCAGTCCCAAGCGAACGTCGCAGGGAAGATAAGGGTTGGATCCATTTAGAAGGCGCTGCGGAAAATAACTTACGCGGTATCGATGTGGATGTGCCACTTGGACGTTTTGTGGCCGTGACAGGGGTATCGGGTTCTGGGAAGAGCTCGCTTGTTAACAGCGTATTGAAGAAAGCTTTAGCGCGTGAGATTACGCGTACGAAGGAAAAACCAGGGAAGTTCAAGAGCATTTCTGGATTTGAGAGCCTCGATAAGATTATCGATATCGACCAAAGCCCAATCGGAAGAACCCCACGAAGCAATCCAGCGACGTATACGGGTGTATTTGACGATATTCGTGATTTATTTGCGACCACAAACGAAGCAAAAATACGTGGATACAAGAAAGGCCGCTTCAGTTTCAACGTGAAGGGTGGACGATGCGAGTCTTGTAAAGGGGACGGCATTCTGAAAATTGAGATGCACTTCCTGCCAGACGTATATGTGCCGTGTGAAGTCTGCCATGGAACGCGGTATAACTCTGAGACGCTCGAAGTGAAATACAAAGGAAAGAGTATCGCGGATATTCTTGAATTAACGGTCGAAGAAGCGGTGGAATTTTTCCAAGCCGTACCAAAAATCAAACGTAAATTACAAACGATTAAGGATGTTGGACTGGGCTACGTCACCCTTGGCCAATCTGCCACAACGCTCTCTGGAGGAGAAGCGCAACGGATGAAGTTAGCCAGCGAACTCCAACGTGTCTCAACAGGCAATACCTTCTACGTGCTTGATGAACCAACAACTGGCTTGCATACGGACGATATCGCACGTCTACTTGAAGTGTTGAATCGTTTAGTTGAAGCAGGGAATACCGTTCTTGTCATCGAACATAATTTAGATGTGATTAAGACCGCGGACTATATCATTGATATGGGACCAGAAGGCGGTAGCGGTGGTGGACTTGTGATTGCGACTGGTACACCAGAAGAAGTGGCGAAAGATAAAAATAGCCATACGGGTCGTTATTTAAAACGTGCCTTAGAAGCAGCCGCATCGCATAAAAAGAAGTAGAAATTTACGAGAAGAGATAGTTTGAAGAAGCCAGTTATGCTATACTCAACATAGATCATTTCTCAGGGGGAAACTTGAATGAACATGAAAGAATTAGTCGGCAAGAAAGCCGCAGAATATGTAGAAAGTGGAATGACGGTTGGTCTAGGAACTGGTTCGACAGCCTACTATTTTGTAGAAGAAATCGGTCGCCGCGTGAAAGAAGAAGGTCTTGAAATCGTGGGAGTAACGACTTCTTTAGCAACGAAGAAACAAGCAGAAGCGCTTGGAATTCCGTTGAAGAGCGTGGATGAAGTGGATTATATCGACGTCACAATCGACGGCGCAGACGAAATCGCTCCAGATTTTTCAGGAATCAAAGGGGGCGGCGGTGCGTTATTATTCGAAAAAAATCGTTGCCGAACAATCAAAGAGTGTTATCTGGATTGTAGATGAATCAAAAATGGTCGACTACTTAGGTCGTTTCCCATTACCAGTGGAAGTGGTGCCGTACGGATCAGAACAATTATTCAAACGTTTTTGAAGCACTAGGATACAAAACCAACATTCCGCGAACGTGACGGAGAACGTTACTTAACTGATAGCAAAAAAACTACATTATCGACTTGGATGTTTATCCAATTAAAGACCCAATCGCATTTGGAGAAAAAAATCAAAGGCATGACAGGCGTGGTAGAGCAAGGTCTCTTCACAAACATGACGGATATCGTGCTTGTAGGAACTCCTGATGGGGTTGTCGTAAAACAATTCTAAAAAATAACCGCTTAGAGTCAGCATGGATGCGTGATTCTAAGCGGTTTTTGTTTCGAGTAAACCGTGTCGAATTGCACACGGTTAATTTTAAAGGATGATGCACTTTTTCAATTTGTGTAAGAAAATCAAGGCGGAGTGTGCTATACTAGTAAAGATTTAGTATTGAAAGGATCTGATGAAATGTCATCATTCATGGAAAGAAGAAAAGGATTGCTGTGCACATTTGCCATCGCGGTGGTCGCAGTGATGCTCGATAAGCTATTCCCAGTCATCGGGAGTGCGGTATTTGCCATTATTTTAGGGATGGCCTTGAACCAATTTTGGAAAATCCCAAGCGATTTTAGACCGGGTATCAATTATTCAGCGAAAAAATTATTACATTATTCGATTATCTCGCTAGGATTTACAATGTCATTTGCGCAAGTGAGTCAAACAGGTGCGTCATCGTTCCCAGTGACAATCGTGACCATTTCGATTGCGTTTTTAACAGCGCTATTTATAGGGAATTTCTTCAAATTATCTCGTCCGTTGAAGATTCTTGTTGGATTCGGGACAGCGATTTGCGGGGGTTCTGCGATTGCGGCAGCTTCACCGATTATTAAAGCAGAAGACGATGAAGTCGCGTTGTCGATTTCAACCATTTTCCTATTCAACGTTATCGCTGTATTCCTCTTCCCATTCTTAGGACATTTGATGGGCATGGACGCGTCGCAATTCGGACTCTGGGCAGGAACAGCCATTAACGATACATCAAGCGTGGTTGCCGCTGGCGCAAGTTACAGTGCAGAAGCTTTAGAAATCGCAACAATCGTAAAACTTACTCGTGCGTTGATGATTGTTCCAGCGTGTCTCGTGTTATCACTCGTCGAAGCACGTCGCATGAAACAAGAAGGACAAAGCGTTCAATGGAAGAAAATCGTGCCAATGTTTATCATCTGGTTTATGGTCGCTTCCATCATTACAAGTGTGGGATTATTCCCAAGTTTCCTTGTACCGTATGCAAAATTAGCATCTAAATGGTTGATGGCGATGGCATTAGCAGGTATCGGAATGCAAGTATCCTTCCAACAATTCAAAGAAGCAGGGGCAAAACCAATCTTAACTGGTTTAGCAACATGGTTTATGGTCGCTGCCTCTAGCTTAATCATGCAGTACTTCGTTTTATAGAAAGGACGTCTCATGAAAAGATTATTAGGACTCGGGTTTTGGATTAGCGTCTTGTACTTTGTCTTATATACAAAAATCCCAGCGATACAAGCCTTCGTGAATACACCCAGCAGGGCCGTATGTGCATGTCGTGATGGTTATTTTACTCATCGTGGGGATTTTTCTTCTACATACTGCGCATTATCCATTACTTATTTTTTTCCCATAGAAATAGAAAAGAGCTTAGGCATTGCCTAAGCTCTTTTTGCTTTTTAACGTTGTGCAAGATGTTTCCAATCAATCCCGCGGGCATCACACCAGTTTTTGGAGGCTTGGTGCGACCACGATAGGGGCTTGTTGGAGACTAGAAATACTATCCGCACCGACAAGCGTTAAGATCGTTGTCAGTTGCTCTTTCCATGTTTGAACTGTATGGATGGCGTCTGGAAGGGAGTCATCTTTACGTACGAGATGCAACATTTCACCAGATAATCCGACAAGGCTGGCTCCAAGCGCGAAGCATTTGACCATGTCCATTGGCGTCTTCACACCGCCGGAAGCGATGATTGGGGTGCGGCTTCCTTTGGGCTTCCATGAGAGACGTCAAGGTCGTTTGTCCCCAGTCTTCTAGGAAATCGAGTTTGTCTTCTTTGCGACGGCCGTTTTCGATTTTAGCGAAATTCGTACCACCAGTACCGCTAATATCGATGGCAGCAACTCCGATACTCTCTAGTTGCGCGATGGCTTCACGGCTAAATCCGAATCCGACTTCTTTTACGATAACGGGAACGGCACTCGATTTGACGATTTCTTCGATGTTTTTAAGCCAGTTGCTAAAGACGCGGTCACCTTCTGGCATCACGAGTTCTTGCGCACGGTTGACGTGAATTTGAATCGCGTTTGCTTCGATGAGTTCAACAGCGCGTTTAGCAGCCTCAGCATCGTAATGCGCACCAAGGTTCGCGAAGAGGATTCCATTTGGATTTTCCTGGCGAATGACCTTGAAGCTTTGTGCACTTTCAGGAAATTTCATCGCGATACTCATCGAACCTGTCGCCATTGCCATGCCTGTTTCACGAGCCAAGATGGCTAAGCGCTGGTTTAACGCAGTCGTGAGTGGACTTCCACCCGTGATAGCGTTGATGAAAAAGGGAACATCGAAGGTGAGCCCAGCAAGCTCTGTCTGCAATGATACATCAGCCACATCAACGGTTGTGAAGGGATGATGCACGAAGCGCGTTTCCACAAACTCGGGAGCGCTCGTTGCACGGTATTGCTGGTTCGCATGACCCACATGCTCGTCCTTTCGATTCATTTGTTGTTGAAATAAATCCATCATTAATCTCCTTTACCAGGCTTCAGCGATGGTCAGCGGAAGCACTTGAATTTGAGCCTTGGCCCATTGATTTTCGATTTGTTGTCTCTCGGTTTCGTTTTGTGTAAAGCAAATGCCACAGTCGCCGCCACCAGCACCGGATGTTTTTGCGCAGGCACCGACTTGTTCTGCGAGGTTGCAGAGTGTTTGGAGTGCGGGTGTTTCAATCTCTAGCTGCATTTCTCGTGCAAATTCATTTAGCAATGCACGGTTAGCACGGATGCCTTCTTGTAAAGCTGGGATGTCTTGTTTGTTCCAAGCACTTTGTATGCCTTGAACGATGGCGTGACTCTTTGCGAGAAATTCCTTGTAAAAGACGCTATCGGTTTCAACTTTGCGTTTCTTTTCGGTTGCTTGAATGAGTGAATCGGTGATAGCGACTTGCCCTGTCCATCCTACTAAGAGGGTGAAGTTTGGGATTTCTGGAAGACGTATAATGGTGAGGTCTTTCCAGTCGGTATCACAAATGGCTTTAATCGATTGGCTTTGTAATAGTTCGAGTAAACTGCTTCGATCTGGACTTGTATAATAGACCATTCCTCCAAAAGAAGAGGCGGCGATATCTCCAAAGGATCCACGTTGGGATAAGCGGAGATTCGTTAACACACTCAGTTTATAGACGAGCAGTGGAGTGCGTGGAGTCTTGTAAAAATCAAGAACGGCTTGAATCGTTGCGACTACAACGGCACCGCTGGAACCGAGTCCATATTTAATGCCACGCTTGGCGTCATCGAGTTCGCTCGTAATCGAAAGCGAGTAGAGGGCGTTTGCTAGTTTGCCGGATTCGCGTACATACTGTTCCGCGACCAGTATCGCTTCTTCAACTAGTTTGTATGGATGGTCACCTTTTGCCTGGAACAGTTCTCCTTTGCGGGACCATTCCACAACGACATCTGGATTTTGCGTAGAGGTTAAGGTTCCTACACTAGTAGCTTCGTCGATTGTGACGGTTAAGTAGCGCGATACCGCTACAACAATGGCACCGTGTCCGGGTTCGACAACCGCATATTCTCCGGCGATAAAGAGTTTACCGGGAGCTTTTGAAGTAATCGTCACGCGCTCACTTCCCTTCGAAAGCTGCACGAGAAGCGTTCCATTCGTCTTCGGTCAATGTTCGAATACCTTCTCCTGGAAGCGTAGGGATGAGTTTTTCACTCGGGAATACTTTGCCAAGCTCTTCCATAATCGTAGGAATATCGCTCGCCTTGCAGATGACTTTGACGTTTGGACCAGCATCCATCGTGAAGTAGGCTGGAATGCCTCGTTCTTCACGAATCGTGCGAATCGTTTGTTGGGCGATAATACTCTCCGGTTCGAAATAACAGAATGGAGGGTTACTTGCCAGCATCGTCGCGTGCATTTTCATGCCGTTAAATTCCGCAATAGAACCGATGCGATGAATGTCGCGGTCCTTGATGGCCTCTTTGATGTCGGCTAAATCGGTCGCCGCTGAAGTGACCCAACCTTCGTAAAACGGAGAAGTAGAAACGGTCAGTTCCATGCCGGCACGACTCGAAATTTTCTTCTCGGCCGCACTCACGACGATAATAATCATCCCGATGTCAAAGTTCGCATCGTCGACAGGAATCGCCATACTGTTCTCGTTGGAGTCTCCCTTATTCCATTCGACAAATCCGCCAAAGAGACTACGAGTAGCACTGCCGCTTCCACGACGAGCGTAAGTCGATAATTGTTGTGCAGGCAACAGAAGGCCTGTCGCCTCGTTCATCGCACCTGCCAGTGCCGCAAAGGCGGAAGCAGAGCTCGCAAGGCCTGCTGCTGTAGGTACGAAGTTTAAGCTCTCAACACGAGCACAACGATGGTCTCCTGTTTCAGCGCGGAACAAGTCTAAGAATCGCGTAATTTTAGCCGTCGCCGCTTCGTCTTGTCTAACACCGTTCAGGTAGAACTCGTCTTCTGTTAACGCATCGGTGAGTTCGACTCTAGTATCTGTATAAAAGGCTTCGAGGGTCAAAGAAAGGCTACTATTCATTGGAATGAAGAGCTCCTTATTTTTCTTTGCCCCAATATTTAATCAGTGCGATATTCGTATGCGCACGCGTGATTCCAATGTTCGATGTCATTTGGTGTTCTCCTTTTTCGCCAGCGACTGAATCCAGACCGCCTGCGCTCCTTGTTTCATGAATTGTTCTTGTAAATGAAGGGCATCTTCCTTGGTTTCAACGAGGGCAATCATGCATCCGCCAAGTCCGCCACCTGTGACTTTTGCCCCAAGTGCCTTGTTTTGATGGGCCGTATCGACGAGTGTATCGATGATGTCATGCGACACGCCGAGTTGTTGGAGACGCTCATGGTTTTCACTCATCAGTTGCCCTAGTTTTTGTGGATTTTGTTCCTCGATGGCCTCTTTCGTTTCGTTGACGATAGCGCCAATCGATTGAATTGCATCCGAACCAGTCTCCTGTGTAGTAGGGTCGATGATGCGTTCTTGCAAGGTGCTCACATGATGCACCGCCTGCTTCGTATTCCCAGTGACCCCCGAATCGGCAATCACGAGATACGCTGGCATATCGAGGTGGAGCGTTTGTAGTTCTTGTTCTTTTTGGAAAAATACAGGACGCGTCCCGCTCGTTGTCGCGGTATCGACGCCACTTGGATTTCCATGCGAAATGGTCTCTGCCCCTTGAACGATGTCCCATAAGGTTTCTTCAGGAAGAGTCGTATCCAAGAAATCGAAAATGGCACGCACCACCGCAACGCTAACGGCAGCACTCGAGCCCATTCCACGTTCTGCCGGAATCGTAGACTCAATCGAGAGCGTGAACGTATGAGCCGTCACTTCTTTTGTAGAGGCACGTTTGAACGCTTCGCGAATCGCAAATTGTAGTCCCGCCATCGCTTCAGGCATCGTATTTACGTCGCCTGTATAAAGTTCAGACTGAATCGTTTGGCCTTCTGTTGCAGAGACGATATCCGCCTTCACGTAACCGCATCAATCGGCAACGCAATCGCTGGTTCGTGGTACACAACGGCATGTTCACCGGCAAGAATAATCTTCCCATTTGCCAGGCCTGTTCCTATTTGTGGTTTCATACGACAAATCCTTTCCTTAGTTTCACTTTTCATTCTACTAAATCCACGCCCTTACGTAAACAAACACGGCGATTTCATGGGAAAAACTTAAGACAATCAAAAATAGAAACCGCGTTCAACATGTGGTACAATTCAAGAATAGGACTCAGTAGCTGAAGGAGACGAATCCGTTGAACGAAAACGAGACGTATTACAAAATTCAAAGAAGTGATTGGAGCCAGTACGAAGGCGCCCATCCATTCACAATGACGAGCGACGAACTAGAGCACTTAACCTCATTAAACGACCGCATTTCCCTACAGGACGTGCAAGAAGTGTATGTGCCAATGCTCGATTATTTCGATTTATACTTTAAAAAACATATTGAATTACGCACCGAGGAGCAACAATTTCTTCGTCAAACGAAGAAGACAGTGCCGTTTATTATCGGCGTTTCTGGGAGTGTGGCCGTTGGGAAGAGTACGACTGCCCGATTGATGCAAACGATGCTGCAACAACGCTACCCGGATAAGCGCGTGTTCCTAATGACAACAGACGGATTCTTACTACCGACTCAGGAGCTGATTAATCGCGGAATCTTAGATCGCAAAGGGTTCCCGGAAAGTTACGACATGGAAGCTCTCGTTCATTTCTTACTCGAAGTGAAGACGGGTAATCCAAGTGTGGATGCACCGGTCTACTCGCATGAGATTTACGATATTGTGCCAGGGGAAGTGCAGACGATTGAGTCGCCTGACATCTTGATTGTTGAGGGGATTAATGTGTTGCAACTACCGCCAAATCGCGAAATTTACGTGAGTGATTTCTTCGACTGGTCGATTTCGTAGATGCCGATGCAACGCTGATTGAGCAATGGTACTTGGAGCGTTTCGAGCTCTTGATGGACCGTGCGAAATCACAGCCGGATAACTACTACTATCAATATGCGATTGGGAATCGTGCGGACGCGATTGCGATGGCGAAAGATGTGTGGCAGAAGACTAACCTGAAGAACCTTAAAGAATACATCTTACCAACGAAAACCCGCGCTGACTTCATCCTACATAAAACAGTGGGACATCATATAGATTTTGTGCAGATTAAAAAATATTAGCTACATCGATTACTCAAAATCCTTGCGGATTTTTATAATCACTGTAATGGGGCACCGGATTGAGCCTACGTCTCAATCTCTACCAAGCTTCAAACTGACTCTACGGGTTTTACCCTAGAGTCAGTAATTCACATTGGTTGCTATCCCCGATTACTGCGATTATAAAATCCGCTCGATTTTCCGTAATCGATTATTTTTTTATGCAAAATTATGTGTGCCCTGTTTTTTGTAGGTGAAGCGGTACGGGTTTCTTAGTAAGAGTACGGGGAATCGTAAGAAAGAATACATCTGTGTTCATTGCAAAAAAAGTAAAAAATAAAATGTAAAAACCTCTTGACATTTTTAGGTAGGAGAGTATAATTTGAAATGTAAAGAGCTCTTGACATTATTACAAGAATTTGGAGGAACAAAGCCATGAAAAAGATGGATGAAATGGACAGAGATATTCAGTTGCGTTCTGAGGCGTGGGGCTATAAAACGGCGCTTTTGGGTTTATGTGCATGGACAGGATTTAATATCTATCAGGCACTTGTTGGTGGTGGCAAACTTGAAATGCTTCCTTGTTTAATTTTGCTCTTATCTGTAAGTGTGCAAGGATTTGCTCAAACCGCAATGAAACGCAATATGATTGCTGGTGATGAAGAGTATAAAGAACCAAATAAACTTGTTCAAGGAGTCATTCTAGCAGTTGTCACTGTTATCGTATTATTGGCTGTTGGCGTTTATTTTTTCCAGAAAGCGTGATGGCATATGAAAAATAATATTAAACAGCTAAGAAAAGCAGCAGGATTGCGACAAGAGGATATGGCAAAAACGTTGGGTGTAAGCAGACAGACCATTATTGCCATTGAGAATGATAAATATAATCCTACCCTTGAACTTGCGATGAAGATTGCAAGGTTACTCCAGCTAAATGTTGAAGAGATTTTTGTGTTAGAGGACTAAAAAGGCATAACTGAATACTCAATAAATGAAGAGAGATTCCTATTCGTTGAGGAATCTCTTTTTTTGAAAAATCCATAAAAAAAGCTGTTTAAAACGCGGAATAGTAGTGGTAAAATGTAGGTGAAAAATTGTAGCTTGTAGTATGGTTTCTTTAACAATGAGGTGAGGACATGTACTTAAAAAGTGATCAAGATAAACATCAAAAATTGCCGACTTATGGTGTTGGGCCGTATCTCGTGGTTTGTATAATTGCTATGAATTTGACTGGATGGATGTTGCGTCAGTCAGTGCTCGAGAGTGGGCTGTTAAAAGGTGGATTCAAAGATTTGTTTGATTTAATTGGATTCATCTTAATGTTCTTTGCGACGAGAATCTGGTGGCTTAGCGTGGTGAAGTCAGATATTGATACGAGCATCCAAAACAATGAACTCAAGACAACAGGAATTTACGCGCGCACTCGCAATCCAATTTACTTTTCGTGGTGGCTCAGCAGCATCGGGATTACCCTAACCATGCATAATGTGTGGTTGCTGATTCTGATTCCGATTCAGTGGGTGATCTTAACCGTCGTGATTCGTAATACCGAGGAAAAATGGTTATACGAACTGCACGGAGAGGCCTATAAGGACTATTGCGCGAGAGTGAATCGATGGATTCCGCTCAAGAAAATTTGATTTTAGAATCGCCAAGACAAAAGAATCAAGGTGAGAGCGATGGCGAAAAAAGATTCTTTAAAGCAACAAAAGTTTATGTCGTTTATGTTTAGAGGAAAAGAAATTTTCAAACCACTAAACACGGGCCATATCGACGAAAGAGTAAGTTGTATTCGGGAATATGTGGCCAACATTTACTTTTACACCAAAGATGGCTACACGATTATGATTGATGCAGGGTATAACTATGACAGGCTTTCCGAAAAAATGAGGTGGCTTGATATTCGACCGGAAAGTATCAATGAGATTATCGTAACGCACCAAGATACGGACCACGTTGGAGCGATAGAAGTGGATAGCCAGGGGTTGTTTAAAAAGGCAAAAATCTATGTGGGTCGTGTCGAGAATGACTACTTAGAAGGCCGAGTTCGGCGCAAAGTATACTGGGGGCTCTATAAACTTCCGCAAGTGCATATCGAAAATGACAAAACATTGATAGAAGACGGGGAGATTTTCTATATTCACGATATTAAAATCGAAGCCTTCCTTGTGCCTGGTCATACGTGGGGACATTTAGTGTATTTAATCGATGATGCGTATTTGTTCACTGGAGACACGATTTGGTTTGGTGCCGATGGTGGTTATGCGTTTTTAAACACGCTCGCAGAAGATAGAAAATTACAAAGTGTGTCGTTGAAACGACTAGAAGAAAAGCTCAGAAAGAGAAATCTTTCGCTAAAAATCATTACAGGTCATACAGGATGGACAGATGATTTTGAGTTTGCATTTCATCATGTGGATGAAATCTGCAATGCCTTGAGGCGCAAACCAAAAGTGCAAGACCCGAAAGCTCCGTATGATGGGTTTGATGAAAGTGGCGATACCGAGGACAAAGCAAGAACAGTAATTCTTGAAAAATGTTAAATGAATACAATCTCTAGCCAGTAGCATGTCTATTGGCTAGTTTTTTGTTAAAAAGCAAAAAGTAGCATATTTGCTACTGTGAAGTGCACCCTGTCAAGTAGACAGGAAAATAATTAAAGTGTATGACGAGTTCTTATGAACTCGTCTTTTTATTTATGCTGGGATTTTTAACCCCATTGATAAAGTAATTCTTTTCTTATTATAGAACTGGATATACTCCTCAACTTTCTTGAAAAGAGATTCATAGGTTTTGAAATGATATAAACGATATGCTTCTTCCTTTAATGTTCCCCAGAATGATTCCATTGGTCCATTATCGATACATCTTCCAGGACGGGACATACTATGTGTTATTTGTCCTTTCTCTATAAAGTGCTTAAAGAAATGAGAAGTATATTGGAATCCTCGATCACTATGAATCATTGTTTTTGTGGGAATTATCTTCCTTTTTATTTGATTAAAAGTATCTTTAACGATTTGATTATTGTTTTGCTTAGATATTTGATATGCAACTATTTTCTTTGTGCCATAATCTAAAACAGCACTTAAATAAGCTTTGTCTCCCTTTCCATACTTCAATTCAGTGATATCCGTTAATAGTAGAGCCATTGGTTCATATTCTTTCTTAAATTCTCGATTTAAAATATTAGCTGCAGTGTATTCTTCAGTGTTCGATTTATAACGATAACGTTTTTTTCGTATAACTGCCTTTAATCCCATTAGTTTCATAAGACGCTGAATACATTTATGATTCACTTTTGCATTTCTATAATAGTTTAAATAGATTGTGATACGACGATATCCATATATACCTTGAACAGATTCATATACTTCGTGTATTAATTCCATTAAACGACGTAGTCGTTTCAGATTCCGAAGGGACACGATTTAACCATTTATAATAGCCAGCTCTACTGACTTTTAACACTTTACATAATAGAGTAATATGAAATCCTCTTTTACTTAATTTTTTAATCGTTTGATATTCCGCTTCAAATCTCGTTTGGCAAACATCAACTCGCTTTCCACTTCTTGTAATTTTTTTAGTGCGGCATTTTCTGTTTCTAAATATTCGTTTCGCGCCTTTAATATTGCCATTTCTGCACGAATACGCTCAGTTTCTGTCTGTATATTTTCTGGTTTTCGTTTCCCTCGACTGTCTATTAATCCATCAGGACCATATTTTTGATATTTTTTTACCCATTGATACACCAAGTTGTAAGAAATGTTATATTTCTGTGCGGTTTGTTTATAGTTTAATTGATTTTGAATACAGTCTTTGACGATAAGGATTCTTTCTTCGTGCGTTGTTTTTCTATATTTCATAGTGTACACCTCTGGCTTAGGATCGTAGGCCTTCGTGGCCTCACCATTAGTATACTTAATAATCCAATTTCGTACAGTTCTAGCAGAAGGAATTTTGTATTTTCTTGCGATTACTCTTAAATAGGTTTTCGATTCTAAAAACTCTTTAACCACCTTTTCTTTAAATTCCTTTGTATAAGTGTTAAACCCGTCTCGATCTTCTAATGCAGAAGGTCCATATGCTTTATAGTTCAAAAAATACATATTAAATGCTCCAGGTGAAATCTTTAAACCATATTCACTACGCAGCTCACGAAAAGGCACACCATCTAAATACAATTCTATGAATCGTTCTAATTCTTTTGCAGTATGTTTCTTAGCCAATCTAAAAAATACCCCCTCTAAAGTAGTTTACTTTTTTTAGTGTCTACTTTAGAGGGAGCATATCACTGTAGCATATATGCTACATTTCAAAAAATTAAAACACAATTTTTGAACGTGATGTCAATAGTTAAAAACGTTGATGTGGCAATGTTTTTGAAGGTCACATTAAGTAAGTGTACACTCTATATACTAATTTATATATCCGAATGAAAGCTTGGTGTGACGCGGAAAATGGGTTAGAAAAATCCGAACAAAAAATTCTATTTTTTAAGTAATTTTCGTGCTTTTCTGTTACAATGAAAAAGAACTAAAACTAAGGAGGCCTCTTATGACAGCTCAAACCACTTCATTAGAAAAGATTATCGTGCTCGACTTCGGCAGTCAGTACAATCAGTTGATTACGCGTCGTATTCGTGAATTCGGTGTGTTCAGCGAGTTGCTACACAACGACATTACAGCCGAAGAAATTAAGGCACATGGCAACGTAAAAGGGATTATTTCTCCGGGGGGCCACATAGCGTTTATGCAGAGGATGCTTTTACCGTGGATCCTGCGATCTTTGAATTGGGAATTCCAGTGCTCGGGATTTGCTACGGGATGCAACTGACAACGCATCTGTTCGGTGGGACGGTAGAATCGTCTACAACGCGTGAATATGGTTCTGCGAAAGTCGATGTCTTTAACACGGCTTCAGGCATTTTCAAAGGGTTAGCTGAAGAGGAAGAGGTACTCATGAGCCACGGCGACCGTATTACTGCGATTCCGGAAGGGTTTAGCGTGACGGCTTCGAATGCGCACACGCCATTTGCGGCTTTTGAAAACCAAGAACGTCGTATTTACGGCGTACAGTTCCACCCAGAAGTGCGCCACAGTATTCACGGAAACGACATGCTTCGTAATTTCGTGTTCGATATTTGTGGGGCAACGGGCGACTGGTCAATGGACAGCTTTATTGAAATGGAAATTGCGAAAATTCGTGAAAAAGTGGGCCATAAGAAAGTCTTGCTTGGTCTCTCAGGTGGGGTAGACTCTAGTGTGGTTGGAGTTCTCTTGCAAAAAGCAATTGGTGACCAACTCATCTGTATTTTCGTAGACCACGGCTTGCTTCGCAAAGGGGAAGGCGACCAAGTGATGGAGAGCCTTTCTGGTAAATTTGGCCTCAATATTATCCGAGTGAACGCTCAGGAACGTTTCCTATCGAAACTAAAAGGCGTGAGCGACCCTGAACAAAAACGGAAGATTATCGGAAATGAGTTCGTGTACGTATTCGACGACGAAGCGGCAAAACTCACAGACGTGGATTTCCTTGCACAAGGAACGCTTTACACAGACATCATCGAATCCGGAACGAAAACAGCGCAAACCATCAAGTCTCACCATAACGTAGGGGGACTTCCAGAGGATATGCAATTCGAACTCATCGAACCGCTGAACACGCTCTTCAAAGACGAAGTGCGCGCACTCGGAACAGCGCTTGGCATGCCAGACTCAATCGTATGGCGCCAACCATTCCCAGGACCAGGGCTTGGAATCCGTGTGCTTGGGGAAGTGACAGAAGAAAAACTTGAAATCGTCCGCGAATCTGACGCCATCTTACGCGAAGAAATCGCCAAAAACGGCCTTGAACGCGACGTATGGCAATACTTCACGGTTCTTCCAGGCATCCGCAGCGTTGGAGTAATGGGTGACGGCAGAACGTACGACTACACGATTGGAATCCGTGCCGTAACGAGTATTGACGGCATGACGAGTGACTTCGCTCGCCTTCCATGGGAAGTGCTGCAAACCATCAGCGCTCGCATCGTCAACGAAGTAGCGCACGTCAACCGCGTCGTCTACGACATCACGAGCAAACCGCCTGCAACGATTGAGTGGGAATAGATGACACACTATCAGAAACCGTTGAATTTGCTGTATTCTAAGGGTTCGAGTCATTAGTTGAAGTATTTTTTATAAGAAAAAGTGGTAAGCCACTGTAAAGGTAAAATAATTAAGCCAGCAGACTTTACACTCTGCTGGCTTTTAATTTTTTATTCATAATATATTGCGATAGGATGAATGATTTTAACTTCGTCTTTATTTACAATTTCAGGAAGGATAGCTGAGTTTATTTTGTTTATTATTTCTGCAAATATTGGAAGGTTTTGGTCAGTATTTTTTTATGAATAATATTTGTAATATAACCAAATACTTTTTATTTTTTTCCGCCATATTTAAATGATGACATTTGTATATTATCACGAATAAATTCATCTGACAAAGTAACAATACAATCATTTATACAGAGAACTCTTTGATAAGGTATTATTTTTTTGTTATGATGTCAATTAATTTCAACGCATTGCTATATTCTGATTCTTGCTCTTTTCTAAATGCTGCAAGTTTATTATCTATCTCTTTAATTATTTGCTTTTTTTATTTGGTGTTCCAGTTGTTAATTTTGATTTTTTCATTTTCGATTTCTTTAATTATATTTTTCCATAGATGAATCAATTAAAAAAATTTATAAAATTTGCATCATTAAATAACTCTTTGTAGTATAAGAAATCGAGAATATAAAATGAGTTGAAAAGTTCTATGAATTTACCTATATTTCCGTCTTTTAAATCTTCATGTTTATTTATGTGATTAATTAATAAATCAAAAGCATTGTCATGTAACATTTTTGTTTCAACTTTGTTAATCAACGTACTGTCTTTATTTGCTTTTAAGCTTTTAAATATATATTCAATTTTCCCTTCCATTCCTTTACCCAATAGGGTGAAATCAATAGCTGCATTTGGGCTAATTGAGTGGGAAGATTCTTCACTGGATTCGTCAATTTGTTGTGTATTTTCTTCATGAGTTTTTATTAACCCATCATATATTTGAGCAATATATGAATTTAATGTTTCAGTATCAAGATATATAAATCGTCGCATAAATTTTCTCCTTTTTACCATTCTAAGAAATTCATAATAACATTAATCATAATTTCTTTTTCTTCAGGTTTAGATTCTGCTAGTAGTAAAGTGATTGCTACCAATGTACTATCCGAAATTATTTTTTCTTTATCTTTAAATAACAAATTATTTTTGTTTAAAAAATATAGGAAAATACTTGCAGCAATTCTTTTGCAACCATCAATAAAAGGATGGTCTTTGACTATGAAGTAAAGGAGGTTTGCTGCTTTTTCTTGAGTGGAAGGATATATATCTTCTCCAAAAGCAGTTTGAAAAACAGCGCCGATTATACCTTCTAATGCACCTTTACTTTTTTCTTTTCCAAATATAGTTGATGCGCTATTAAATGACAACCTATCAATGAGATCACGACACTCGTTATAGTTTAGTTGATAGCTTTCATTGTTAGTTGGTTTGGGCTTTTGCACAACTTGGTGATCATAATCATCTAACAATTCAAGCGCTTGAGTATATTTTTGAATAACTTCAAAAACTTCTTTGGAATCTAATTCAAGAACATCGGCAATGATATTTGATTGGATTTCTATTACCTTATTCAATACTTTTAATCGTTTGTTATTAAGTGCATATCCTTGAACAATATATTCTTTTAAGATAGATGTAGCCCATTTTCTAAAAGCAATGCCTTTTTGAGATTTTACTCTATAACCAACGGATATAATCATATCAAGGTTGTAGTAATCAAAAGTTCTTTCTACGGACCTGTTACCTTCATTTTGAACTTGTGCAAATTTTGCACAAGTTGAATTTTTCTCTAATTCATATTCTTTAAATATGTTCCTTATATGCCTCTGTATTACAGAACGATCTCTACCAAAAAGTTCTGCCATTTCTTCAACCCTTAGCCAAACAGTTTCTTTATCTGGTGTAACTTCTACAGGAAGCTCCAATTCACCATCTTTATAAATAATCATTTCATTATTCATACATATTAATACCTCCTCATTCAGTAATTTGTCTGTTTCAAATATAAATAAATTGATAAATTTTTCTTTTGAATCCTTATTCTTTTGACTATCAACTTAAGACTCTAATTCTTGGTAAAGTACTTTTATATCATCAAGTAAGGTTGAACTTTAATCCAGTATGCCTCGTCTTGTTCTTCCATAAATTCGATTGTAGTAGGTTATAAACATCTGATATAAAAAGGTTTTTTTCGATTATTATTTTATATGCTTTTTTTGTTTGCAAATAAAGCTGACAAAATGATTGATTTTGTGAAGATAATAAAAAGAATGTAAAGAACATTTATTGCATTTTATTGTTAATGGTAAACTATATTATCATTGTTATTTACTTCTTTTTCAGATAGAAAATTCATGAAACTATTAAAAAAATTGAGTACATAGAATTTAAAAAGACTTAATAAAAATGAATTAATTTCTTTTTCAACATTCTATTTTAGAAAGAATGGAGAATAAAATAAATGCTTTTAAAAAGTGGATACTATCTATAATATTTCTAACTTTGACGAAAATATCTTTGATTACATTATATGATTAAAAGCACAAGAAGGCAAAAAGCGAAACAAAGATAATAAGGAAAATAGTCAAAAATTAAATCAACAAGAACGGTTGATAAATGAAGTTAGAAAATACTTATCAGCAACTAATGATTTTTACGAAATAAAAAGGAACTACCAAATATGAAGTGCACTTCACTTAGCCCGTGGATATTTATGATTGGGATTGAGAGATAGTATATGAAGGGAATAGAGGTCATGGATGAAAAGATTGAAATGAAGAAGCAAGATTTCTATGAGATGATGTATTTAATGGAGAAAATTCTATATATCGCAGAACGCTCAGGAGCCAGAGAGGATAGCGACAACAACGCGTATTCTTTAGCTATCACCTTTGGAAAAGAGAACGTTGTGCAGGAATTGCTATCGCTACGAAGAAAAATGAATCGCTACTTAGATGAGCAGGGCGAAGCAGAGTTAGAAAAAGTCCTCGAATCCATTGATGACATTACCATTCCTTATGGTCTAACACTCGAAGCCTTACGAAAGGAACTCGAACCGTACTTGCCGAAGAGGGTTGAAGGGTAGAAAAGAAATAATAGAACCGTAAATTGATACGCTTCTTACTGTTGTATGTGGTAAGAGAACTATCAATTTACGGTCTTTTTGTGCTTCAAAAGACTTCATAAATTATTTATAAATAGAAAAATAAATCGTTTTCAAAAAATGCTTAAAATTAAGTAATGAAAATGATATAATGAACTCAATTGCTTCATAAATTCGTAACAAGTCGTGAGTTTGTGAAAAATAACTGCTCGTAATTTGGGGCTAGATAAAAGTTAGAGGATAAATAGATGGTGACAGTTACTGTTATCCATAGTGAAGAAGGATTGGAAGGTACTGAGAATGACACAGATAAAGATTAAAAGTAATCCGTATAATAGAGAGATTTCATATCAGATGTTAGACGGGGGAACAGGTAATTGGGTTGACGTCAAACGAAGTGATGAAAGAAGTAGACTGAGAGAAACGGATTCAGAACGATCTTTTCTACCTTTTAAGATAAAGGAAATTCTTAGCATTATTGTTAAAGAATACTATGTGGGAAGAGAAAAGGTTCAACTAATATTTGAAGGAACTCAGGATGAGTATGTGGAAATAGCATCGGTTTGTGAATCAGATGAATTTAAGGAAAAGATTGACTTGATGCGTTCGAATACAATTCTTAAAAATGCTCGCTTTTATCAAAGAGAAAATCAAAGAGACATTCGAAACAGTGAACCCAGTAATCAAACAGATTATGCAAGATGACGAAGATGTGAAAAAGGGAATCAATAAAGTTTCGAAAGCCTTAGATGATGTCATTCCACTGTGTGTGTTCGGGAATTATAGTGCAGGGAAATCTACTTTTATTAATGCGCTAACTGGGGTAGAAATTCTTCCAAGTGGAAGTGATCCCGTTACCGCTAAAATTTATGAAATTAAAAAATCTAAGCACCCGGATCAAGCAGAGATTACTTTTGAATTTCACAACGAAAGAATCAAACTATCGATTGAAGGTAAAGAATTAATAGTATTGGAAGGCAATCCAGGGCTTGAAATCGTTAAGAGCATTAAGGAAGAAATCTCAAACGATGGAACGTATGAGTTATACGCGATGGTACGTATAGCGATGGAAATCTTAAATAATTACGAGAAAAGAGATAGAGAAGTTACTGAAATCAGCAATGTTATTTCATTAAGTGTTCCGTTCTCTCCAAATGGAGTAATTGGAACTTCTCAAAATAATTTCGTCATTTTTGATACGCCGGGTTCGAACTCGAATTCAAACGAGGACCATTCAAAAGTGTTGGCTGAGGCGATGGATGGATTTTCAAACGGTATTCCACTATGGATTACTCAGTATGATGCGCATGATACAAAGGATAATGCTGAATTATGTGACAACGTTTTGGCAATTGATTCATTGGATAAACGATTCACCATGATTATTTTTAACAAAGCAGATGATGCGGACCTTCCGGAAGATGGATTTTCCGAGAAACAAGTCAACGAAATTTTAGAATATCGTGCGATTGAAAAGATGTATGCCAATGGAATTTTCTTTGTTTCATCCATTATTGGCTTAGGCGGGAAAAATAATGGAGAGTTTGTAGATAGATTTTATGGGAAGAAATTTAGGACACAAAGTTTAACATTTTCAGATCCAGAAGATATCGATTACCTCGCTTTGTATAAGTACAATATTATGCCTTCGCAAGTGAAGCAAAATGCCCTTGAGTATTCACAGAAAAATGAAAATCTTATTTATTCGAATAGCGGTCTGTACTGTGTTGAAAGAAATTGAAACTTTTGCGAGTAAACACTCCGCATACAACAAGTGTCAGATGGCGTTGTCGTTTCTTAGCAATGTAATCGATAAGACAAACGCACGCATTGAAGAGAAAAAGAAGACAAGAAAAGAAATAAGAGACCATTTTGAACAACAATTAGATACAGAAGCACAACTCTTAAAGCAAGAAATCGACAAATCAGCTAAAACCATGGAAGAAGAAAATGGAGTTGCCTCAAAGAGTGTTGTAGAGGAATACGTTAATCAAATTCTTCAGTATCCAATGGACGAGGATGAACTTGCGACAGTAGATGAAAATATTCGTAAAAAAATTTTTGAACACTATGATTATGAATCTACAGAAAAAGAACTACAAGAAGCTAAAGATAAACGCTGGGAACATTGGCAAGACAATGTGCAGGGATTGTTCAAGCAGAATATTTTTGATGCTGCAAAAACATTAGTAAATGACATTGCTAGTGATGTAAAAAATGTTCAAGAGTCTAAGAGTAAAAAGAACGAAAAAGAGAAGTCACTCGATCATTTAGCTTCTAGCGAAACGATAAACTATGTGATTGAATCTTACAAAAACAATATCGATGATGCACAGAAAAAACTGTCAATTTATTTAGATGAGTTTTGGAGTGAGAAAGAAAGAGAATTTAAGAAACAACTGATTCTTAAGGTTACCGAATCAGACACGTTAACAGATTCTCAGCGCGAAGAAATTGCATCCAAAATACAAAAATATGATATTAATAACTTTAAAGAACAAGCTAATTCAGTGTTTGTTAGAGAGAAATTCTTAAAAGGTACATTGCTTGGAATTCATATTATTGATGATGAAAAGCTGAACACCAGTCGTCTAGCTAGAATCTATAATGACAAAATAAAGGCTAGTGTAAAAGAGATGTCTCAAATGATGAATGATGATTGTTTTATGCAATTTAAAAACTGGGAGAGAAAGATACTTGATGAGATTAATGCCGGTCTTACAGAATTTAATCCGGGATTAAAGGAATTGGTTAACAAAATTCGCATTGAGACAGAGAGTCTTACCGAGTTAGAGCAAAATCAAACGTTGATACGCTACTCATTAGAAACAATGAAGAGTCTGATGTCGTGGGAAGTTGTGGAAGGGGTATAGAATATGGGAATTAAAAATGCCATTAAGAAAATGGCTGGAAAAGCTGGAGATCAAGTTGCTAAGTTATCTTCTTTGAGTCCAGAGCAGTTAGAAACGTACAGTTATTACGTGAAAAATATTTGCTAGAAACTCCGAATCCAAACGATGCTACTGCGCGTGAGCTGACGGAACGTTTGATGGCCGCAAGTAGTGTCGAAATCTTTAATGCATATCTTCCGCAGATTAAGGATCTTTACTTGCCACTAAATAATGAGGCTGAATTTGGAAAAGAGTTTGATGATGCGCATAACATTCGCTACATCAACATTACAAAGTGGGTTACAGACAAGAAAGAAAACAACTTAGAAAAACTGGTTAATGTTTATGCAGTGCTTTCTAACGATGATTGCAACATTGCTTTAGTGTTTGATCGTAAACAGAATACGACAAATGTGTATCTAGCTGTTGTGAATAACAAAAACGCAACGAGTAGTACCGATGTCGATAACTATAAGGATCAAATTGTAGAAGCGATAAGGGGTAATTTCCCTGGAGCTGAGTGGAAAGAAGAAGGGTTAGGTGTGCTGCCTTGCTTTAACGAAGATAAAAAGTATTCTGTCGCAACGGCTTCCAATATTCCAGCGGAAAAATCAGAGAAGTTCATTAGCCAAACAATCGAAAAATTGATTGATGGGATTGTTCCAGAAACGAAAAAGAAAGAATATACGATTATTCTTTTGGCGACACCGATTCTCGATGTAGAAGATAGGAAAATTAAATTGGGAGAATTCTATTCAGGCTTAGCACCTTATGCTTCCTGGTCTACAAATTTCCAAAGAACAGAGAATGAAAGTGTTAGTTCATCTGCGACTGTTGGTGTTAACGTAGGGGCCAGTGCGGGAGTCCAGAACGGCGTCAATACTGCCATTACAGAGAGTCAAGGAACATCAGATAGCAGTGCTCGAACAGATACCGAATCTGCAAGTGATACAGATACTACCGGAGATTCTTATACGGAAAGTGACACTCAGAGCAGTTCGGAAGGTACGAGTGAAACGAATACAGAATCGACAGGTTATACTGAGGGAAGTGGTAGAGAAGCATCTGTAGGAGCTTCTGTCTTGGGGGCCCAAGTTAACTATAGCGAAGGCTGGAGTAGTAGCAAAGCCCAATCTATTGGAAAAACTGCAGTCGAAACAATTGCTAAGGGAACTGCAAAGACTTTGGCTGATAGCACTAGCAGAACGGTAGGAACAGCGGTTGCGAACACTCTAGGTCGAGCAGTTACTAATTCGATTGCGGCGACAAATGGCGCTACTAAGAGCGTAGGCTTTGGTGCAAATATTGGTGCGAACTTTGCTCGTTCTTCTACGACTACAGTTATGCTAGGTAAAAACGAAGGAATCACACAGAACTTTACGAACTTTAATATTCAATACGCGTTGGAAATGCTTAAAGGACAGATGAAACGTTTCGAACAGAGTACGGCGCTTGGCATGTGGGATTTTGCAGCTTACATGATTAGTGAAGACCCAAATGTAGCGAATAACGTAGCGCATTCGTATTTAGCATTAACGCTGGGCGAAGATTCGTATATGTCGAAATCTGCCATCAATACTTGGCGTGGAAATGTAGAGGATGAGGCTGGACAAGCAAAAGAAATTACGGAGTATATTAAGACACTTCGTCATCCAGTGTTTGGATTAAACCCTGCAGTGGTAGGAAAGATAGAAGATAATGAAGTGAAACTTGAGGTAGACGAAGAAACTGAGTTTATCGTTTATCCGCCGATTGTAACTGCCACTACAAGTCTTTCAGGAAAGAATTAGCATACTCATTGAACTTCCCTCAAAAATCAGTTGCAGGACTTCCTGTACTAGAATGCGTGGAGTTTGGAAGAAATGTAGTGACGTATGATGATGTCTATCGAGGCGAATCCGAAATTAGACTCGGTCATGTATTCCATATGAATCGAATGGAAAATACAGAAGTGGCTCTCTCTAAACAATCGTTAGCTTCACATACATTTATTACGGGTAGTACCGGTTCAGGTAAGAGTAATACGGTCTACCAGATGATTGAGCGTGCTAGAAAACAAGGGGTTAAGTTCCTTGTGGTAGAGCCAGCTAAAGGTGAGTATAAAAATGTGTTTGGTCATAGAAATGATGTGACAGTATTGGGGACGAATCCACTTGTCAGCGAACTTCTCAGAATCAATCCATTCAGTTTTCCTAAAAACATTCATGTCCTAGAACATATGGATCGATTAGTAGAAATCTTCAATGTTTGCTGGCCGATGTATGCAGCAATGCCAGCAGTCTTAAAGAGCGCTGTTGAAAAGTCCTATGTAGATTGTGGTTGGAATCTTGTTAAATCCCAAAACAAATATGATGAAGAGTTATATCCAACATTTGCGGATGTAGCTAGAAATGTGAAAAGCATTATTGATTCAAGTGAATATGATGCGGAAAATAAAGGCGCCTATAAAGGTTCATTACTCACAAGATTAGAGTCTTTATGCAATGGTATTAACGGAATGATTTTCGTTTCGGATGAAATTAGTGCGACACAATTGTTTGATGAGAATGTCATTGTCGACCTTAGCCGTGTCGGTTCTAGTGAGACAAAATCTCTAATCATGGGGATGCTAGTATTAAAACTGCAAGAGTACCGTATGTCGTCAGCAAGCGGAATGAACGCTGAGTTGAATCATATTACGGTTCTTGAAGAAGCCCATAATCTATTAAGAAAAACTTCAAGTGAACGTTCATCTGAAGGAAGTAACTTACTCGGAAAGAGCGTTGAGATGCTTTCAAATGCGATTGCGGAAATGCGTACGTATGGAGAAGGATTTATTATTGTCGACCAGGCTCCAGGATTAATGGATATGTCGGTCATTCGAAATACGAATACGAAGATTATTCTCAGACTTCCAGACCAAACGGATAGAGAGTTGGTCGGAAGAGCAGCAAATCTGAATGACGATCAAATCACAGAATTAGCGAAACTTCCTTGTGGGGTCGGGGCTGTATACCAAAATGAATGGGTGCAACCTGTCTTATGTAAGATTGATAGAGTTGATATTGATGAAAAACTATATCAATATACTCCTAAGAAACTTGATGGAGGGTACAAAAGTGATGTAGAAGTGTTCTTGTTGGATTACATCATGGAACGAGGAATTTTCAGAAGAGCGAATAAGGAAGATTTGAAAGCAATTAAATCGAGGGTTATTCACTCAAACTTAGACACACAAGTGAAGTGCAAGTTTATGGATTATCTTGAAAAAGCCGGGGAAGAGGCGTGGGCTGATTTTAGACAGTTCGTCTATGATTTCTTCTCTGTAGAAAATACCATCATTAAAGTAAAACACACTAACGATATTATTGAGTGGACACGTGAACTTGTGGAACAGTTAAAACCGTCTATAAAACTTTATTCCAACAAGCAAATTAATAAAGCCGTAGCGTTAATTTTATCTGAACAACAATTACGGGATGCGTCCTACGATGGAGTGTTAACGAGATTTACGGAAGTATATCAAGAAAGGGAGAGTGTTCTAATGAATGAGATAAAATCTTTAGAAACGACAGAAATTAAAGTGACAGCTGTCGAGAAATCTATTGAGATTGAACCGCAATCAGGACTGACTTTAGAAGAAGCAAAAGGAATCTTAGAAGCGTCGTTTTCTGTTGATGATATTGAAGCGAATGAGCATGAATTTGGAGGGAAATATAATTCGTATGAGACTCGATTGAATCAAGTGCCACGAGATGGCGAAAACGGAACGTTCGAAGGCGAGCGAGGGCATTCTAAGTTTATTCCATCGGATACAACAGAACGAGGAGCAGCATGTAAAGAAAAACTTGCGGAATTGGGTAAAGACGGGATTGAGTATAAAAATCTTGAGCCTGATTTTTCTGAGGTGTCATCTGCTACTGTTACAATCGATAATATGACGGAAAATCGTAATGATTATCAAGAAGATGGTGAATGGAAGGCCGGAAACTTCTCTCAAGCGGATGCTAAACTAGCCGAACAATGGAATACGCAAGGAAAAGATGGGAGAACGGATTGGACAGATAAGGATGTCTATAATTTCAGAAAAGATCCAGAGCAAAAATACACTTGGCATGAGCGCTGTGATACAAATACGATGGATTTAGTACCTAGTGAAATTCATCAGTGCTGCAAACATTTAGGCGGGGTGTCTGAATGTAAAGTTCGAGACGCTCAAAATAACGGAGGTGAATTCGATGAGTAAGATTAAAGCTGAAATCTGGGGTAGAGAGTTTGAATTACCGATCATCGTGAAGAAGTTTAGTGGAGAAGATAGTACAGAAACACAAAAGGAAGCAGTAGAGCGATTTAAGAACAACTTAAAATTGATTAACGCTGCAAAACCAGAAGTTGTGAAATACATCTTAGAAAACGGCTTGGAGGATAATGGTATTACAGAAGTTGATAACATCTTTAAGTATGTCATTCCAAAAACAATCTCTGTTCCGCAAGTTAAGGATAGAGTGGTAGCCGTAATGTGCGACTTTAAATTCGACATGGAAAACGGGTTAGCCATCGTTTTCGAAAACGAAAAGTTCAAAGAAGTCGGATACCAAGACTTAGTGTTATAAGAACACGGGGGATTCTTGAAATGTGACTTTTTAAGGGGATAAGTATAATATGAAAAAATCGCAAGCGAGAGGGTATCTTTTAGAATCAGTCCTAGCAAAACTTATAGAAATAAATGGATATGAACTTATTAGAAAAGATGATGGAAATGAAATTGTTAAAAGAAATAATGGGCTGAATGTTAAAGGAAGAGGAGGGTATCACCAATTTGACACATTAGGAAAATTCAAAATTACTCCTCCTTTTGTATATCCAATTAGATTATTTGTAGAAGCTAAATTTTACTCAAGTAAATATAAAGTAGGTATTGATAGAGTGAGGATGGGAGTAGGTATTTTAGAAGATATAAACACAAATTATTCTACAATCGGGATGGGTCAAGATGAGCTTTTGTTAGCAAAATATCATTATTATTACGCAATTTTTTCTACGTCGGGCTTTACTGAAGCAGCACAACGATATGCCATTGCTCATAAGATACATTTAATAGATTTAACTGGGAGAGAATATAAACCGCTTCTAGATTTGATTGATAATATTGTAAATGATTTAGATAATCAGTCTCCAGGGCCGAGAGACAATATTTCCAATGATGCGTTTGCTCAATTCAAAAGTAATTTTGATAGCGCGTTATTTAGTAATAGCTTAAGTAATGATTATGCAGATGATAAAATTATAGGTATAGAAACGTGGATTCGAGACAAAGATATTTATTTAGCCACAATAAATAGTCCATATCTTGTTCCTTTATTAGCGGATAAAAGAATAAAAAATAAATTACTTGAAAATCCTCACCAACGGGTTGGCTTAATAAGAAATGACGGAGACTGGAATTGGACATTAGTTTCAGTTTTTGATGCAGACTTCACGTTAACCTTTAAGTTACCTAATTTATTGCGTGAATATATGCGATTCGATTCTAATCTCGCACAAACAGTTAAGGAGAAGTTCATTTATAAATTTTCTTTTTTTGCATTTTTAGAAGGAAATGACCCAACACTGTGCACACTAACTTATGATAAAGATTTAACAGATAATTTTTTGAGAAACACAATCGAATAGTTCATGCTTAATATTGTAAGATGGTTAGGAGAGTTTATGAATGGTAAAAATTGATCTACATATACACACAAAGAAATGTAAGCAAGGAGATAGTAAAAAAAGAAATATAAAGCCTACAGAGTTTATTGAAAAAATGAATAATCATAATATTGGTATTTGTGCAATTACAAACCATAATAAATTTGATATAGAAGAGTTTTTTTAGAAATAAATAATAGTGACAAAAATTTTATAATTTTCCCGGGTATTGAATTGGACGTTTCCATACGTGGAAACAATCGCCATATTATTCTGCTTGCTGACCCAGAACAAGTGCTATTATTTAAGAAAGAATTTGACGAAGAAAATAGAAATTATGATAGTTTTAGAATTGAATACAATGATTTGTTAGATAAGATTAAGAAGTTTAAAAGTAATCAAATAATTATTATTCCACACTTTCTTGATAAGGATAAAGAGCGTTCTATTACTGTAGATGAAAAAAATCGTCTACAGAATGATTTAAAGGATTATTCTGTAATTTTAGAGCCTAAATTAAAAACAATGGGGATAATAAATAACCATGATGAAATTTCGTTGATTGGGAGTGATGTAAATGATTGGGATAATTATTCAGATTGCGTTGAAAAATTGCCGGAGTTGAAGTTTCGAATTGATTCTTTCGCAAAATTTAATGCTTTATCTCAGAACCCTAAAGTATTTATTAAGACATTGTTAAATGAGTGCAACAAAATAGAGATAGAAATTCCGAATGAAGGAAGTGTAAATTTATACGAAGATGTTAATGTGATTTTTGGAGGTAAAGGATCAGGAAAAACTAAATTTCTATCTGAATATGTTGTACCAGTTTTAAATAACGAAGGGAAAAAAGTCGTATTCCATGAAGGAAAAGATTACCAAACAGTATTTTCGAATATGCTAGCCAAAATTGAGGAAAACGTGAACATCGATTCAAATCTGGAAAATGATATAAAAAAATCGTTAAAAAAAATTTTAGATTTTAAATTTAAAATTGCTCTTGATTCGGATTATATAAACACAATCATAAATTATTTTAAAGAACAACATGTTGTCAAAAACGCGAAAGATTTTAAAAAAACTGAGGCAATATACACGAAGCCAAATGTTAATAAAATAAAGAATACAGTTGAATCATTCGAGGCCGATTTATCAAAAATTGAATCGGTTAAGAGAATTAATCAGGAAGTTAAAAGAGATAGTACTAGTAAAGATTATTTAGAGAGCGCATTGAATCAATTGATTGTTGCCTATAATATTAATGTTTTTAGATACTTGTGAAAGTATTTTTTTATTGTAGATAAAACAAAAGAATCTAATAGGTAATGTTAAGAACATAGTAAAGAAAAAAACAGGGAAAGCCCCTAAGTTAGGCTCTGTGAAGTTCAGTCAAATGGTTTCAGATAGAAGAGTTTTTTTAGAAAATCTTGTATTGTATAGAGAGTGTTTAAATAAATTAAAAGGTGAAAAAAAGAAATTAAAATCGGAGAACTTCCTGACAAAGGGGAAGTGTTCTATAAAAATAGCATTTAAAATATTAGATAATAACACGAAAAGCGGTAAAGATTCTCCGTTTTTCTAGAGATAAAAATTAAAGAATACAGAGACCTTAGCAATAAGATAAATAATTTTTTTCCTTAAAAAGATTTTTGATGAATTGAATAGTCTTACAAATAGCGAATTTAATCCGTCAGCAGAAGAGTTCTATAATAATTGTATTAAAAAAATCTCCTGAAATTGTTTTTAAAAGACAATCAAAAGTATATCCCTTCAGAAGGAGAAAAATCAATTCTCTCTATAAGTGGAATATTATCAAATTCTGAATATGATTGTTATGTTTTTGACGAAATTGAAAGAGGTCTAGGAAATAAATATATAACAGATTATATTATTCCTCAAATAGGTACGTTAAGAGACAGATCCAAAATGATAATTCTATCGACGCATAATGCGAATCTAGCAGTTAGTACGTTACCGTCTCAAACAATTTATTGTTGCTTTAAAGGTAATTTTGAAGAAGATAATATTTATGTTGGGGATATGTATTCGGATGAATTGACTGCTGTAAAAAATAAGGAAGATATTTTAAGTTGGGAAGATGAAGCTATCAAACATTTAGAAGGTAGCGAGAAAATGTTTAATCTAAGGAGAAATATATGGAAAGTATAAGTATTGATGTAGTTGTAGCAAGAAGTGAGGGGAAAGAGAATCCAAGAGTATGTTTAGTGTTTCCAGAACTTGAGAATAGCGAAGTGATTCTTACTGACAGTTCTGTTGAGGATATTGAAAATCTATTTTCAACAATATTCAAAACGATTGTTGAAAAAGAACAAATACTAAATTTTGTTTTGAAGGACTCGAGTCAGCACGATTTATATACCGAGGTTGCTCAGGAGTTAGTAGGTCTTTTAAATCAAGAAATACAACAATCTGAGTTGGATTTTACAAAAATTATTGAGTTAAATAGAAAATTAGAGGAGACAAGGTAATATATGGACTTATTGATATTATTTACTTTTTCCTGTACGTTTAAAAAACATAGGTTTGTATATGGGGTGGCCGAATTATAGTTAAGTTTTTCTGTTGAAATTAGTTAAATAATTTTCTGAAATAATATTGGAAAAAGCCAGTCTAACGGAGACTGGCTTTTGTATTTGAAAAAAATCAGATTGGGTATATACAATGAGAACAATACAATTTAAATTTATCTAAATTAACCTGAAAATAGAGGTATGGATGTATAAGATAAATAGATTTCTATTTTATAAAAAGGATGTTATAATTTCGGATAGAAAATCTATGCCAATGAATAGAAAAGGGGATAGTTATGAAGTTTTCATATAATAGATTGTGGAAGTTATTAATAGACAGAAATATGAACAAAGGGGATTTGCAAAAGTTGATAGGGACAGGGCCGTCAACAATTTCGAGAATGGGACGCAATGAACCTGTAAGATTAGAAATACTAGGAAGAATTTGTGAAAAGTTAAATTGTAATATTGAGGATATTATTGAATGTGAGAGAGGACAGGAAGATGTATAGATCTATTGATTTGTTTGCAGGAATTGGAGGAATAAGATTAGGATTTGAACAGGCTTTGGAAATGATATAAAAACCGTGTTTGTTAGTGAATGGGATAAAAAAGCAGTAGAAACTTATAAAGCTAATTTCGATGATAAAATTGATATTGCTGGAGACATTACTGAAGTGAATGAAAATGATATTCCAGAGCACGATATTCTTCTTGCTGGGTTTCCGTGTCAAGCATTCTCTTTAGCGGGACATAAGAAGGGTTTTGAAGACGCAAGAGGTACATTGTTTTTCGATGTAGCGAGAATTATAAAAAGACACAATCCAAAAGTAGTATTTTGCGAGAATGTTAAGAATCTTGTCAACCATGATAGAGGACGGACTTTCAAAGTTATAAAAGAAATTTTAGAAGAATTAGGCTATGTAGTGTTTTATAAAGTTTTGAATAGTAAAAATTTTGGAGTGCCACAAAATAGAGAAAGAATATATATTGTAGCGTTCCAGAAAGATATCGCACCAAAAACTTTTGAGTTCCCAGAAAAGACGGATGATACAAAAGTAATAAAAGATATCGTTGAAGAACATGAGGTTTCACCAAAATATTATTTGTCTACTGCATACTTAGAATCCTTGAAAAAACATAAAGAAAGACACGCTTCAAAAGGCAACGGATTTGGTTATGAAATTAGAAGTACTGATTCTGTGGCTGGAGCAATTGTATGTGGGGGTATGGGAAGAGAACGTAATTTAATCATTGATAACCGCTTGACTAATTTTACCCCAGTTACTCATATTAAAGGAGAAATTAATAGAGAGTTTGTTAGGAAGATGACGCCTCGAGAATGGGCAAGACTTCAAGGGTTTCCAAATGATTTTGAATTTGTTGTTGCAGATACTCATTTATACAAGCAGTTTGGAAATTCGGTAACAGTTCCTGTTATACGTGCGATTGCAGAAAAAATAAAAAAATGCTTAGTTGATAGTGGATTAGAAAATTAAATATTTTTCACCCTCGTTCTGTTGGGAGTTAGGAGATAGTTATGATTAAAGGAAATAAAGGGGAATGGTCAGAGATATATGTTCTACTAAGATTGTTAGCAGATGGAAAGATATATGCGGCTGATAGTGATTTAAATAAATTAGAAGATATTTATTTCCCAATTATTAAAATTATAAGAGAAGAAATTAAAGATGAAGTTAAAGAATACCACACAGGTCAATTGATTAATATATTTGTTAATGGAGAAAAAAAGGTAGAATTACCCGCTAGTGAGTTCGATTCAGAAGCTACAACTTTATTAGAGGAAATAAAAAGCAAAGGCTCTACAAGTGCGTTTTCAGTAAATAGTACGGAAGAGTTTATGGGAAGAATATTATGCTATAAATTAGCTGCTCCTGCTAGGGATAAAAGTGACATTACAATAAACATTGTGGATGTTCAGACAGGATATTGTCCAACAGTAGGCTTTTCCATCAAGTCTGAATTAGGGTCAGCTCCAACCTTATTAAACGCAGGACAGACAACAAATTTTATTTATAAAATTAAGCACAATTATCCTAATTTATTAGAAGAAGCTAATGAAATATATAAAATATCAGGCGGAAAAGCACATACCGATCTTAGAGGGCGTATTAACAAAATTGTTGAAGAAGATGGAGAATTAGAGTTTTATAAAATGAATAATCAATCTTTCGAAGATAATTTAGTATTGATTGATAGTAATATGGACAAAATTATAGCAAAGACGCTGTTATATTATTATAAAGATGGTATTAGCAATTGTGATGAAATGGTTGCAAACTTGAATCGGAAAACCCTATGAATTATGGCAATGTGAATGCGTATAAATATAAATTCAAAAAGTTTTTAACGGCTGTTGCGTTAGGGATGAAGCCTGCGACTATTTGGGACGGCATCGATGAGGCCTCTGGTGGATATATTATCGTAACAAAAGAAGGCGATGTCCTTGCCTATCACATATATAATAGAAGTAGTTTTGAAGATTACTTATTGAAAAATACTAAATACGAAACAGCATCTACGTCAAGGCATGGTTTTGGAGAGGTGTTTTCAGAAAAAGGCGAAGATTTTATTAAACTCAACTTGCAAGTGAGATTTAGATGATTAAAATCATAAACTAACTTTTTGCCACGGTCTCCTTAATATTTTATACTATCGTTGTATAAGATATTAAGGAGGCTTTTTATGTTTTTATCGGAAGAGTTATTACAAGAAATTCATGAGCGTGCACCGCGTTATGACAAAGAGAATGCGTGGCCTGCAGAAGACTATGCAGCGCTAAAAGAGGCGGGATACTTGAAGGCGTTCGTGCCAAAAGAGTACGGCGGATTCGGTCTCTCATTAAAAGAAATCGCGCCAGAACAAACACGTCTAGCAATGGCGGCTCCAGGGACAGCTCTTGGGGTGAACATGCACCAAATTATTGTCGGCATTGGCAAGCACATGGTTCGTTTTGGCAACAAGAAGGGAGAACAAATCCTTCGCGATGCTGCAGAAGGCAAGTTGTTGGCGTTTGGGATTTCTGAACCATCGAACGACCGCGTGTTATTCGGTTCGATTTCTGAGGCTCGTCCTGAAGAGAACGGCGCGTATCGTTTCTATGGCAAGAAAGTCTTCCTATCAATGGGCAAATATTGCGACAAGTTGGTTTCATTTGGGCAAGATAATACAGGCGAGTCACCACTCTCAGTTTTTGCGTATTTAACACCAGACAAAGAAACGTTCATCGTAAAAGACGACTGGGATACAATGGGCATGCGTGCGACGCAATCAAACAGCGTTGAGTTGAAAGGTATCTTCGCAGCAGAAGAGCAAATTCTCACAAAAGTCGCTCCTGGACCAAGCTTCGATCCAGTGGTGTTCGGTATTTTCGCGTACTTCGAAATTTTACTCGCGGCAACGTACTTTGGTATCGGGAAACGTGCGCTAGAAATCGGGGTAGAGACAGTGAAGAAACGTCACTCTGTATCCAATGATGCGCCTTATGCCAACGATAAAAACATTCGCTGGAGAATTGCGGAAGCGGCGATTATGATAGACGGTATTCAACCACAAATTAACGAGTTGAGCGACACGCTAGAAGAAAGTACAGAATACAGCTTCATCTGGTTGCCTCGTTTATCTTCTATTAAGAACCGTTCAGTAGAAGTATCGAAGAAAGCCGTGGAAGAAATCGTTCGTGCATGTGGCGGAAGCTCCTACTTCAACCGTACAGAATTATCTCGCTTATACCGCGATGTGTTGGCTGGCTTGTTCCAACCAAGTGACCAAGAGTCATTACATGATGCGTGGGCAAATATTCTCTTAGGACCGATCCAATAATTTCATTTATATAGTAGAAAAGCTCGCTTGCGTAGTGCAGGCGAGCTTATTTGTCGAAAGAAATAGCGAAAGGATTAACGAATTAATTGCATATAATACTCAACAACCACTTCTGGAGGAAGAGACATTCCGTTACTCGACCACCATTTGACAGTTTCCGCAAAACTCGTCACATAATGATTAGTGACGAACGCCTTAGGGATGGATTTATTTGCGCTGTTAGAAAAATCAGCAAAAAGAATGGTTAAGTGTTGCTTAAAGTATCTTAAAAAGAGTTCACTGTTTTCATCAATCAGAAATGCGCTAATCTTATTTTTTTGCTCTCGTAGATGCCATAATAGATGAGAGAGTTTACTGGATAATGCGCTGTTTCGATCCTTTAAAGTGCATGAATCGTCAGTGTGAAGACTTTCGAAGATATGGTCAAAAATCTCTTCGCAAATAGCGTTTAATAATTCGTCTTTTGTCTCGAAGTGTGCGTAAAAAGTGCTCCGTCCAACATTAGCGGTATCGATAATGTCTTGCACAGTAATTTTACTGTAACGCTTCTTTTCTAAAAGAAGACTAAAAGCTTCAAAAATAGCTTTTCGTGATTTTTGTTGTCGTCGATCCATAGGAAGAATCCTCCGTACAATTTATTAAAAATGTTCGTTATCTTACAGAAATACTAAAATGACTGTTGTTTTGAAAAATTATAATTCTATATAATTACGATACAAAGTGTTCGATAGTGTACAAAATATACAGTATTTATTATTAGATTTCAAGGGGTGAGTATATGAAACAAGAGATGCGGAAGGGGATAATCATGGCGATACTTGCTGCAGTACTATATGCGGTGAGTTCTCCTTTTTCAAAGTATTATTAAATGAAATGCCGCCCACATTAATGGCAGGATTTTTATATTTAGGTGCAGGTATTGGAATGAGCTTGATTGCAGTTTTAAGAAGAGTGAGACAAGCGGAAACCACTGAGATTCATCTCAGTAAAGCCGAATTGCCGTATACGGTTGCTATGATTTTATTAGATATAGCAGCGCCAATCTGTTTGTTGATAGGGCTAAGCGCAACAACTGCTGCGAATGCCTCTTTGTTAAATAATTTTGAGATTGTTGCGACTGCGCTGATTGCGTTAGTAGTTTTTAAAGAACGTATCAGTAAACGGTTATGGATGGGAATTCTTTTCGTAACCTTTTCTAGTGTTATCTTGTCTTTTGAAGATTTTTCGAGTCTAGAGTTTTCCTATGGTTCTTTATTTGTATTATTGGCTGCTGTTTTCTGGGGATTGGAAAATAATTGCACCAGAAAACTTTCTTCCTGTGATCCGTTAGAGATTGTCTTGTTAAAGGGAATATTTTCTGGAATTGGCTCTATCGTAATTGGTTTAGTGCTTGGTGAGAGATTGATGAATCTTTGGAGCGTCATTGCGGTTATGGCTTTAGGCATTGTGTCTTATGGACTAAGTATTTATTTTTATGTTCATGCTCAACGGCTTCTTGGGGCGGCAAGAACTAGCGCTTATTACGCTGTTTCTCCATTCATAGCAGCTTTCCTGTCTATTCTAATCTTTGGTCAGATGCCAGAAGTTACTTATTTTATTGCACTAATGTTGATGGCAGTAGGAGCATGGTATTCTTCTCATGATGGTATTGAAGAGTAAAATATAGTAGAAAAGCTCGCTTGCGTAGTGCAGGCGAGCTTATTTTTATAGTTGAACAAACAAAATGTAACATATAAGTTACGTAACTTTTATGTTACATTTTGCTTTTTTAGAAATACGTCTTTACAAGTTGGAGTTCTGCTTCGTTCAACTCTCGATATTCTCCGGGAGCCAAAGCCTCGTCTAACACAAATTCTCCAAAGCGAATCCGTTTAAGATAGGTCACTTTCACACCCACGCATAGAAACATCTTCTTCACTTGATGGAATTTTCCTTCAGAGATGGTGACAGTCGCACGGCTCAAGCTATCGCTACTTTCGATGATCGTAAGCGTACTTGGTTTGCATTGGTATCCACCGTGGAAGACCACGCCCCGTTTGAAGGTTTCTACGGCATCCTCGTCTAGCGGACCGTTAACTTCTACATAATATTCCTTCTCGATATGTTGGTCGGGGTTGAGCATGCGGTACCCCAGCGGACCATTATTCGTCACGAGCAGCAGTCCTTCAGTATCCCCGTCGAGTCGTCCGAGCGGGTAGAGGCCTTCGACGTTTTCGTTTGCGAAGAGGTCGATAACCGTCGTATGTTCCTTGTCGGTCGTAGCAGAGATGACGCCTTGAGGTTTATTCAACATATAGTACTTCTGGCTATCGTCATAGATCCGCGTTCCGTTCACCGTGATGACTTGCAGGGCCGCGTCGACATTATTGCTGACGTGAGTAGCCGGAACTCCATCGATTAAGACGGCTTCATTCTTGATGAGCTTCTTCATTTCGCGGCGGCTCAGCACCAGATGTTTCATTAATAGATGTTCGAGTCTCATAGGCCCTCCTTCAAGTCGTTTTCTCGATTATACAATTTTTTTGAAAAAAATGGAGTAGTTATTCGTTGACGTCTCTTTCATCCTGTGTTAAATTATTAAACGTTGTCGCGCAAGATGACAAAAACATCGAATCATATTTCTTGCAATGAAAAATATGAGCGTGGTAATATATTTAACGTTGTTGAAAAACAACGATTGACCTTTGAAAACTGAACAAAGAAGACGAACCAAATGTGTAGGGACTTCATCTTTTGATGAAGAAACAACAATTTCTTATCTCTTAAAGAGATACAATAAGTCAGTAATTAAAATGAGCTTTTTTTCAAAGCTCATGAAAATTCAAATTTTTTTCATGAGAGTTTGATCCTGGCTCAGGACGAACGCTGGCGGCGTGCCTAATACATGCAAGTCGAACGAGAGCGACCGGTGCTTGCACTGGTCAATCTAGTGGCGAACGGGTGAGTAACACGTGGGTAACCTGCCCATCAGAGGGGATAACATTCGGAAACGGATGCTAAAACCGCATAGGTCCTTTAACCGCATGGTTGAAGGAGGAAAAGAGGCGCAAGCTTCTGCTGATGGATGGACCCGCGGTGCATTAGCTAGTTGGTGAGGTAACGGCTCACCAAGGCCGTGATGCATAGCCGACCTGAGAGGGTGATCGGCCACATTGGGACTGAGACACGGCCCAAACTCCTACGGGAGGCAGCAGTAGGGAATCTTCCGCAATGGACGCAAGTCTGACGGAGCAACGCCGCGTGAGTGAAGAAGGTTTTCGGATCGTAAAACTCTGTTGTTAGAGAAGAACAAGTGCTAGAGTAACTGTTAGCGCCTTGACGGTATCTAACCAGAAAGCCACGGCTAACTACGTGCCAGCAGCCGCGGTAATACGTAGGTGGCAAGCGTTGTCCGGATTTATTGGGCGTAAAGCGAGCGCAGGCGGTTCCTTAAGTCTGATGTGAAAGCCCCCGGCTCAACCGGGGAGGGTCATTGGAAACTGGGGAACTTGAGTGCAGAAGAGGAGAGTGGAATTCCATGTGTAGCGGTGAAATGCGTAGATATATGGAGGAACACCAGTGGCGAAGGCGACTCTCTGGTCTGTAACTGACGCTGAGGCTCGAAAGCGTGGGTAGCAAACAGGATTAGATACCCTGGTAGTCCACGCCGTAAACGATGAGTGCTAAGTGTTGGAGGGTTTCCGCCCTTCAGTGCTGCAGTTAACGCATTAAGCACTCCGCCTGGGGAGTACGACCGCAAGGTTGAAACTCAAAGGAATTGACGGGGACCCGCACAAGCGGTGGAGCATGTGGTTTAATTCGAAGCAACGCGAAGAACCTTACCAAGTCTTGACATCCTTTGACCACTCTAGAGATAGAGCTTTCCCTTCGGGGACAAAGTGACAGGTGGTGCATGGTTGTCGTCAGCTCGTGTCGTGAGATGTTGGGTTAAGTCCCGCAACGAGCGCAACCCTTATTACTAGTTGCCAGCATTGAGTTGGGCACTCTAGTGAGACTGCCGGTGACAAACCGGAGGAAGGTGGGGATGACGTCAAATCATCATGCCCCTTATGACTTGGGCTAACACACGTGCTACAATGGATGGTACAACGAGCAGCGAACTCGCGAGGGTAAGCGAATCTCTTAAAGCCATTCTCAGTTCGGATTGTAGGCTGCAACTCGCCTACATGAAGCCGGAATCGCTAGTAATCGCGGATCAGCACGCCGCGGTGAATACGTTCCCGGGTCTTGTACACACCGCCCGTCACACCACGAGAGTTTGTAACACCCAAAGTCGGTGAGGTAACCTTTTGGAGCTAGCCGCCTAAGGTGGGATAGATGATTGGGGTGAAGTCGTAACAAGGTAGCCGTATCGGAAGGTGCGGCTGGATCACCTCCTTTCTAAGGATAAACCTCAGTGCCGCAAGGTATTGAAGGTAATACGGAACCCTACAGGGTTTACTTCTTTGTTTAGTTTGAGAGGTTCATCTCTCAATTTTGTTCTTTGAAAACTGAATACTATATCACAACAAATAACCAATTAATTTACCGAGAGTTAGAGTAACATCTAACGAAAAGAGTTTTTTAACAAAACGCAACGCTATGCGACATTTAACCAACGGTTAAGTGAATAAGGGCGCACGGTGGATGCCTTGGTACTAGGAGCCGAAGAAGGACGGAACTAACACCGATATGCTTTGGGGAGCTGTAAGTAAGCTAAGATCCAAAGATTTCCGAATGGGGGAACCCAACACCTTTCATAGGGTGTTACCAATGAGTGAATACATAGCTCATTAGGAGGTACACGCAGGGAACTGAAACATCTCATTACCTGCAGGAAGAGAAAGAAAAATCGATTCCCTGAGTAGCGGCGAGCGAAACGGGAGGAGCCCAAACCAACGAGCTTGCTTGTTGGGGTTGTAGGACTAGAACGTGAGAAGAAATCAAGATAGCAGAAGTGGTCTGGAAAGGCCCATCAAAGAAGGTGACAATCCTGTACGCGACATCTTGATGAACTCTACTAGCATCCTGAGTACGGCGGGACACGAGGAATCCCGTCGGAATCCGCCAGGACCATCTGGCAAGGCTAAATACTACCTAGTGACCGATAGTGAACCAGTACCGTGAGGGAAAGGTGAAAAGAACCCCGGGAGGGGAGTGAAAGAGTACCTGAAACCGTGTGCTTACAAGTAGTCAGAGCCCGTTAATGGGTGATGGCGTGCCTTTTGTAGAATGAACCGGCGAGTTACGTTTACATGCGAGGTTAAGATGAAGAGTCGGAGCCGTAGCGAAAGCGAGTCTGAATAGGGCGCATGTAGTATGTGGACGTAGACCCGAAACCAAGTGATCTACCCATGTCCAGGTTGAAGGTGCGGTAAAACGCACTGGAGGACCGAACCAGGGCACGTTGAAAAGTGCTTGGATGAGGTGTGGGTAGCGGAGAAATTCCAATCGAACTTGGAGATAGCTGGTTCTCTCCGAAATAGCTTTAGGGCTAGCCTCGGAATCAAGAATCGTGGAGGTAGAGCACTGTTTGGACTAGGGGCCCATCTCGGGTTACCGAATTCAGATAAACTCCGAATGCCATGTATTTATATCCGGGAGTCAGACTGCGAGTGATAAGATCCGTAGTCGAAAGGGAAACAGCCCAGACCACCAGCTAAGGTCCCAAAATATCTGTTAAGTGGAAAAGGATGTGGGGTTGCACAGACAACTAGGATGTTGGCTTAGAAGCAGCCATCATTCAAAGAGTGCGTAATAGCTCACTAGTCGAGTGACCCTGCGCCGAAAATGTAACGGGGCTAAACAGATTACCGAAGCTGTGGATTGGACCTTATGGTCCAGTGGTAGGAGAGCGTTCTAAGGGCGGTGAAGCATGATCGTAAGGACATGTGGAGCGCTTAGAAGTGAGAATGCCGGTATGAGTAGCGAAAGACGGGTGAGAATCCCGTCCACCGAATAACTAAGGTTTCCTGGGGAAGGCTCGTCCTCCCAGGGTTAGTCGGGACCTAAGGCGAGGCCGATAGGCGTAGTCGATGGACAACAGGTTGATATTCCTGTACTTCTATAAATCGTTTGAGCAATGGAGGGACGCAGGAGGCTAAGAAAAGCGTACGACTGGAAGTGTACGCCCAAGCAGTGAGTCGGCTGATGAGTCAAATGCTTATCACGGATGCGACAAGCTGTGACGGGGAGGGAAGTTTAGTACCGAAGTTTCTGATGTCACACTGCCGAGAAAAGCTTCTAGCAAGATTTATAGGACCCGTACCGCAAACCGACACAGGTAGTTGAGGAGAGAATCCTAAGGTGAGCGAGCGAACTCTCGTTAAGGAACTCGGCAAAATGACCCCGTAACTTCGGGAGAAGGGGTGCTGGTAGCAATACCAGCCGCAGTGAATAGGCCCAGGCGACTGTTTATCAAAAACACAGGTCTCTGCAAAATCGAAAGATGACGTATAGGGGCTGACGCCTGCCCGGTGCTGGAAGGTTAAGAGGAGAGGTTAGCGCAAGCGAAGCTTTGAATTGAAGCCCCAGTAAACGGCGGCCGTAACTATAACGGTCCTAAGGTAGCGAAATTCCTTGTCGGGTAAGTTCCGACCCGCACGAAAGGCGTAACGATCTGGGCACTGTCTCAACGAGAGACTCGGTGAAATTATAGTACCTGTGAAGATGCAGGTTACCCGCGACAGGACGGAAAGACCCCATGGAGCTTTACTGTAGTTTGATATTGAGTGTTTGTGTCACATGTACAGGATAGGTAGGAGCTGAAGAATTCGGGACGCCAGTTTCGGAGGAGGCAACGGTGGGATACTACCCTTGTGACATGACCACTCTAACCCGCACCCCTAACCGGGGTGGGAGACAGTGTCAGACGGGCAGTTTGACTGGGGCGGTCGCCTCCTAAATGTAACGGAGGCGCCCAAAGGTTCCCTCAGAATGGTTGGAAATCATTCGTAGAGTGTAAAGGCAGAAGGGAGCTTGACTGCGAGACCTACAAGTCGAGCAGGGACGAAAGTCGGGCTTAGTGATCCGGTGGTTCCGTATGGAAGGGCCATCGCTCAACGGATAAAAGCTACCCTGGGGATAACAGGCTTATCTCCCCCAAGAGTTCACATCGACGGGGAGGTTTGGCACCTCGATGTCGGCTCATCGCATCCTGGGGCTGAAGTCGGTCCCAAGGGTTGGGCTGTTCGCCCATTAAAGCGGTACGCGAGCTGGGTTCAGAACGTCGTGAGACAGTTCGGTCCCTATCCGTCGCGGGCGTTGGAAATTTGAGAGGAGCTGTCCTTAGTACGAGAGGACCGGGATGGACACACCGCTGGTGTACCAGTTGTTCTGCCAAGAGCATCGCTGGGTAGCTATGTGTGGACGGGATAAACGCTGAAAGCATCTAAGCGTGAAGCCCCCCTCGAGATGAGATTTCCCATCATTTTAAATGAGTAAGACCCCTGAGAGACGATCAGGTAGATAGGCTAGAAGTGGAAGTGCCGCGAGGCATGGAGCGGACTAGTACTAATCGGTCGAGGACTTAACCACGAGTTGTATAGCTGGTAGATTGATGGAGTTGGATATAGATTCAGTTTTGAAAGAACGAAAGTTTTTTCAGAAAATAAAGTGTGGTGACGATGGCAAGAAGGATACACCTGTTCCCATCTCGAACACAGAAGTTAAGCTTCTTAGCGCCGATAGTAGTTGGGGGTTTCTCCCTGCGAGGGTAGGACGTTGCCACGCAAACTGTGTAAGCTGGGCCTAGTGCCCAGCTTATTTTGTAGCTATTATTCTAATATTTTATTTTAAGAGAATTTTTGTAGGAAGTTTGCTATAATAAAGCGGATGATAAGAAGGAGGTAAAATCATGAAATGGATTAAAAGTGCAGTATTAATAGCGTTTCTATGCGTTTTATCTGCTTGTGGAAATGGCTTATCAACAGAGGCGGTCCAAGACCAAATCGTAAATTCTGAAGAGTCGGTTTCCAATTATCATATTACCGTGAAGCAATCGGACTATAAGGAAGGGTCGAAAACACCTAGTGCACAAACGGTGGCAAGTGCTAGCGCGTGGAAAGATGGCACAGGGTACGGCTCGAAAATCGATAAAAATGCTGGTAAGGTAACGAACCAACTCGAAGTGATTGCGGATGCCAATATTGGATTTATTCGCTACTATCAAGACAAGTGGGAACAAACCATCACTGCAGCCTCAAGTCTTCAAAATACGGTTGTTTTCCCGTATGCGAAGGTGATTCAATTAACGAAGGAAATCCATCAAGAGGTTCCTTGGAAGAAGACTTTCTCTGGATACGAGAAGGCTTATACAGGAAACGACGAATCGATTCGTAAGGCGTTGACGTCGGTTCTTGGAATTGCGACGACGGATACGTCAAAAGTCGAGTTAAAAATCAAGACAGATGGCGCTGGAAATCTGATTACGAATGTCGAAATCAAGGTAACGGATGAAGGCGAACAAATGCGTAAAGAATACTCGATTGCGTACTTACAATTTAATGAACAACAAAAGAAAGCTTTGCCACAATAAGGGCGAAGCTTTTTTCGTAAAATAAACCGCTATGACTACAAAAAAAGGCGCTTTTTTGTTACAATAGAAAAGAACAAAATATTGCGAGAAATGAAGAACATTTTGTAGACATGCGAGAGGGAGAATGCTTGCATTCTCCCTTTTTTATAACAAGAAAACATGGAGGAAGAATATGGGACGTGTGATATCCGTTGCCAACCAAAAAGGTGGAGTTGGGAAAACAACTTCGACAGTGAGTTTGGCTGCAGCACTTGCCGTTCATGGCAAAAAAGTATTGATTATTGATAGTGACCCTCAAGGAAATGCGACGAGTGGTCTTGGCGTGCAAAAAGGAGAGCTAGAACAAGATGTATATGATGTTTTAGTAAACCAAGTACCAATGGCCGATGTCATTGTACCAACAACGCGCGAAAACTTGATGATTGCTCCTTCTACGATTCAGTTAGCGGGTGCCGAAATCGAGTTAACGAGCCAACCACGTCGTGAACAACGCTTAAAGGAAGCCGTGAAGAAGATTAAAGATGACTATGATTATATCTTTATCGACTGCCCACCTTCACTAGGGCATTTGACAATGAATGCTTTTACGGCCAGCGACACAGTTCTAATCCCTGTGCAATGTGAATACTACGCACTTGAAGGGTTGTCACAACTCATGAACACAATCACGATGGTTCGCAAGCACTTCAACCCGCAATTGAAGATTGAGGGCGTTCTTTAACGATGTACGATGCGCGTACGAACTTAGGGAACGAAGTGAAAGACGACGTGATTAAGTATTTCCGTGAGAAAGTATATAAAACAATTATTCCTCGAAACGTACGTCTATCTGAGGCGCCAAGTTACGGACAAGCGATTGTCGACTACGATCCACGCTCTCGTGGTGCTGAAGTGTACATGGAGTTAGCAAAGGAAGTGTTGGCACATGAGTAAAAATCAAAAAGGAAAAGGTCTTGGACGCGGTATCGATGCGCTCTTTATGAATGACTTGGATACGATTGATGCTTTGGAGCAAGTTCAAGATTCAGAACAAATTCAACAAATTGCCGTTTCAGAAATTCGTCCAAACCCATATCAACCTCGTAAAGAGTTCGATGAAGAGGGCTTGGCAGAATTAGCAGAATCGATTCGTCAAAACGGAGTCTTCCAACCAATCATCGTTCGTAAGTCGAAAATTAAAGGTTACGAGCTTGTGGCTGGGGAACGTCGTCTGCGTGCGTCTAAATTAGCCGAGAAAGAAACGATTCCGGCCATCGTACGTGACTACTCTGAAGAAACGATGATTCAAATCGCGGTTGTAGAAAACTTACAACGTGAAAACTTGAAACCGTTAGATGAAGCCATGGCATATCGCACATTGATGGATTCATTGAAATTAAAACAAGAAGAAGTGGCAAACCGTGTCGGCAAGAGCCGTTCATATGTAGCGAACTTCTTACGTTTATTAACGTTACCGCAACCTGTACAAGAACTCGTTCAAAGCGGTGAGTTAACCTCAGGGCATGCACGTACATTGCTTGGGTTAAAAGACCAAACGAAAATCGTACCTGTCGCTAAAAAAAAGCGGTGAAAGAAGCTTTAACGGTTCGTGCTTTGGAACAACTTGTTCAATCGATTAATGAACCAGTGAAAAAGGTTGTTAAAAAAAGTAGCGAAACCGAAGAAATCCATGTATATCGTTGAGTCAGAAGAACGCTTGATGGATAAATTCGGAACAAGCGTGCAAATCGTCGAAAAAGGCGAGCGTGGAAAAATCGAGATTGAATACCTTTCTCAAAAGGATTTAACACGTATTTTAGAAGTATTAGAAATCGAATTAGACGATTAAAAAGGAGTCTGTATGAAAGCAGGAACAACGTATCAATTACACGATCATGTGGAAATGAAAAAGCCGCATGCGTGCCAAACGAATTCCTGGGAAATCATCCGTATGGGGATGGACATTCGTATCAAGTGTGATCACTGTGGTCAAATGGTCCTAATGCCAAGACGGGAATTCGAGAAGAAGATGAAAAAGGTGACGATTTCTGTTGCCGAAGAAAACAAATAAAGAAAGAGTGTGACAAATGGCCTTAACAGCTGGAATCGTCGGCTTACCAAACGTTGGGAAGTCAACATTATTTAATGCAATTACAAAAGCAGGGGTCGAAGCAGCGAACTATCCGTTTGCGACGATTGACCCAAACGTCGGAGTGGTAGAAGTACCAGACCTTCGTTTACAAAAACTAACAGAATTAGTGAAACCAAAGAAAACTGTCCCAACGACATTTGAATTTACAGATATTGCAGGGATCGTTAAAGGGGCAAGTCGCGGGGAAGGTCTTGGAAATAAATTCTTAAGCCATATCCGTCAAGTAGATGCGATTTGCCAAGTGGTTCGTTGTTTTGAAGACGAAAATATTACACACGTGGCTGGGAAAGTAGACCCAATCGCCGACATCGAAACGATCAACCTAGAGTTAGTGTTGGCCGATCTTGAGTCAGTGGACAAACGTATTGCGCGTGTGGCAAAAATTGCGAAAACAAAAGATAAAGACGCTGTTGCAGAACTTGCTGTCTTAGAAAAAATCAAACCTGTATTAGAAGAAGGACAATTAGCACGTACGATTGAATTCACAGACGAAGAACTTCCAATCGTGAAAGGCTTATTCCTTTTAACAACAAAACCAATGCTTTACATCGCAAACATCTCTGAAGATGACGTGATGGAAGGCGGTCATAACCAATATGTGCAATTAGTAGAAGACTATGCTGCAAAAGAAGATGCAGAAGTCGTTGTGATCTGTGCGAAAATCGAAGAAGAGGTAGCCGAATTAGAGGAAGAAGAGAAACAAGCTTTCTTAGAAGAAATGGGTATCGAAATCTCAGGGTTAGATATCTTAATCCAAAAAGCATACCACTTATTAGGATTAGCGACTTACTTTACAGCGGGTGAACAAGAAGTGCGCGCGTGGACATTCCGCCGTGGCATGAAAGCTCCGCAATGTGCGGGAATCATCCACTCAGACTTCGAACGTGGATTTATCCGTGCTGAAACTGTAGCCTACGCAGACCTACTCGAATACGGTAGTATGACGGCTGCAAAAGAAAACGGAAAAGTTCGTCAAGAAGGTAAAGAATATGTCGTGCAAGATGGCGACGTAATGCTCTTTAGATTTAATGTATAAGGTTATCGGAGGATTGTAGCATGTCAGAACAAAACGTACAAGAAGAAGTAGTAGTGTCAGTAGACGCTCTAAAAGCAGAATTAACAAATAAAAATGAACAATACATCTATCAATTAGAACGCGCATTGAAAGAAGCTGGATTTGACGAAGCGCAAATCGAAAAAGAATTATCAGTAATGCTTCCAGAAATCGTTGAAAAACAAAAAGCGGGTGTGACTGCTCGTCAATTGTTCGGTACGGTAACAGAACGCGTTCAATCAATCGTAGCTGGGCCAACAAAAGACCCAGACGCAAAATCTCCAGACTGGCAAATTGCCGTTGACGGAGGACTTTTAGTCGGCGGATTATTCGCTCTTGTTACAGGAGTAATGTTGATGTTAAACCCAAGTGCAGACACTCAACCAATGGGACTCTTCACACTTATCCTCAACTTTATCGCAGGGGCATTTGTGATGCTTGCGATTTCTAAAAACGCACCTAAATTTGACAATCCAAAAGGTCAACGCGGCTATATTCGTTACTTAGTGGTAAGTACGGTTGCGATGGTCGCTTGGTTAATCTTAGTGGTGTTAAGTCAACAATACATCCCATCTGTGATTAATATTGTGATGGGTTACGAGTGGTACTTACTCATCGGGGCTGCGGCTCTTGCTGGTAAATTCTACTTGAAGAAGAAATTAAATATTGTCGGATCAGTAATGTAAGAAACGAAAAACAATCTGTGTGACGGTGACGGCGGAGTGCTTCGTGGAAGTCGGCAGTCATCGCACACTTCTTTTATAGAGGTGAGCATATGAAACAAATGAAACGTTGGATCATCACGTTTTTTTATTAGGATTAGTTGCCTTTTTGGGACTCGGTACTACGGTTGATGCGAGAAGTTTAGTCGTTGATAAGTATGATATCGAAGCAAATATTTTTAGAAAATGGGGACGTTCAGTTCTTCGAAACGATCACCTTCCAATCGGACGGTGCCTATAACGGGGTCTTCTATAACTTGGATTACTCTGGTTTTGGGAAACCAACAGATGTCAATGCGTATTTAGAAACAAGTGAAGGTCGCTTGTTAATGAACCAGGACACTTCTGGGAAAAAAAGGGAACGTATCAATTAACGGATAGTGGTTCGAAGATTCAATTCAAAGTATTTTTCCCGTTCTCGAACTCGAAATTAAAAGTGACATTCCAATATACCGTTCCAAAACTCATTACGAACTACTTGGATACGGCCGAATTAAACCGTAAAGTAGTCGGACAAGAGTGGGAAATTGACCAACACAATATTACAGTGAAGGTGAATATTCCTGGAACAGCTTCAAGAGAAACGCTTCGTGCATGGGGACACGGCGCAGGACAAAACGGAAATGTGCAAATTGCGAGCGACTATCGCTCTGTCACGTTAACGGCTCCTAATAACGAAAGTGGAGATTTTGTGGAAGTGCATATGTTATTCCCACAAACATTGACACATGCGAATACAAATGTGAAAAATGAAAAAGCGTTTGATCGTATCGTAGCCGAAGAGGAAAAGCTCATCAATGACGAGAAAAACCTTAAAAACACAGGATTCTTCGGAATGATTGTTGGGTGGGTCCTCCTGGTCTTGAACATGGTTTATGCCTTTGCGACAGGATTCTTTGCGAACCGTAATCGTCTTGCTAAGGTACAACATATTCCAGATCATCTCTTTGAACTTCCTGAAGATATTACGCCAGCCGTTATGAATCAGGCGGTTTACGGAAAAACAGATATGACCGATTTTAGTGCGACGGTGATGGACCTTGTTCGTAAGAAAGTCTTGAAGTTATCTGATACTGAGCCGTATACGATTACGCTTGTGGACGATACAAAAGAAATGCTTCGTCATGAAAAACTAGCGCTTCATTTACTCTTTGATGTTGTTGGCGATGGAAGCACAACGATTGAACTGGAACAAGTGAAGAAATATGCGAAAAATCATTCAACGACTTACTATAAAGAGTGTCAAAAATGGATGGGTGCTGTCGATACTGCCGCTGAGAAGTACCGTGTAACGCGTTTTGGTAAAGACGAACCTCAAGGACGTAGTGGCTTCCCGGGATGCTTACTCGTCATCATTGGGGCTTTAACGATTGGTGCAGCCTTCTTAACGAAGAATATAAATTATTTATTGTGGACTGTTGGAGGCGTACTCCTTGTCGTTGGACCATTAACCCTTATCGGTACAGGAATTTTTGCCAACCGTCGTTCTCTTGAAGGGGAATTACGTTATCGTAAATGGCAAGCCTTTAAACAAATGCTAAAAGATCTCTCACCAATGAAGCGGATCGAAGATTTACCAAGTATTCAACTGTGGGATCACTTCCTTGTTTATGCCATCTCTTTAGGTGTGGCTGAACACGTGATTAAAGTGTTGAAGAAATTAATACCAGACCAATTACCAAACAGTGTGTTCTATTCAACTCAAAACGGAACGATTTACTATCCTGTTTCTGATTTTAATAAGACATTTACAAGCTCATACAACACTGCGAATTCTTCTGTGAACGGAAGCAGCAACTCTGGTGGATTCGGCGGAGGATTCTCTGGCGGATCGAGCGGTGGTAGTGGTGGAGGATCCGGCGGTGGCGGATTCTAATCAAAGGAGAATTTATGTTAAACGAAATGATGCACAGACCAGTTGTCAAACCGGAACTGGTCGAGTACATGCGTTCAAGTCAACGCCGTTTTCCGGGGGACTTGGGTGAATTAGAAAATACAGCCAATGAATTAGGGATTCCAATTATTCCTCACGAAACAGCGGTATTTCTAGATTTTATTGTTGGATTATATCAGCCAAAAAATATTTTAGAAATTGGAACGGCAGTCGGATTCTCAGCGAGTTTGATGGCAACAGCTTCACCACAAGCGAAAGTCACAACCATTGATCGCTACGAATTGATGTATAGCCGTGCCAAGGCGAACTTTGAAAGACTAGGGTTGGCCGACCGTATCACTCAACTGGAAGGCGATGCGGCAGATATTTTACCTACATTGGAACAAGGGAAATACGATTTCCTATTTATGGATAGCGCCAAAGCTAAATACATCGAGTTCTTCCCATATTGCATGGATGTGCTTGAAGTTGGTGGCGTGCTAATGGTGGACGATATTTTCCAAGGTGGAACGATTTTAGATGATGTGATGGAGCGACCAAGACGTGTGCGTAAGATTCATCGCCGCCTCAATATGTTCCTTGATTTGGTTCAAAGTGACCCAACATTAAAATCAACTTTACTTCCACTGGGCGACGGAGTGATTCTCATTCAAAAGCTCGAAGAAAAAGATTTAAATATATTTTAGAAGACTTGTAAATTAATCATGGAAATCCTCATTGAAAAGTTTTACAATAAGAAGGATGACAAAAGAAAGGAAGTTATACAATGACAGCAAAAGTGCGTGTACGTTATGCACCAAGTCCAACAGGGCACTTACACATCGGGAATGCCCGTACAGCTCTATTTAACTATTTATTCGCGAGACACTATGGTGGAGAGTTCATCATCCGTATCGAGGATACTGACCGCAAGAGAAATCTTGAACATGGTGAAGAAAGCCAATTAGAAAACTTAACATGGCTTGGAATGGATTGGGATGAAGGGCCAGACAAACCTGGCAAATACGGTCCATACCGTCAATCAGAACGTGAACACATTTATAATCCACTAATCGAGCAATTAATTGCCGAAGACAAAGCGTATAAATGCTACATGACAGAGGAAGAATTGGAATCAGAACGTGAAGCGCAACGTGCTCGTGGCGAAATGCCTCACTACAGCGGTCAACACGCTCACTTAACACAAGAGCAACGTGATGCTTTCGAAGCAGAAGGACGCACTCCTGTTGTTCGTTTCCGTGTTCCAAAACAAGGAACTTACGTATTCGACGATATCGTTAAAGGCGAAATTTCATTCGAATCTACAAGTGTCGGTGGCGACTTCGTTATCTTAAAACGTGACGGAATGCCAACTTACAACTTCGCAGTAGCAGTGGATGACCACTTCATGGAAATCACTCACGTTTTACGTGGAGATGACCATATTGCCAACACTCCAAACAATTAATGATTTACGAAGCATTCGGTTGGGTACCACCACGTTTTGGACATATGACTTTAATCATTAATACGGAGACAGGTAAGAAATTATCTAAACGTGATGAATCAATCCTACAATTCATCGAACAATATAAAGACTTAGGATACTTACCAGAAGCGATGTTCAACTTTATCGCGCTTCTAGGATGGTCTCCTCAAGGGGAACACGAAATCTTCAGCCGTGAAGAATTCATCGAAATCTTCGACGAAAAACGTCTTGGTAAATCACCAGCTGCCTTCGATCCTAAGAAATTAGAATGGATTAACAACACATACGTGAAGAAAACTCCATTAGAAGAAGTCGCTGAAATGGCGATTGCTCAATTAAAAGAAGCAGGCCTTGTAAAAGACGAAGTTTCTCCTGAAGAACATGAATGGTTAGTAAAATTAGTGGCTTTATACCACGATCAAATGAGCTACATGAATGAAATCGTTGAGTTATCAGCGCTCTTCTTCAGAAAAGATTTCGAAGTGGAAAATGAACAAGCTAAAGAAGTGCTTCAAGGCGAAACAGTTTCAACTGTATTGAACGCTTTTGTTGCGAAATTAGAATCAATGGAAACATTCGATGAACCAAGTATTCTTGCAGCGATTAAGGAAGTTCAAAGGAAACTGGCGTGAAGGGTAAAAACTTGTTTATGCCAATTCGTGTGGCTACGAGTGGACAAACACACGGGCCGGAGATCGGCAAGACGGTCGAATTGCTTGGCAGAGAACGCAGTATTGCACACGTGCAAGCCGCACTCGCTCTTATTAAATAAAAGCTAACAGAAAGGGTTAACGCAAACTGCGTTAACTCTTTTTTGTTTATATTAATTTAAAACCATGGGCCTTCGGCCCGATATTCTTCAAAATACTCGGATATCTTCATAATAGCGGTAATGGGGTACCGGTTCGAGCCTATGGTCTCTCACCTTTAAAGTCTCAAAAAGGGAGTAAGGAATAAATTCCTAACTCCCTTTAATTCGCATTTAATACGATTCCCCATTACTTCTATTATAGAATCCGAGATTTTTCCGAATATCAGGCCTCAGGAGGAAAGAATAAATAAAAAGGTTAATCCTTTTTTAAATAAGAGATTGCGACAGGGTGTGTGCAATACTGAGTTCTCTGACGCGGGAAAGGGAGAATATGAAGTGTGTGCTAGTAACGAACGCAACATCGATGCGCGGGGAAGGGAAAATATGAAGTGTGTGCTCGACAAAATTGGTAAGAAAGAGAGTGATGAAAAATGGGTAAAGAAAAAACGGATGAGGGTTCATCCGTTTTGTTGTATTTTATGACAGAAGAAGGTGAGCGAGAGTAGGTCTGCGCTGCCTCCAGGGCTGAGGTTACGCTCGATAAGGACATTGTCGTAGTCTTCGAGTCGGTTTGCGAACTGCTCTTCTGTGAGGGTTTGGGCTTCTTCAAATAATTGTTGTGCTTCTTGTTGCACTTGTTTATACGCATCGATTCCGCCGCGGTGAATAAGATTTCCGTCTTCGACAAAGGTCATTAGATACAGAAGAAGGAGTAAGTCGCGGTGGCGTGGTGTGTGCGTGTCTAGTGTGTTGTAATAGTCGAGGGCTTTTGCAAGGCTTGGGTAGCCTGTTGCTGCTTCGCCTCGAATGCCTGTGATGCCATGTTCGACGTAGAGTTTCTCCCCGTAAGACAGGTGCTCTTTTTGGTCGAGGTTGGCAAAATCCACTTCAATGAGGTGGCGCGTCATTAGGTGGCAGTAGTGCAAGGCTTCTGGAATGTTGCCCTTTGTATGAGCTGTAGCCCCTAAGACGAGAGCGAAGGAGAAGTTGGCTCCTTTGTGGGTATTGATATTGTTTGTGGCGACCATCATCGCGGCTTCGGCTTGTTTCCCAAGGGCGCGAAGCTCGTTGAATAAGTCGAGTGGAGTGCTGTTGTGGCGGCTTCCTGCTTCGGCGTAGGCCAGTAAATAAGGACGGAGCGCTTCGATACTGTTGTAGAAGGTATCCTTTGTCATGTCCTTATGGGCGCCGGTGGAAATGGGATCCACGAGGCCTGGTTTTGGCGCGAGATTCACCTCTTGTAGAAGGGCGTCTGTAGCCGCTTGTGCTAAAAACTCTGGATTAATCAATGTGTAATTTCTCCATTTGTTTCAAAATAAATTGTAATGAGCGGTCTAAGTGCTCGTGTGTAATGAGTGTGATTTGTTCCACGTCGTTATTGAGCATCCCGCGATAGATGAGTCTATGTTCCTCGAGCGCTTTTGTACGGCGTTCTGATGAACGAATCGATAGGTCGCGGAAGTAGATCACGTATGTACGTAACTCAAATACGATTTCTCTAAGTCGTGTCATTTGGCATTTTTCGTAGATGAAATCATTAAACGTGGTGAAGTTTGCAAGTACTTCGTCGACTTTGTCTTCGTTGTTGAGACGTTCGCATTCTTCGAGGATGTCGTTCAACTCTTTGAAGTCTTCTTTCGTCATGAGTTTCATCGCATTGATCGTTGCCAATGTGTCGAGTGATTTCTAATTTCGTAAATTTCATGCGCGTCTTTAATCGAAATTCCTTTTACGATGACGCCAATCTTAGGGATATGCTCTACTAGGTGCTCTTTTGTTAATTCATTGAGAGCGTAGCGAATTGGAGTACGGCTGATATTTAACTCAGTCGAGAATTCTTTCTCGTTAATACGCGTACCTGCAGGGATTTCTCCTAAGATAATCGTTTTACGAAAAGCTTCGTAGAGCGAAATTTTAAGAGGTTTGTTTTGGGTAATATCTAAATTTTTCTTTACCGCTTGGATAATCGCTGACATAGTAGCCTCCTGGAAATTATTGTAAACATTAGAGATAGTATAAACGATAAGAGGGTAAAATGCACAAAAAAAGACTTGTTAGGCTAGGCCTAAACAAGTCTTTTTCACAAATTTAATAGTTAAATTATTGTGGTAAGTATAATGGCATGTGACCCATTAATACGATTGTTACAACGAAGATTACGAAGATAACAGCTGCGTATTTAGCTGATTCTTTTTGCCATTCACCCATGTCTAATCCTGTTAGACGTAATAGTAAGTAGATGAACGCTACTAATGGGCTTAATAAGTGGAATGCTTGCCCCATTAATGAAGCTAATGCCATTTGCATATCAGTGAATCCGTATTGACGTCCGATTTCAGCGAATGGAATTAATACTCCGTAGTAGAATCCGTCGTTTGTTAAGAAGAATGTACCAGGTACTGAGATAATCGCGATGATTAATGACCAGAATCCTGCTAATTGTTGAGGAATAACTTGAACGATACTTTGTGTTAAAGCAGTCGCCATTCCAGTTCCTTGGAATAACCCCATGAATACTCCGGCACCGAATACTAGTAATACTACTTGTACTGCGTCACCAGCGTTGTCCCCAATACGTTTAGATTGAGCTTTTAAGTCTGGGTAGTTGATCATTAAGGCTAAACCTGTACCAACTAAGAATAATACAACTGGTTTCACTTCGATTGAATTGATGAATGAACCAGCAACTAACCAACCGATTAATACAATTGTTAAGATTGCGTTGATTAAGAAGTTTTGTGGACGACGTTTTTCTAATACTTCAGGATCAGAAATTGTAGTCAATTCGTTTAATTCTTCTTCAGATAATTCTTGGACACCTAAACGAGCACGTTCTTTTTACCCATTGAGCGAGCAACAAAGAAGATTACGTAAAGAACTGAAAGAACCATACCTGGTGCTAAGTAACCTAGGATATCTGCTTCTACACCAAGAACTGACATCGCACGAGCAGTAGGTCCGCCCCATGGTAATAAGTTCATGATAGTGTTTTGTAAGATAACAAGAACCCCTAAGTTCATTAATTTCATGTCTAATTTTTTGTAAATTGGCACGAAAGCTGAGCAGCAGATTAATGTAGTTGTAGTTCCGTCACCGTTTAATGATACGGCAGCAGCTACGATAGCAGTAGCCATCAATACTTTCATTGGATCGCCTTTAGCGAAGCGAATCATTTTGTTAGTGATTGGATCGAATAATCCAGCGTCTAACATTGTAGAGAAGTAAAGGATTGCGAATAGAAGCATAACCCCTGTTTCAGCAGTTCCTTTCATCGCTGTTAATTTATCTTTTGAGTTATTACCGAATAACCCTTGGCGAACTAATGTACCGATGTTAGCGTCTTGGACTTGACCTGTAGCAACTAAAATAATTGCGAAAACTAATGGAATTAATACTAAAGCTGTAAATGGTGACATTTTTTTCTTCATGATAACGTACATGAAAATTGCCATCATAATATAAGCTGCAATTGTGATAACCATCATATCTTCCTTTCTTTGTTAAAAAAATTTGTTTTTTTATAGTTGGAGAACCTTGCAGTCGCTAAAACCTGAAAGGGAGCTCCACGAACTCATTGGGTAGAATGAATTCGTTTACTTATAGCGATATCTTAAACAATATTTAATAAAAAAGATAGTGTTTTCATATCGAAAAACAATAAAAGAACAGTTTGATGTGACAAATTGAGCATAACATTTATATCCTATTTATAATAAAACACCAAAAGAACAGGGAAAACCCCTGTTTCTAGTTTAGGTATGACGCCGTTTTCTGTATAATAATTGCATGTAGATTATGTTGGGAAGGGAGTGAAGGAATGGGAATTCTCCAACGATTATTTGGCAAGAAGAACTCTGAAGCAACGGAACACGCATCGACAAAGTCTGCACAACCAGAATCTGAATGGGAAAAATTAGAAGCTTTTGTACCGGTAGAAGCAGAAGAAGCTAAGCACGTCTCAATCATTGCAGCAGCGATTGCGGCCTCAGATTATCCAGAAAGCCAATTTGTGGTCAAACGCGTCCTTAAACGCAACCCAGAAACCAAGATTATCTCGGTTATTGCCTCAGCGATTGCTGCAGGTGAATCAAGCGACAGTCAATGGGCTGTTAAAGAAATCTACCAAAAACGCAAATCATAATTTATTTTAGGAGGAATGTTACGATATGTTACGTAAATTCAAAATCAAAGTAGACGGTCAAGAGTACCAAGTAGAAATGGAAGAAATCGGAGCAGTTGCGACACCCGCTCCTGTAGCACCAGTTGCAGCTCCAGCGGCACCTGCTGCACCAGCAGTAGAAGCAGCACCAGCACCAGCAGCTCCTGTAGCAGCAACACCAGCTGGCGCAGACGCAATGCCATCTCCAATGCCTGGTAACATCTTACGTATTTTAGTAAACGTAGGTGACACAGTTACTGAAAACCAACCATTAATGATTTTAGAAGCAATGAAAATGGAAAACGAAATCGTTGCAGCTAAAGCAGGGGTTGTAGCAGGAATTCACGTTAAAGAAGGTCAAGTGGTTAACCCAGGAGACGCTTTAATCACAATCAACTAATTATAATAACATTCAAGGAGTGAAACAGTGGAAACATTAGTTCAAATCTAACGTCATTTACTTTGGGCCAAGGTATCATGATGGCTATCGGTGCCCTATTAATGTACTTAGGGATTAAAAAAGAGTACGAACCAACATTATTAGTACCAATGGGATTAGGTACAATCCTAGTAAACTTCCCTGGAACTGGGGTTCTAGACCAAATCGTAGGTGGACAACAACAACATGGGGTCCTACAAATCTTATTCGAAATCGGTATCGAAACTGAATTATTCCCATTATTAATCTTCATCGGTATCGGTGCGATGATCGACTTCGGTCCATTATTACAAAACCCATTCATGTTATTATTCGGTGCGGCAGCTCAATTCGGTATTTTCTTCGTAGTCGTTGTAGCTGTATTATTCGGATTTGACATTCGTGAAGCAGCTTCAATCGGTATCATCGGTGCAGCTGACGGTCCTACATCAATCTTCGTTGCAAACCAATTAGCCCCTCAATTACTTGGAGCGATTACGGTTGCGGCCTACTCATACATGGCTCTTGTTCCGATTATCCAACCAATCGCTATCAAGATGGTTACAACAAAAGCAGAACGTCGTATCCGTATGACATACCACGCTTCAGGCGTATCTAAATTAACTAAAATCTTGTTCCCAATCATTATCACAATTGTGGCAGGTTTCATTGCTCCAATTTCATTACCACTTGTTGGTTTCTTAATGTTTGGTAACTTATTACGTGAATGTGGCGTTTTAGATAACTTATCTCAAGCGGCTCAAAACGAATTAGTAAACATTGTTTCTATTCTATTAGGGATTACAATCTCTGTTAAAATGCAAGCTGATTTATTCTTAAATGTTCAAACATTAATGATCATCTTATTCGGTTTAGTAGCCTTCATCATGGACTCAATCGGTGGTGTTGTGTTTGCTAAGATCTTGAACTTATTCCGTAGAGAAAAGATCAACCCAATGATCGGAGCTGCAGGTATCTCTGCATTCCCAATGTCAAGTCGTGTTATCCAAAAATGGCGACAGACGAAGATCCTCAAAACTTCATCTTAATGTACGCTGTTGGAGCTAACGTTTCTGGACAAATCGCTTCTGTTATTGCTGGTGGATTATTACTATCATTCTTCATGTAATAATATAGAAGGAAAAGGAGGAAAACGATGAATTTCAACGCAGAACATTTAACACAAGCTTTCGAATTAATGGCTTTAGGGATGGGTGGAGTTTTCCTAGTATTAGGAATTCTATATGCCGTTTCTGCTATTTTATTAAAAGCATTCCCGCCAGGTAAGGAGTAAGATTCATGGAAAATTTCATTCTCAAACGGTTATGGCTCGATCGCGATAAAAAGGCACGCCAAGATTGGGAATGGTTAATGGATCAAGCTAACCTTGGCAAAACAGAGCAGGTTGATTATACAATTGCGATTTACCATACTTCTGGTGAACCTGCAGCAACCGGTTCTTTAGACCGCAACATTTTAAAATGTTTAGTGGTTTGTAAAAAGTATCAATCAGAAAATCTGTTAACGCATCTCGTGATGGCTCTCTTAGATGAATTAAGAGAACGTTCTTATACAAATAGTTTTGTCTACACGAAACCAAAGAACATTGTCTTCTTTAAATCTCTAGGTTACCGGGTAGTTGCCGAAACAGAAAACCTTGCCTTTTTAGAACAAGGCATCCCATCTTTTAGTGATTACCTAAAATTACTAAAAGACCATTTCGTAGAAGGAAGTAGCAATAGTGCCATCGTCATGAATGCAAATCCTTTTACACTGGGACATCAATACTTGGTAGAAACGGCTGCGAGTCAGTCGAGTCACCTCTACGTGTTTGTTGTTTCCGAGGATCGTTCGTTCTTTCATACGAACGACCGAATGGAAATGGTGAAACGAGGTGTGAGTCATCTGCCGAACGTAACGGTGCTTCCAACGAGAGACTACATGGTCTCAAGTGCGACTTTCCCATCTTACTTCTTGAAAGAGAAGGCTGATTTGGAAGTGGCAAAAGTTCAAGCAACATTGGATGCAACACTCTTCTTAGAAAACATTGTTCCAACGTTACAATTGACCAAACGTTTTGTGGGTCAAGAACCACTTTCCCCAGTAACCTCCGTTTATAATGACGCGCTAAGAGCTGCTTTTGGGAGCGACTTAGAGCTAGTGATTATAGACAGACTTTCTGCCGGGGACGAAGTGGTGAGTGCGACGCGGGTGCGCGCTGCCATTCAAGACAAAAACGTAGACGAGTTGAAACTACTCGTTCCAGCAACTACGTATCATTATTTAGAAGAAAAACATTTCATTGGTTAAAATCCAAAAGAAAAGGTGGAAACAATAATGGAAATTAAAAAAAGTGCAGTAGTCGGCACTTTGGAATCAAGTGACATCATGATCACTTTAAATCCAAGTACCGCTGGTCGAATCGACATTCAATTAGAAAGTAGTGTCGAAACAATTCGGAAATCAAATCCGTCGTGTGATCGAAGAAACTTTAAAAGAATTAGGGGTTACTTCAGCAGAAGTCATCGCAGTTGATAAAGGTGCTTTAGATTGCACAATTCAAGCTCGTACAGTGACAGTGGTTCACCGTGCAGCAGAAGTTGAAAACTACGACTGGAAGGAGATCGACTCATGGAACGCTTAAGAAGAACAATGATGTTCGTACCTGGTTCAAACGCAGCAATGTTGCGTGATGCTCCACTTTACGGCGCAGACTCAATTATGTTTGACTTAGAAGATGCTGTTTCTTTAAAAGAGAAAGACTCAGCTCGTGTATTAGTACATTTCGCTTTAAAAACTTTTGACTACAGCAATGTAGAAACAGTTGTACGTATTAACGGTTTAGATACAACAGGTGCTTTAGATATTGAAGCCGTTGTATTAGCTGGTGTTAACGTTGTTCGTTTACCAAAAACTGAAACAGCTCAAGATATCGTAGACGTGGATGAAATCATCACTCGCGTTGAACGTGAAAACAACATTCCAGTAGGTCGCACTAAAATGATGGCTGCGATTGAATCTGCTGAAGGTGTGTTAAACGCTCGCGAAATCGCTAAAGCAAGTGACCGTTTAATCGGTATCGCTTTAGGTGCTGAAGACTACGTAACAAACATGAAAACTCGTCGTTACCCTGATGGACAAGAGTTATTCTTCGCTCGTAGCATGATTTTACATGCGGCTCGTGCTGCAGGAATCGCTGCGATCGATACTGTTTACTCTAACGTAGACAACATGGATGGATTCCGTGAAGAAGTAGAACGCATCAAACAATTAGGTTTCGATGGAAAATCTGTTATTAATCCGCGTCAAATTCCTGTGGCTAATAAAGTTTATGAACCAACAGAAAAAGAAATTCAAAACGCTAAAGAAGTTATTTGGGGAATTCGTGAAGCTGAAGCGAAAGGTTCAGGTGTTATCTCAGTTAACGGTAAAATGGTCGACAAACCAATCGTTGAACGTGCTGAGCGCGTAATCGCATTGGCAAAAGCGGCTGGATTGATTAGCGAGGAGGAAATTTAAGATGGTATTAAATAAAGCTGGACGTGAAATTCCACAAGAATATGCAGATCAATATGGGGTATACGAAGGTGAGTTAGCTCGCATTAAACCTTATGAAGCAGCTAGCCGTAAAATCAAACCTGTTGAACCTCGTCAAGAAAAATTATTAGGTAGCATTCGTGAAGCTATTGAAAAAACTGGCTTAAAAGATGGCATGACAATCTCATTCCACCACCACTTCCGTGAAGGAGACTATGTGATTAACATGGTTATGGATGAAATTGCAAAAATGGGAATTAAAAACCTATCAATCGCTCCATCTTCAATCGCGAACGTACACGAACCATTAATCGAACACATCAAAAATGGTGTTGTAACAAACATCACTTCATCTGGTTTACGTGATAAATTAGGGGCAGCAATCTCTAGCGGTATCATGGAAAACCCAGTTGTGATTCGTTCACACGGTGGACGTGCTCGTGCGATTACTGCAGGAGACATCCACATCGACGTTGCCTTCCTTGGAGCTCCAAGTTCTGACGAGTACGGTAACATCAACGGTACAAAAGGAAAAGCAACTTGCGGTTCTTTAGGATACGCAATGATCGACGCTAAATACGCTGACCAAGTAGTTGCCATTACTGACAGCCTTGTACCATATCCAAACACTCCAATCAGCATTCCACAAACAGACGTGGATTACGTGGTTGTTGTAGATGAAATCGGGGATCCTAAAGGGATTGCCAAAGGGGCAACTCGTTTCACTAAAAACCCTAAAGAATTATTAATCGCAGAATACGCTTCTAAAGTAATCACTGGTTCTCCATATTACAAAGAAGGATTCTCATTCCAAACTGGTACAGGTGGAGCTTCTCTTGCTGCAACTCGTTTCATCCGTGAAGCAATGATTAAAGACGGCATCAAAGCAAGCTTTGTACTTGGTGGGATTACAAACTCAATGTGCGAATTGTTAGAAGAAGGTTTAGTTGAGAAAGTCATCGACGTTCAAGACTTCGACCACCCATCAGCAATTTCACTTGCAAATAACGCAAACCACTATGAAATCGACGCAAGCATGTACGCAAACCCATTATCTAAAGGTTCAGTTATCAACCGTTTAGACGTTGCCATCCTTTCTGCTTTAGAAGTAGATACAGACTTCAATGTAAACGTAATGACAGGTTCTGACGGTGTTATCCGTGGAGCTTCAGGTGGTCACTGTGATACAGCCTTTGCTTCCAAAATGTCAATGGTGATCAGCCCATTAGTACGTGGACGCATCCCTACATTCGTAGAATCAGTCAATACTGTGATTACTCCTGGTACAAGTGTGGACGTGGTGGTTACTGAAATCGGTATTGCGATCAACCTAACCGTCAAGACTTAATTGAACACTTCAAAGGGTTAGATGTACCTCAATACACAATCAAAGAATTACAAGAAAAAGCATACAGCATCGTTGGAAACCCAGAACCAATTCAATATGGTGATAAAGTGGTTGCGGTAATCGAATACCGTGATGGAAGCATCATCGACGTTGTTCGCAATGTTTAATACCTTGTTTGATGGAGCACCGGTGGATATCATGCAAATGCTTGATGCCAGAGAAAGACGTGCTCATACCCAACAACAATTACTAGAACAATTTAACCCGTGTGTGCTCGTGTCCATCACGCTCAATATTCCGGGTCCTGTAAAAAATTCAGAGGCGATTACAACCGTCTTCGCCTCTGTGATTTCTGAATTAGATGAGGCTTTAATGCCTTTTGAAAAGCTTCACCAAGAAGACTTCTCATTTCAGACAGGAATGGAATTTTACCGCGTACTTCGCGCAGATGCACTTCGTGTAAAGCGCGCTTGTACGGAGTTTGAAAAAGGACACCCACTCGGAAGATTACTCGATATCGATGTCGTAGAAATGGCAGGAGAGACTCCAACGCCCATTAGTCGAACAGCCCTTGGAATGTCTCCAAGACGTTGTTTTATCTGCAATGAGGACGCAAAAGTGTGCGCCCGTTCTAGAAAGCATACGGTTCTTGAGATGCAAGAGCATATCGCTCGTATCGTCGCAGAGTACACATCGAGTAAAAGACCTTAAGAAAGGAAGATATTATGAGCAAAATTATCCGTTTAACTGAAACGGTTTGCGTGACGGACAACAAAGTCAAATCGCGACTCGTATGTCAACTGAAGATATGTTACCAATCTTGGAAACATTAGATCAAGCTGGCTTCCATGCGTTAGAAGTATGGGGAGGAGCAACTTTTGACTCTTGTATTCGTTTCTTGAATGAAGACCCATGGGAACGTCTACGTCAAATTCGCGCAGCAGTTAAAGATACAAAATTGCAAATGTTATTACGTGGACAAAACCTATTAGGATACCGTAACTATGCTGATGATGTGGTACGTTTATTCGTAGAAAAATCTGTACAAAACGGAATCGACATTATTCGTGTATTCGATGCTTTAAACGATGTTCGTAACATGAAGACATCCATCGAAGCAACAAAATTAGCAGGCGGACACTGCCAAACAGCAATCTCTTACACAACAAGTCCAGTTCACACTGTAGACTACTATGTTGATTTAGTAGGACGTATGGCAGAATTCGGTGCAGACTCAATCTGTATTAAAGACATGGCTGGGGTATTAACACCTCAAACAGGTTACGAATTAGTAAGCCGTATTAAAGAAAAAACTGATCTTCCTTTAGAAGTTCACACTCACGCTACAAGTGGTATTTCTGAAATGACTTACTTAAAAGTAGCTGAAGCAGGCGCAGACATCATCGATACTTGCTTATCATCATTCTCTGGTGGTACAAGCCAACCTGCAACGGAATCTATGGCTTTAGCACTTAAAGATTTAGGCTTCGAAACAGGCGTTGACATGAAGAAAGTGGAAGAAGCAACAGCTTACTTCAACGGCATTCGTGATAAATTCCGTGCAGAAGGCATCTTAAACCCTAAAGTAAAAGATACAGAACCAAAAACATTAATTTACCAAGTACCTGGTGGAATGTTATCAAACCTATTAAGTCAATTAACAGAACAAGGCTTAGCTGACAAATACGAAGAAGTATTAGCAGAAGTGCCAAAAGTACGTGCGGACTTAGGTTACCCACCACTTGTAACACCATTATCACAAATGGTTGGTACACAAGCGGTAATGAACGTGATCTCAGGTGAACGTTTCAAACTCGTTCCAAAAGAAATCAAAGACTACGTTTTAGGATTATATGGACAAGCTCCAGCAGAAATTAATCCTGAAGTAAAAGCAAAAATTATTGGAGATGCAGAAGTTGTGACAGTTCGTCCAGCTGACTTAATCGAAGATCAATTACCAGAAATTCGTGAAGAGATTAAAGAGTACGCTAAATCTGATGAAGATGTATTAATGTACGCACTCTTCCCACAACAAGCAAAAGACTTCTTAGGACGTCGTGAAGATCCATTCTACGATGTACCATTACAAACAGTAGAAGTTACTTTAGACTTAAAATAGTTTTGCTAGAAAGCTGAAAAGCTAGGCCCCGCAGCCCGGCTTTTCAGCTTTTTGTGTGCTTTAAACTGTGTTATAATGAATAGAATAGACAAATGCAAAGGAAGTGAAGGAATGGGGCGTTTTAGAGAAGATATGGAAACTTATAAAAGAAATGATCCAGCGGCAAGAAGCAGCTTGGAAATTGTCTTGACGTACCCAGGATATCACGCAACGGTCTTACACCGGGTGGCGCATTGGTTGCATACGAAGGCGAAAATGAGACTCCTTGCACGGATGGTGAGTGGCTTTAGCAGGTTCCTAACGGGCATCGAGATTCATCCAGGCGCAACGATTGGAAGACGATTCTTTATCGACCATGGCATGGGAATCGTTATCGGTGAGACCACCATTATTGGAGATGACGTGAGAATGTTCCATGCGGTGACCTTAGGCGGAACCGGAAAAGATACAGGCAAGCGCCATCCAACCATCGAAAACGGTGTGCTTTTATCAGCGCATTCGCAAGTCATTGGACCTGTAACGGTTGGAGAATATGCCAAAATTGGAGCAGCGGCAGTTGTGTTAGATGACATTCCTGCACACACCACAGCGGTTGGTCTACCAGCAAGAGTGGTGCGCGTCCATACACCAGAAGAAATTGAAAGAGATACGACTATCGGAGGAAACTTATGATTCAAATCTACAATACCTTAACAAGACAAAAAGAAGTATTTAAACCGATTGAAGAAGGAAAGTGAGCATGTATGTTTGCGGTCCAACGGTTTATAACTATATTCATATCGGAAATGCACGTAGTACGGTTTCCTTTGATACGATTCGTCGTTACTTTGAATACCGCGGTTATGACGTGAATTTCGTTTCGAACTTTACAGATGTGGATGATAAAATCATTCGCGTGGCAAATGAAACAGGCATGACGGCTGAAGAAGTCTCAAAGAAATATATCGAAGCATTCTTTGAAGATACAAATGCCCTAAACGTGAAAAAGGCGACATTAAATCCAACGGTAATGAATACAATGGATGACATTATTGCCTTTGTAGCGGATTTAATCGAAACAGGCATGGCGTATGAATCAGAAGGTGATGTGTACTTTATTACTGAGAAATTCAAAGACTATGGGGAACTCAGCGACCAACGTATCGAAGACTTACAAATGGGCGCAAGTAATCGTACAGCCTCAGAAGATGATGCGAAGAAACGCAACCCGCTAGACTTTGCATTATGGAAGAGCGCAAAACAAAATGAAATTAGCTGGAACTCTCCATGGGGCAAGGGTCGCCCAGGATGGCATATTGAATGTTCTGTAATGGCGACAAAACACTTAGGAGATACGATTGATATTCACGGTGGTGGACAAGACTTAGCGTTCCCTCACCACGAAAATGAAATCGCGCAAAGTGAATCAAAAACCGGTAAGAAATTTGCGAACTACTGGATGCATAATGCGTTTGTAACGATGGGCGAAGAGAAGATGAGTAAATCACTTGGAAACTTCGTGCTCGTTCACGACTTAATCCAACAACTTGACCCACAAGTGCTTCGTTTCTTCTTAGCAAGTGCGCACTATCGTCGCCCGTTGAAGTTTAGTGAAGCGGCTCTTCAAGAAGCTGCCGTGAACCTTGAAAAAGTACAAACAACCTTCAAGAATGCACGCTACCGTCTAGAAACCGCCGTGGATACATTAGAAGAAGATGCAGAACGCTTAGCAAAATTCGAAGCAATTGAAGCGGAATTCCAAAAAGAAATGGATGATGACTTCAATGCGGCCAACGGTATGACGGTGTTATATCAATGGTTGAAAGAATGGAATGTGTATTTAGAACAAGAAGTCGTTTCAAAAGCAGTACTCGAAGCGCTCCTTGAAAAAGCAACCGTTCTATTTGGAATTTTCGGTATCGTTGAAAAACAAGAAGCGCTGCTCGATGATGCTATTCAAGCGTTAATCGATGAGCGTCTTGAAGCGCGTAAAGCGAAAAACTTTGCTCGCAGTGACGAGATTCGTGATTTACTAAAAGAACAAGGGATTGTATTAGAAGACACTCCACAAGGAACAAGATGGAGAAGAGAAGCATGACAGAAAAAAACTGGAAGCTGCTAAACGGTTTAGCCTTAGCCTATATGGGTGACGGGATTTATGAAGTGTATGTCAGAAATCACGTGATGCAAAAAGGGTTAACAAAGCCAAATCAATTACATGCGACCGCAACAAAATTTGTTTCGGCAAAGGCACAAGCACGCTTGATGCAACAAATGTTGGAACAAGAAAATTTCTTAACAGAAGAAGAATTAGAAATTTACAAACGAGGACGCAATAGTAAGAGCCATACGGTCGCTAAAAATGCAGACGTAGGGACTTACCGCATTGCGACTGGTTTTGAAGCATTAATGGGTTATTTATACTTATCTGGCCAACAAGCAAGACTAGAAGAACTCATCAACTGGTGCTTACAACAAGTGGAAGGTGAACAGTAACATGGCACGAAATGAATATGCACCAAAGAAAAAATCAAGAAACGGAAATCGTTCAGACCATGGGCGCCCAGAACGAGTGGAGAAGAGACAGCGCCCTGCTCGTGAACACGTAGAACGTGAGGGAGTACAAGAAGTGGTGGACTTTGTATTTGGACGCCATGCAGTGGTAGAAGCCTTGCAAACGCCGGACCGCGTGAACCGTGTCTTTATTCAAGAAGGAACTTCTGGACGAGATGCTGCAAAAGTCATTGAACTCGCACGTGAAAAAGGCATTCAAGTTCAAACCGTTCCAAAGACAAAGATTGAAGACCTCGTCGGCAATGCCGTTCACCAAGGACTCGTGGCGTCGATTGCTGCGTATGAATATGCCGACTTAGAAGATGTCTTTAAGAAGGCCGAAGAAAAAGGCGAAGATCCATTTATCGTCATTTAGACGGCGTGGAAGATCCACATAACTTAGGAAGTATTTTACGTACGGCAGATGCAACAGGCGTTCACGGCATTATTATTCCAAAACGCCGTTCTGCTTCATTGACAGCGACCGTTGCCAAAGCTTCAACGGGTGCTATCGAGCATGTGCCGGTTGTTCGCGTGACGAATTTAACGCAGACGATTGAACAATTGAAGGCGCGTGGCATTTGGGTGTTTGGGACCGACATGGATGGAACGGACTACCGCAAATGGAATACAAGTGGCCCTCTTGCGATTGTGATGGGGAACGAAGGAAAAGGCGTCTCTCGTATCGTGAAGGAAAGCGTGGACGAAATGGTGACGATTCCGATGGTGGGACATGTCCAAAGTCTCAACGCGAGCGTGGCGAGTGCCTTAATGATGTACGAAGTTTTCCGTAACCGTTCGTTATAAGAAACGGGGGATGCACATTGAAGAAGCAACTCTATATTATTGATGGCTACAATATGATTGGTGCTTGGCCGGAATTGGTGGCATTGAAGAAGCAAGACGACTTAGAGAGCGCGAGGGATTTACTCATTCAACGGTGCTCGAATTTTCAGAAATTTGAAAATATCGAAGTCTGGATTGTGTTTGATGCACAGTTTGTACCAGGCATTACCCAGTCGTTTGACGAAGCCGAAGTGAAAGTGATTTTTACGGCTGAAGGGGAGACGGCGGATAGTTATATTGAGCGTACAGTATCAGAAATGAACACCCGACTCATTCAAGTGTCCGTGGCCACCAGCGACTTAGCCGAGCAGTGGCTCATTTCCAAAAAGGAGCCCTGCGTAAATCAGCTAGAGATTTTTATAAGGAATTAGAAAATAGTAGGGATAAACAAACGGAGATGGCACGCACTTTCCATCATAAAGGAAGTACGCGACGAAATCCCTGGAGTGACGCACAAATGGCACTATTAAATCATTTGCGCTTCAGCTTGGGAGGCAGTGCAAAAAAGAAAAAATAGTGAATTAGCGCATTTCAAATACGCAACTTCACACTTTCTTCATAAATTGTGGTGTGTGATTTCATATTAATGATGTACAATCTGTGAAGAAAACTTATAATAATTATAATTTAGCTATAAAAAGGAGTGTATGTCATGCATATCTTAATGATTGAAGATACAGAAGCAGTTTGCGAAATGATGGAGATGTTTTTTGAAAACGAAGGTTGGAAGGCAAGCTTCTATCACGATGGTAAAGAAGGTCTTGATGCGTTCTTAGAAAACCAAAACAAATGGGGCGTTGTCATCTTAGATGTGAACTTACCAAGTATGGACGGAATGCAAATTTGCCGTCAAATCCGCCAAGTGAACCAAAACGTTCCAATCGTAATGCTTACAGCACGCGATTCAGAAAGTGACCAAGTCATCGGTCTTGAAATTGGTGCGGATGACTATGTTGCAAAACCATTCAGTGCCGTAACAATCATGGCTCGTATTAAAGCATTATTACGTCGTACACAACGCGCTACTGTTGCAGACAACACATTTGCTTCAGAATTCGATGTTGAAACAGATCACGTGAAAATCAATACGAAAACACACGAAGCATTTATCGATGGCAAACAAATCGAAAACTTAACACCAAAAGAATTTGACTTATTAATGGTAATGGCGAAACATCAACGTCAAGTATTCACTCGTGAACACTTATTAACAAAAATCTGGGAAGATCCTTTCTATGGTGACGAACGTACAGTTGACGCTCACATCAAGAAACTTCGCCAAAAAATCGAAGCTGTTGGTCCTCACGTAATTCATACGGTTTGGGGCGTAGGGTATAAATTTGACGATAGCGAGTTGTAATCCATGAAATACTTTTATCAGCAACTCTTCGGGTTCGTTTCCGTGGTGCTGTTAACGATTGCTGCCTGTGGAATTCTTTTCTACAACGTAATGAGTAATAATGTGTATACACAGCGCTCTCAGCAATTGCAGTCGTATGCTAAAGGATTAATTGCGACTGATATGAGTGATGCGGATATTTATAAGTTGGGTACCATTTTACGCGAGGAAAATGTCAGTATAGCGATGTTTGATGAAAACAACGCGATGACCTATCCGTCTAGTAGTATCGATACAAACTCTGCACTAACGGAGGATGAATTAAATCACTTAAAAAATGGTGCTGCGATTAACTTGAAGGAAGTTCAAATGAACTTTACCGGAGAAGCCGTAGATAACTTAATCACGGTCTACTATCCCATTATTAAAAATGGACAGTATAAAGGATATGTGGCTTTAGCCAGTCCGATGAGTCGTATTCAAACCGAAGTACGCGAACTTCGTAATTCGATGTTTATTGCGTTTGGTGCTGCGATTATCATTGGAATTATGATGAGTTTTGTTTTTGCAAACTATCAAACTCGTCGGATCAACAAACTACGTAAGGCGACTCATAAGATTTCGGAAGGGGACTTCGATGTTAAACTTCCTGTTGAAAGCCGAGATGAGTTTGACGACTTAATGAAAGACTTTAACAACATGGCGCATTCGCTCCGCGAGTCTGAAAGAGAGGTTGAGCGACAAGAAAATGTCCGCCGCCAATTTATGATGGACGTGGCGCACGAAATGCGTACACCATTGACAACCATGAATGGATTGCTCGATGGCTTGAAATACAATATGGTGCCAGAGTCTCGTCGTGGACGTTCACTGGAACTCATTTCTAGTGAAACGCAGCGATTGATCAGGCTCGTTAACGAAAACCTCGACTACGAGAAGATTCGTTCGAACCAGATTGTATTAGTGCAACACCGTTTTGCAGCAATTGGAGCCATCCAGACCGTTGTAGAACAAATTCGCGAATTAGCGAAAGTAAAAAATAATACTTTGCGCTATGAATGCGATACAGACTTCAGCGTTTATGCCGACTATGACCGCTTTGTCCAAATCTTGGTGAACATTACAAAGAATGCGAACCAATTTACGGATAACGGGGAAATTCTAGTGAAGGCGTGGAACGAAGGTAAAAAAGCGATTGTCGAGATTTCTGATACAGGTATCGGAATTGATGAGAGAGAAATCAAAGAAATCTGGGAACGTTTCTATAAAGCAGATGTTTCAAGAAAGAGCACGAAGTACGGAGAAAGCGGCCTTGGCCTTGCGATTGTGAAGTCGCTGGTAGATAGTCACCGCGGTAAAATCTCTGTGAAAAGTGAAGTTGGCAAGGGAACAACCTTTAGAGTGGTATTTCCTGGCGAAAGTGAATTGTAATTTAAGAAGAACGAACAAGGAGGAAGGAAATGTATTTACTTGGCCCATTCTATCAATGGCTAGTCCAATTATTTGATGGGCGAGTGAATCACCTTCCACTTGTTCGTTTGTTTATTTTCAGTGTAGACCACGCAATCGTCCTGTTTATCGGATGGCTGATCGTTTGGTCTATTTATTTATTCTCACGGAAAAAAAGCGAAATCGTCTGGAAGTGGGAGCTCTACCGGGAATTTATTTATCTTCTATATTATATTGCTCGCGCAACTCACAATTTTCAGAAGCACGAACGAGACATTTACGGTAAAGGTGGTCTCTCATCCGCTCTCGGATATTATGTGGGTACCGTTTGTCGATAGCATCAAGTTATTTATGCAAGGTTCAGTCTTTGCAGCGTATTATAATGTAGTAGGAAATATCGTGTGGTTTATGCCACTTGGATTTTTCTGCGGACTACTCTATGGCAAAAAGGATGGACAATATCGTTCGCTTTGGTATGGCTTTTGGACGTCCTTTACGATCGAGTTTTTCCAATTTATCTTCTACACCGGCGTCAGCCATATCGATGATATCATCTGTAATGTGTTCGGAAGCTGGATGGGCTTCTTACTATATCGAGGCATTATGAAATGGAGGGGAAAATAATCTATGGGAACAATCATCGTGAAACAAAAAGCAGCGGGATTGATTAAAAAAGGAAGTCCACTGATTAGTCAGATGGACTTGGCGCAAGAACTTCGCGCAGATGAAGGCGAAGTGGTAAAAGTGGTTGACCAACAACGTCATTTCTTAGGAATGGCCTATGTCGGGTTCCAAAATAAGGGAGTTGCGTGGGTGTATAGCCGCGAGGAAGACGAAGCGTTGGATGATGCGTTCTTTAGCGGCATCTTCAAGACGGCATTCGAGAATAGACGTGCGCTCATCCATTCGGAGGATACGACGACTTTCCGTCTCTTCAATGGGGAAGGCGACGGATTTGGCGGAGTGACGATTGACTGGTATGATGGCTTTATCGTTGTCTCTTGGTATAGCGAGGGAGTTTATCATTACCGTGACCTTATCTTGACGCAAGCACTTGATTCATTTGAAGGCGTCAAAGGGGTCTATGAAAAGATTCGTTTCAAGAATGAAGCAGACTTACGAGAAAGTCAGTTTGTCGGCGGGTCAGAAGCGCCAGAACCATTAATCGTATTAGAAAATGGTGTTAAATACGCAACCTATATGAATGAAGGGTTGATGACCGGCATCTTCCTAGACCAACGCGAAGTGAGGGAAACGATTCGCCAGCGTTACAGTGCAGGACGTACCGTATTGAACACCTTCAGTTATACTGGTGCCTTTTCGGTTGCTGCAGCAATGGGTGGCGCAACAAAAACAACCAGCGTGGACGTTGCCAACCGCAGTCTTGAGAAGACAAAAGAACAGTTTGCTATCAACGGGATTGACCCTGAAATGCAACAAATCTATGTCATGGACGTGTTCGATTATTTCAAATACGCCGTGAAGAAACAGTTGAAGTTTGATACGGTCGTCGTGGATCCACCAAGCTTTGCACGTACGAAGAAGAGAACCTTCTCTGTGGCAAAAGACTACGGCAAACTAGTAGCGCAAATCACGCCATTAGTCGCACCAAAAGGAACACTTGTGTTATCTACGAACGCAGCGAATGTGAGCGAATCTCAATTTCAACAAATGATTGAGAAAGGAATCCGTGAAGCAGAAGGCAATCGCAAGTTCCGCATTGTCTTGAAAAAAGGCTTGCCAAGCGATTTTGCAGTCCCAGTAGCCAGACCGCTAAGCGATTATCTCAAAGTTTTCTTTATTGAATTTAACAACTAGCACAACTGCCCGAAATTCACTTATAAGTGAATTTCGGGCAGCTTTCGTTCGCATCTCACATTCCATGCATAAACCCCGTCCTTATCGCATTTCCAGGCACGGGAGGCCGTTAAAGGCACCGAGATGTCATATTCGCACTTTGGCACAAATCCCATTGCAACGCGATTTTTAGCAGTTCACTTTTTTGGAAAAAATCCCATTTTTTACAAACCACTAAAACCTTGCGGATTTTATAACCGCAGCATTGGGGGATAGCAACCAATGTGAATTACTGACTCTAGGGTGAAACCCGTAGAGTCAGTTTGAAGCTTGGTAGGAATTGAGACGAAAGGCTCAATCCGGTGCCCCTATGCAGTGGTTATAAAACAATCCGCAAGGATTGAAAGTGGTTTGTAAGACCAATGTAAGTTTTTTTAACAAAAATAGTAGACTATAAATATTGCATTGCAAATTAAGTTTTGATATAATACCAAAGTGCATGAAAATGCACATGTCGGAACACCGTGGGAGGAGAAATCTTCATCTCCATTAAACCACGCACGAAACAATCAAGGAGGTAATGTCTCGTGGCTAAAAAAGTTGTAAAACTAGTTAAATTACAAATTCCTGCAGGTAAAGCAACTCCAGCTCCACCAGTAGGTCCAGCTTTAGGTCAAGCACAAGTGAACATCATGGGATTCTGTAAAGAATTCAATGCTCGTACAGCTGACCAAGCAGGTTTAATCATTCCGGTTGTGATTTCAGTTTATGAAGACCGTTCATTCGACTTCATCTGTAAAACACCACCAGCAGCAGTATTATTAAAGAAAGCTGCTAAAGTTGAAAAAGGTTCAGGCGAACCAAACAAGAAAAAAGTTGCTACTGTAACTCGTGATCAAGTTAGAGAAATTGCTGAATTAAAAGCACCTGACTTAAATGCAGCAGACGTAGAAGCTGCTATGCGCATGGTCGAAGGTACAGCCCGTTCAATGGGATTTGTAGTAGAAGGCTAAAAAAACAAATGCAGCTTCCAAAAGTCCCTAGCACGAGTGTTTCACTCATGGACTTTGTGGGAGGTAAAACCGTTAAAACCACACAATAGGAGGAAATTATACAATGGCAAAGAAAAGCAAAAAATATTTAGAAGCCGCTAAAAAAATCGATTCTTCTAAAGCTTACTCAGTTGAAGAAGCAATCGCATTAGCAAAAGAAACAGATTTCGCTAAATTTGATGCATCTGTAGAAGTTGCATACCGTTTAGGTTTAGATCCAAAGAAAGCTGACCAACAATTACGTGGAGCAGTTGTGCTTCCAAACGGAACTGGTAAAAACTCAACGCGTATTAGTATTCGCAAAAGGTGAAAAAGCTAAAGAAGCTGAAGCAGCTGGTGCAGACTACGTTGGGGACAGCGAATTAGCTCAAAAAATCCAAGGCGGATGGTTTGAGTTCGACGTTATCGTTGCAACACCTGACATGATGGGTGAAGTTGGTCGTTTAGGTCGTGTATTAGGACCTAAAGGATTAATGCCAAACCCTAAAACAGGTACTGTTACAATGGACGTAACTAAAGCTGTTGAAGAAATCAAAGCTGGTAAAGTTACTTACCGTGTTGATAAAGCTGGTAACATCCACGTTCCAATCGGTAAAGTTTCATTCTCAGATGACAAATTAGTAGAAAACTTCAAAACAATTCACGAAACATTATTACGTATCAAACCTGCTACAGTTAAAGGTCAATACGTACGTAACGTTGCTGTGACAACTACTTTCGGCCCTGGGGTTAAAGTAGACGTAGCTTCTCTATAATTTAAAACGAACGAACCAGGCCTTGTGCTTGGTTCTTTTTTTATGAATGAAAAACGCATACTGTCATAGAGCAGTATGCGTTTTTGTCTTTTATTGTAGTAAAGAATCAAAGTTTCTTCTTCTATATAATAGTCTGCGAACTTCCATCGTTTGTCCAATAACCACATAGTAAATAGAGAAGTTCTTAACACGAATTCTGTAGTAAGGATGTTTACGAACACGATTAGACGGAACAGGTTGAAATAAAAGTGGGTTGAGTAATCTCTTAAAAATAGCTTTTTCAATCTCATCGACTAATCGATTCGCTGCAGAAGGATTATTCAATTCGTCAGCAATATAGTGCACAACATCCGCTAAATCTTTATAGAATAATGGTAGATAGGATAGTTGATACTCACTATTTTCCATTGATTTTTCCTCTGATTTGATCAAACACTTCGGAATGTGTATAACGTGTTTCATCAGTTTCGGCAATTCTGTCAGCAACGTCAAGCTCTCTCTCGACGGACTCCATAAGAGTAGTATATTGTTCTACGCTGAGGACGACCATTGAACCGTGACCGTTTTTAGTCAGAAATACGGGAACATTGTCGTTTAAAACGATCTCTTCAATTTCAGGAAACTTATTACGTAAATCGGATACGGGTCTAATATGAATCATAGTACATGCTCCTTTCTTATCAAGATTTTATCATAAAAATAGCAAAAAAGATAAAATGTAAACTTTTGAGATAGAATTGAGTTCTTTCTTGACAGAAGAAAGTCAATCATGTAAACTAATAAAAGTTGAATGCGACCGAAGACAGTAGGGGGCCTAGGCCTTAATATCCTACCGAGGGAGAACAAGTTGATCTTATTTCTCTATGTCTTTGTGGGTATAGAGTTTTTTTTATGCCCTACCTAAATTTCAGGAGGTGAAAAACGAAGATGAGTGAAGCAATCATTGCTAAAAAAGCGCAACTAGTTACAGAAGTTGCTGAACAGTTCAAAAACGCATCATCAGTTGTTGTTGTTGACTATTTAGGAATTACTGTAGAAGAAGCAACAAATCTACGTGCAGAATTACGTAAAGCAGGAGTACAATTTGCAGTTGTTAAAAACAGCATTTTAACTCGTGCAGCTAAAGAAGCTGGTTTAGAAGGAATGGATGACATTTTCAAAGGACCATCAGCTGTAGCTTTCAGTAACGATGATGTAGTAGCTCCTGCTAAAATCTTAGCTGACTTTGCTAAAAAAGTTGAAGCTTTAGAAATTAAAGCAGGTGTTGTTGAGGGTAAAGTTTCTTCAAAAGAAGAAATCGAAGCTCTTGCAAAAATTACCAAGCCGCGAAGGGTTACTTTCAATGCTATTATCAGTATTACAAGCACCAGTTCGCAACACTGCATTGGCAATCAAAGCCGTTGCAGATCAAAAAAAGATGGCGCAGCAGCTTAATAAAAGCTAGCTAGCTAACTTTAAAAAAACACAAAACAAAAAAATTATTAAAAACAACCAAAAAAAATGGAGGAAATTAAAAATGGCATTAAACATTGAACAAATCATTGCTGACATTAAAGAAGCAACTGTATTAGAATTAAAACGACTTAGTAAAAAGCTATCGAAGAAGAATTTGGCGTAACAGCAGCAGCTCCTGTAGCTGTAGTAGCAGGTGGCGCTGGTGAAGCTGCAGAAGAAAAATCTGACTTCACTGTAGAATTAACTTCTGCTGGAGACCAAAAAATTAAAGTAATCAAAGTTGTTCGTGAAGCAACTGGATTAGGATTAAAAGAAGCTAAAGCATTAGTTGATGGCGCTCCTGGCGTATTAAAAGAAGGCGTAGCTAAAGAAGAAGCTGAAGCATTAAAAGCTCAATTAGAAGAAGTTGGCGCTTCAGTAACATTAAAATAATTTTTAATGACATGTTTAAAGGTCGGACTATCCAGTCCGGCCTTTTTTGTGTAGAATAAAAGAGATTTGATGGTAGAAAGGGAGCTTTTTGATGAGATTTCATGAATTTGGAGATAATCATAATCCTCACATTGTTTTGATTCATGGTGGAGGAAATTCGTGGTGGAATTACTTGAGACAAGCGCGTCTTCTATCAGTTAAATATCATGTGATTTTACCAGTTTTAGATGGACACGGAGAAGAGTTCCAAAAGGAGTATGTATCCACGGAGCAATCTGCACAGGAGATTTTGGAGTATATAAAAAATCAATGCGAAGGTCATGTATTTGCTCTAGGTGGTGTCTCTCTTGGCGGACAAATTGTCATGGAGTTACTTTCGTTAGATGCTCATATAGCTGACAAAGCCATTATTGATGGAAGCCTCTGCATTCCACAACCAAAACTAGCGAAAATGAGTATCGGCTTTATCAAGTGTTTCGGGAAGTTGATGTTCGGTAAGGCTGCATGTAAAATGCAATTAAAACTCATGAGAAAGATGTATCCTAAGATGGCTTATCCGGAAGAATTAGAAAACTACTATTTGGAAGTTAGCGTAGGTTAGTTTATACTAATACCCTAGAAACGTTGTTTTAATAACGTTTCTAGGGCTTATTTTTTTATAAAATTTAAAACTGACCCAGATAATGACCCAGACTTGTTTTAAAAATTGACATATTTAGCAAAATTATCGGCTATTTCATCTCTTTGCTTTTCTGTTACATGAGTATAAATATCCATAGTAGTTTTGATGTTAGTGTGTCCTAATCTTTCTTGAACTACTTGAATAGGGGTACCCATTTCAAAGAGTAGTGAGCAATGACTATGACGGAAACCGTGAATAGTTATCTTTTTAAGATTGTACGTTTTTATAATAATATCTAGCCAATCATTTACATAACATGGACGGTATAACCTGTTATTTCGATAAGTAAATACTAACTGATGTTTATTTAATGAGTTGATGCCCTTTTTCATGAGTTTTTGAGCTTGCTCAAGCTTCCATTTTTTGAGAGTTAATACCGTTTCATTATCAATACTCACGGATCTAACAGATTTATTAGTTTTAGGAGTAGAGATAATAGGAATATCATTTTCATCTAAAGAAACGCCTTTTGTGATATGGATTATTTTGTTATCAAAGTCAATATCAGACCATTCAAGGGCTAAGGCTTCACCTTTTCGCATACCAGTAAAAGCAAGTATACGGAAAAATGCATTAAATTTTAAGTTTCCGTAGTCTTCTAAGCAACTGAAAAAAAATTTTAATTCTTCAGTAGAGTAGAATTTGTTTATTTCTAATACATGAGCCTTCTTTTTAGGTAGTCTAACCTTTTTCATAGGATTATCACTAATTAAATTTAGTTTTATAGCATAATCAAAAACCTGTTGTGTTATACCTTTAGGGTATTTAGCACTGTTAAAGTGTTCTGCCCATTGGTTAACAAGTCTTTGACAGTCTATTACAGAAAAGCTATCTATTTTCTTATTTCCAATTTTAGGTAAGATGTGCAGCTTAGCATATCTAACACTAGTTGCATAAGTACCAGGCTTAACAACGTTTCTATGTTCGATTAAAAACAACTCATATACCTGTTTAAAAGTATATTTTATGCTGTTATTTTTAAAGGCATTATTCTCATAATCTAGTTTTAATCTAGCCTCAACTAGTGTAGCCTCTTTTCGTGTTTTTATGCCTCTTCTAGTGGTTTCTTTTTGTTTTCCCGTCAAAGAGTCAACACCTAGGTAAATTTTAACCTTATATCTTTTTTCTCCGTCTTTTGTTTTATATTCAATTATCATATTATATCCTTTCTATTTCCACCCCCACGGCAAAAATAAAAAGCATACTAAAATATATGATTGTAGCTATTTATAAAAAGATTACTGTTTTTAACTCATTTTTTTGAGTTTATTTAGCTCTAAGTTAGAATCATCGAGAATTTCAATAATTCTTTTAGTTATATTCTTATCAATCTCTTCAATGGAAGAAATTGATAAATTATTTTTCAATAGTAGGAGAGGAACTAATAAAATTATAGATTTTATTAATTTCAGATTGATTACCCCTAATTACAGAGTCTATAAGTTTGGTTGTATTAGTTGGGGTATTTAGAAATTCATTAAATTTCGTTACAACAAATTCGTCAATTTCATTATATGTAATATCTGAAAATTCCATTGAATTTAATGAATGACGAATATAATCAATAAATTGAATGCTATATTTTTTTCAATTAGAATTTTTATCAGAATATGATACAGATTTTGCTTTTTTGATAAGTGAATTGCATAGAGAAACAGCGTATTCAATTTTACTACCTCTTAATAATTCATCTATTGTAATATTCCCAATTTTTGATATCAATTTTAGTCTTTCAGGACTTGGAATAGATGAACCTTTTTCCCACTTTAAAACATTACTTTTATCAGCTCCAAACAGGTTGCCAAACTCTTCTAAAGTCATTCCTTTTTCTAATCGAATTGAATTAATTCTTTTTCCGATTGCTACTTTATCATATTTTTCAGATGGCATAACATCACCTCACAAAAACAGTATACACCAAAATAATATTTTTTGGCAATAAAAGTTTCATAAAGTGGAATAAAAGTGTTGACTTATTTCAAAAATGGAGTTAAAATAGTTTCATAAAGTGGAAAGGAGGTGAAGAGTATGGCTAATCCAAATAAAATCAAAGGATATAGATATATGTTAGGTTTAAGCCAGGAAGAAATGGCTGTAAAATTGGGTATGTCTAAAAAAACATACATTAAAAGAGAAAGAGGAGCGATGCAGTTTAAAGATGATGAAAAATTAAAATTTAAGAAATTACTTGTAGATATTTTTCCTAATATTACAATTGAGCAAATATTTTTTTAAATAAAAAGTTGAATAAAGTTTCAAGGGTTTGTTATTTTTAGAAAGTGAGTAAAGGAGGCAAGCGATGAACGAAACAGGAATACCAGTATATTTACCTAAAGATGTGCAGCAAGAAATATACAATGCAATTCTAGCGCTAACATTTACGGCGATTGAAAAAGCCAAGAAAGAAATGAAAGCTACAACTAATACCCGTTATTTGAATAAAAAAGGGCTGTGTGAGTATTTTACGTGTGCTCCTAGAGTTGTAGAGCAGTGGCAAAGAGAAGGGCTTAAAAGCTTCTTAAAAGGCAATCAGATTATGTTTGACTTGAAAGACGTTCACGAATTCTTAGAAAAAAAGAAATTTTAATACTACCCCCACGGCAAAAATTTAATGAGCTATAGGAGCGTGAATAATGAATAAGTATTTATTTTATGAGTATCCTATACAGGGTTCACCATCTCTTTGTGAGGAGATTGGAGTCAATGAGGCGATATTTATACAACAATTACATTATAGGCTACTTAGCACGAATCAAGAAATAAATGGAAAGAAATGGATATGTATAACTTACGGTGAATTACAAGAAGATTTAAGATTTTTTTCGTTGAGTACAATCAAACGAATAGTAAAAAAACTGGTGAACAGAAAAGTTATTTCTGTTGATAATTTTAACGGAATGAAAATGGATAACACCAACTGGTACACCATTAATTATGAAAAATTATTTTCATTGATGAGTAGGAAGAATGGAGGAATATAGCAATGAAGATGAAGAAAGATGTGAAAACTATGGAACAAATAGAAAATGTAAATGTTCAAATACAAGAGTTAAACAAAATTATTACAGACCTCAAAATAATGAGATCATCAGCAGAAAGTGTGGAACTACTAAAAAGAACAAAAAAAGAGCTATACATTTATAAATCAAGCGAGTTACTAAATGCTTTTTTTGATAAATTCTACAACATTGAAAAAACCTTAGACGATACAGCTTTCTACTTTCAAAATTTAGTTGAAGAGTGGGAAAAATAAGGGAAAGACTGTACTGTACAGAATTAATTAAAAGTAACAATGAACTAAATAAAATAGAGGTGTAGATATGAAAACTAGAAATGAATTAATTGAGTATTTTTATGCAGTGCTTAGAATACGATGATAAAAAAATAAAATCGTTGATGAATTAAAAGAAGAATATAATGCCAACCACTCAAAAATATATACAAGCAGAGAAAGTAATTACAAACTTAGTATCTTTTGAAGATTTTGACAAATACGAAAATTCAACGATCGATTTAACGACCATTATTGTATGTAATGCTTTTATTTTAGGATACGAGCAATGTAAAAAAGATTTTATAGAAAATATTAATGGAAAAACAAAAAAACGCTAAAGGTAACTGAAAACCTAAAGCGCCATAAACCAACATAATTATATATTAAATATAGATTATTGGCAATGGTAAAAGTTACGAGAGCGACAGAAAGGAGCTTTGAACTTGCCTATCTACTTAGAAAGAGGCTTTAAAAACAACAAGATTGAAGCGCTGCAAAATACCGCTTCAAGTTTTGAATGGTTATCAGTATATAAACCGAAAATCATTGATAAAAAGCCAACTGAAACAAATGAGGAATATTTAAAACGGCTTGAAGAACTGAAACCAAAACAACAGTATTTTATTAGTGGATACATTGAACCAGACGAAAATGGAAAGGTCAAAAGAAATAATGAGAGTCTTGTTAGAAGAGATTTAATCATTATTGATTACGATGCAATAGATTGTTCAAGTAAGACCTTTAAAAAACGTATTGTAGATAGATTACCTAATACAAACATCATTATATATCCGACTATTAGATATAAGGATGAAAAACCACGTTTCAGAGTTGTTATAGAGCCGTCAAGACCGTTGTTGAAATATGAATACCTTAAGATGTTAAAAGAAATTACAGATAAAATTGCCCTACCTTATGATACAGCAAGTGAAAAATGGAGTCAGTGTCAAGGGTTACCAGTTTTGACAGAATGGAATAAAAATGAAGGCTTAACTGTATATAGAGGCGATCATTACGAGGTACCAAATAATATTGAACCACCAATACAACGTAAAGCGTTTAAAAATACATTTAATGATGATACTGTTGGCGCTATTCCACACCAAAAAGCAATTGAGATATTTAAAGAGTATTTAGAACATGAGGAGGCGAATTTATACGAGTATGACAATGCTATTCATGTAATTTTAGTACTTGCTAAAGCTGTACAAGAAGGAGAAATAGAATATAATACCGCCTTAGAATGCAGCGAATTGCTTGCCCTGGGAAATTCCGAATGGATAGAAGGCAATAGAGAACAACTTAACCACGCAATTCAAAAAACTGAAATTAGAACACCATACACGTTTTACAGAAAGTTCTATAATTTATTTCAACAAAAAGAATTAAGAACGATGAAAGACGTATACAAAGCGTTAGAAGAGCAGGGAGAAACGTGGAGAATAGAAAACGCTGAAAATAACGAAAAAACAGGTAAAGTTAAATACCCACAAGTACCATATTTTAAAATAGCAGAAATCATAGTAAGAACAATTCCTATAATTCTGTTAGGGGATATGACGTCTAAAGATAGAAGTTTACTATACTACTATAATTTTGAAACAGGTTTATATACCTATAGCGATATTGAGATAAATAATCTGATTTTAAAAGTAGAGTACCGCGCCCAGGTTGGAACATTCAAAAATGTTGTAGAGATCATTAAGACGTTAGTGCCGTTAAAAGAACAATTACAAAATAGAAATTTAATACCTGTTGAGAATGGAATTTTCAACCTAAAAACAAAGGAATTAGAGCCGTTTCACGCTGATTATATAATTACGAGTAAAATTGCCACGGCATACAATCCAAACGCTAAAAAGCCTCATTATTTTGATGTTGATGCATGGTTTAGTAGCTTAGCATGTAACGATGATGAAATTGTTACCCTATTGTGGGAAATGATTAACGAGGCAATAAACCCAAATTATACAAGAAAGAAGATAGGCTTTTTAGTTGGTGCTAGTGGTAACAACGGAAAAGGCACCTATCAAATGTTACTAATCAATCTGATTGGCAAGAAAAATGTTTCTACTTTAAAACCTAATGAATTTTCTGAAAAATTTAAAACAGCCCAGATAATCGGGAAAGTTTGCAACATAGGAGATGATATAGGAGATGCCTACCTTGATGATATTTCCAATTTAATGAGTATAGCAACAGGAGACGGCATCACAGTGGAGGAGAAAGGGCAAAAAGCTTTTTCAATCTATACAAGCGCATTCTGTTTGTTTAGTGGTAATACTTTACCTCGAGCAAGAAATAAAACAGGATGGATTAGAAGAATGTTAATTATACCTTTTAATGCAGACTTTAGCGGAACTGTGGAAATTTCAGATATTAAAGAAAAGTTTGTATCAGATAAAAATGTATTAGAATACGTGCTGTTTAGAGCCTTAAATTTAGAGTTTGAACAGTTTTCAAAGAGTAAGGCGGTAGAAGAGGCTTTAAGAGAATACAACAAGCACAACGATTATATACAGGCTTATATTGAAGACTTATATATGCCGAATGAATACCACCAACTAGAAAAAGTGCCTTTAAGTTTCATAAAAAAAGACATCAAACAATATTTTGAAGAAGAAGGAATTAAAAAGAGATTACCCTATGGTTTTGGTAATGAATTTGCTATACGGCTTTCAAAGTCCTCAGAAAAGAAATATAGACTAAAAAAAGGACGAATGAATATTGAAGAATTAGAAACATTTCCTGATTGGACTGTATCTGAAATCAATACCAAAAGCGTTATAAATATAATTTTTAAAGGATAATACTGTTGATGTTGTTGCAATTGTGATGATGTTTCACACATACAAAGTCAACAATAAAAAAGCCTAAATCATAAGCTTAATAAAATCTTGTTGCCGTTGTTGAAGTTGTATATATATTCTTACCTAAATAAATATAATTAAACGTAAAAATATATATACACGTATAAAGAATAGAGAAAGAACGGCAACAAGTGATACAAAGGCAACAAGCTACCATAAATGACGATTTAACAATAAATGTAATTGTTGCAATTGTAAAAAACAGCTTCAACACAGTGTCAACAAAAATTACAAAAAATAGGTAGTAAAAAAATAATACATTTCATAAATGTATATAACGAATATAAAAACGCTTGCAACGATTATAAGACCCTACTTTTTTATGATTAAAAATAGAGGAGGTGACAATATGCCAAAAAATCCTAATGATATTGTTTATGGAACAAATTACCATAAAAGCATAGATAAAGGAGATGAAGTTACAACCGTGGTTCATGGACCGTACAGAGGAGAAAAATGCAAAGTTATCGGGTATGCTCCTATAAGTATTGGTTATTTTAAAACTTTGTTGGTGCAATCAGATAAAGGAATAAACTTTTACGTTGCTCAAAACTTTCTACGATACTGGGAAGACTATACAAGTATAAAAAATTTAAATTAAGAACATGAAAAGAGGAACAAATTATGACAAAAAAATTAAACGAATTACAAAAAGAATTAGAAACATTATTAACAAAAAATCAATCGGATATTCAATCTGTTATGGATCAGTTAGAAAGTAAACAAGAAGAAATGAATACTTTACAAGTTCAGCTAAAGAAAGCTGAAAAAGAAATTAATATTTCTGAATATGAAAAAGTAAATAAAGAACTTTGGGTTATCAAACAAACTGTTAAAATGTTAGAAACACAAGTACAAAAATTAAAAACTGAACCAATCATTACAAAAGAACAAATGCGTGAGTATGAACGTGAGATTAATAAAAGCACACAAGAACAAATGAAGAGCGCAAGAGCGTTAGTTAAAAAAATTGAAGATGAATTAACAAAAGCAATTTTAATGGATTTAGATGCACGAGTAACAGGAGGGCATCTTTTAGACAAGGTAGAAAGAGATCTTGTAAAAAATAACAGAGAACATTTCAAAGATGAAAAAGGTAATTACCTACATTCCTTACATTTAAATATTGGGAACACAACATTAGATTATGAAGTAAAAGAATTCATGATGAATGTATTAAAAAAACAAAAAAAGTAATGTAATGCCTTTGAAAAACACCTTAAAATGATTGTGAATTTAACATATTGAGAAAATGTAAATTCAAAAACACAAAAGTTTAATAAATGTTATTAAATCAATAGTTTAGAACGTCAATCGAATTTAACACAATGTAAGATATGATAAATTCAGATATGAATGAAAAAAACAGAAATAAAGTTAATATTTTTAATCAATATCAGACGAAAAAAAGAAAGGTTTAAATAATGAAAATTATCAAATATCGTACATCATATTATGTTGAAGACGATATAAGAATTAAATCAATAGTTTGTATTTTCATCGTATGTTTAGGATAAATCAATTTAAAAATCTATCTAGTGCAAAGGAAAGAAAAGAGCTATCTATGTTTTATGAAATACTTGATAATATGGATGAGTTAAGTAAAAAGCTTATTTTTGAAAAGTATTTCAAGTACGCTACAATGCAGCAATCAAAAAAGAAATATGGATGCCTTCATATAGACTATGTGATAAACCATCTAAGCAATACAGAGCATGCAAAAATGTTAAAAATGCCACTGAAAAAATATAGTTCTTTGTTAGAAAAAGCATTAAGAATGTACATTACAGAGTTAGCATACAAGAAAGGGCATCAGTAGGCTTTACATTTTATTAGATTGGAGGGGGGAAAACAATGCCAAAAAAACATAGTGACAGGTTTAGAAGTGATGAATATTTCAGAAGTATAGCGGTAGGTGATGTAGTAACTACAACTAGAAACGATTATAGACGAGGTAAACCCTCAACAGTAGTTGCTATAGGGCAAGCCTCCTTAGATGAATATCTTAGACTAAAAATTGAAACTTGCGATAAAGAAGAGTTCTTTGTATCACAACAAGACCTAATATATTTTGAAGACTACCCCCTCATATTTTTATAACAATCTCATAGAAAAATAGTAACGCCCCCTATAGCCTAGAATCATACTCAAGTTATAGAGGGCGTTATATTACCTTTAAATAGCTTATAGGCAAATTGAAACAACAATAATACATTTTATTTCACCTTACGATTAAAAACGCTCCTAGGCAGGAGAATGAGTCTTTTACGTTATAGTGAGAGGAAAGCTAACAAGACATAAAAACAGTTTAAGAATCCTGCCGAGAGGTTATGTATAGGTATCATAGATACATCTTGAAAAAAATTAAAAAGAATATTTTTTGTTTTCTACTAAATCATCATAAAATAAAATAATAATAAAATGACTAATACGTACATAGGGGGGAAGGGGACCTACACCCTTGATTGGCTGACCTTCACGTAGCCCCTGTACATATTTTCTCGCGCCAAACTTTCAAAAGGGAGAAAATATAAAAAATCAAAAAAGCATTAGTGCAAAAATACAGCTGAATATTATAAAATAATAAGGTATAAGCGCTCATATAGGAGGCTATACCTTATTTTGTTTTTAAATATATATATACTTCTTCTAAAATGTACGTATGCAGCATAAAGGGATAAACTATCCTTTTTACTTTAGCCGTAGGGGTGGAAATGGTTTTTAAACTGACCCAGAAAGTGACCCAGATTTAAATTTATTCAAGTATACATTTATAAGCGGTTCAATGCTAAAAACGTTGAAATAACAACGTTCATAAACTGTTGTAAAGTGATGTAATATATTATTTTTTAATGGAAGATATGCCACGGTTACCGATGAAAACATTAGTAACGATTTATAACACCTATATGGCCAGTTATCAATTGAAACCAACGATTTCAGATAGTTCAGCAGAGGTTCTCTATATTTATGGAGAAAAGGAAATGAAGTGCGTAAAGGAATCGGCAAAACTATTTCAACAGATGCATCCTAATTGCACGCTGTATGAAGCAAAGGGATATAATCATGGATATTTATCCACTTATCTTCCGTTGGAGTGGATGGAATTAGTAACACCATTTTTAGAAAGAAATGAGTAGCGTTAAAAGGAAAGGAGGTTTAGCAATGTCACTTACGAGTCATATTGTTCGTACGTTATTTACGATTGGGGACTTAAAACGAGACTTGGGTTGGGTTCCACCGACTGATGTGGAGGCTATTGAAAATGTATCTTACGGATCCTGCGACAAGTGGCATCTGCTGGATCTCTATCGTCCAAAAGATGCGGAAGGCAAATTGCCAGTGTTGCTTAATATTCACGGCGGTGCGTGGGTTTATGGGGATAAGAAAGTATACGCTCCGTATTGTATGTATTTAGCTACCCAAGGATTTGCGGTAGTGAATGCTAGTTACCGACTTGCGCCAAAGCACACTTTCCCAGCTCCTTTAGAAGATGTCGGGGCTATGGTAGAGTGGGTTGTAGACCATGCAGAAGAATACGGCTTGGATGTCTCGAATCTTTTCTTTGTGGGAGATTCTGCGGGAGCGCATTTAGCGACGGCGTATACGGCTGTTCAGTTGAACGAAGCTTATGCGAAAAGTTTTCCTGGGATTAAAGTAGATGAAAGATTTATTCCAAAAGGCTTGCTGTTAAACTGTGGAGTGTTTGATATGGAAGTGGAGTGGAAGAAACAAGGTCGCGCGTTGACGCCGTTTCTTACAGATTTGCTTGGTGAGAAACCCACTGTTGATGCTGTGAAGCAAATGAGCCCAGCGCAATTTATCACTTCAGACTTTCCGCCGGTCCATCTAACAACGAGTAATGGAGACTTCTTACGGAAACATTCGTACCGTCTGAAAGAAGTGTTGGAGAAGAAGGGGGTGGAAGTCGTCTTTAAGGATTATGGAGAGAAAAAGAAACCTCAAGGACATGTCTTCCATTTGAATCTGAAATAAAGTGGGACAAGAGTGCAACGCAGACCAGTTGGAGTTTGTTAAACAAATGATGAAGAAATAAAACTCGAAGCAAATTTTGCTTCGAGTTTTTGTGTTCATTGAGATTGATTAACACAAAGCAATGAAATTATTTTTTAAAAATGTGAAATAATTATTAAAACCCTATTTCAATGATAGCGCTTTTATGATAAACTAATGTCAGAAGGAAGTGGGATGATGATAGATTTAATTAAGTTAGATACTGAAAAAAATAATCACCGAACCATAGATATCGATGCTGTATCAACGGAAGAGATCCTACGAAAAATTAATAATGAGGATAAGACGATTGCTTCAATCGTTGAAGAGAGTATAGAGGACATCTCAAGCCTAGTTGAGCAGATTGTAACTCGTATGAAAGTCGGGGGACGTCTGTTTTATATTGGTGCTGGAACTTCGGGGAGATTAGGAGTATTAGATGCTGCTGAATGCCCACCAACATACGGAGTCGATAAAGGACTAGTTGTTGGGATTATGGCTGGTGGAGATAACGCTATGTTTACCGCTCAGGAAGGGGGCAGAAGACTCACTCGAACTTGCGGCGAAAGACTTGGCCTATTATAACCTGTCTGAAAAAGATAGTGTCATCGGTTTAGCCGCTAGCGGTAGAACCCCTTATGTACTGGGTGGATTACGTTATGCACGACAAGTTGGTGCATTGACTGGAACCATTTCTTGTGTGAAGAATGCAGAAATTTCAGAAGCTGCAGATTATCCAATTGAGGTAGTGACTGGTGCGGAGGCAATTATGGGATCGACTCGAATGAAAGCAGGGACAGCTCAGAAGTTAATACTAAATATGATTTCGACGAGTGTCATGATTAAACTTGGTAAAGTTTACAAAAATTATATGGTTGATGTGAAACCAACAAATAAAAAATTAGTGGTTCGATCAAAAAATATGATTCGTACTTTGACAGGCGTCGATGAGGAAAGAGCAGAGCAACTCTATGAAGCAAGTGGTCATAACGTAAAGAAAGCACTTGTTATGGAAATCATGAACGTGGATAAAGAAACTGCCGAAGGGGCTCTTTCAAAAGGAGATGGACATATTAAATGTGCCATCCAATATTTAGGAGGTGATGTTTAGTGCAAGATATGGAATTAATTATTTTCGAAATTATTAGTAACGGAGGAAATGCCAAAGCTTTAGTATATGAAGCGATGGAGGAATCTGAAAAAGGTAATTTTGAAGAGGCTAGAAAATTACTTGAAGAGGCAGATACATTTTTAAATAAAGCCCATCAAGTACAAACAGACTTAATTCAAAAAGAAGCTGCAGGTGAAAGAAATGAAGTTACTGTACTTTTTGTACATGCTCAAGATCACCTGATGACTTCGATAGAAGTAAGAACTCTAGCAGAAAATGTAATTCGAATGAACGAAAGACTTTGGAAGTTAGAGCATAAAGAGTAAGGAGAAAACGATGGCTAAATTTAGAAAATGGACTGTTAAAAATGTGGATCAAAAGAAGCAATATAAAACAGCGATGGGGACTACGGATTATGATATTCCGATGTTTGGCTATAAAAGTGTATTGCTTATTATTGCCGCAATGGTAGTGTCAATGTTTGTGATTCCAGCAATTTGCGATTTGATTCATATCGACTTTAGATGGCCTTTTGTCATTATAGGAGGCCTTATTGCGGGCTTTTCAGTTTCATTTTCTCAATACTTTGTAAACTCTAAAAAAGGAATTACTAAAGCCTTTTGGTGGGTTGGTGGTATTTGGAGTATTGTCATCGGAATTATTTATTATTTTATCGTAATGACTGGAGTAATTTTATAAGCGACTGGAGGTGAAAGGTATGAAAATTTTATTAGTTTGTTCAGGAGGAATGTCAAGCGCAATTGTTGCCAAGGCATTACAAGAAGCAGGAACTAAGGAAGGGTTAGATATTCAGGTGGACGAATGTGGAACACAAGCTTTTGCTGAGAAAGTAAAAGAGGATTATCAAATTTCTCTTGTAGCTCCTCAGATTCGTCATCGTTATGATGTGTTAAAAGCTAGTGCAGATGAAGCAGGCGTTCCATGCTTACTCATTAAGCCACAAGGATACACTCCATTAGGAGGACCAAAATTGCTTCAACAAATCAAAGAAGAATTAGGAATTTAATAAGGAAAGTGGGGATATTATATGTTTGATAAAATCACTGAATTTATGGATACAAAGCTGTCGACACCGATGGCAAAATTAGCAGAACAACGCCATTTAAGAGCGATTCGTGATGGTATTATTGCAACTTTACCAATTATTGTCGTTGCGTCAATGTTTTTAGTAATTGCCTTTCTTCCAAACTCAATGCCAAAAGAATGGGGAATTACTCAATTTATTCAAGCAAACCAAGCTAAAATCTTATTACCTTACCGTGTGTCAATGTACATCATGACACTTTATGCGGTATTTGGAATTGGTTTCTCTCTAGCATCTTCTTATGATCTAGATGGTTTATCAGGTGGGATCTTAGCAGAATTAGCATACTTACTAACTATCATTCCTAAAGCTATTCCAGCTGCTTCTGCAGAAGTAAAAGCTTTAGCGGATACTAGCGAACCTTTGAAAAACTATTTAGCTTCATTGCCTTCAGGTTTTGTACTGCCTATGAGTAATCTGGGGTCCGCGGGGATGTTTATTGGTATCTTATCTGCGTTCGTTGCGGTTGAAGTTTATCGCTTCACTCAAAAGAGTGGATTCAAGATTTCAATGCCACCTCAAGTGCCAGCATCGGTTGCACGTTCTTTTGAAGCATTAACACCAACAGTAATCGTATTATTATTCGTTTCAACAATTACAATGTTCATCGGTGTTGATGTTCATAAGATTGTAGGTAGTATCGTTGCTCCATTAGTACAAGCAACTGATTCAATCTTCTCTGTTATTGTAGTAATCTTCTTATCACAATTCTTCTGGTCATTTGGTATCCACGGTTGGTCAATTGTCGGATCTCTTGCACGACCATTATGGTTAGTATTGTTAGAAGAAAATACTACTGCGTTTGGGAACGGTTCTGCAATCCCTAATATTGCAGCTGAACCATTCTATCAATGGTTTGTAATGATTGGTGGTTCTGGGGCTACTATCGGATTAGCTATCTTACTAATCTGGCGTTCAAAATCTGCATATGGTAAATCTCTCGGTAAGACAGCATTTATTCCAGCAGTATGTAACATCAATGAACCTTTAATTTTCGGTACACCAATTGTATTAAATCCACAATTAATCATTCCGTTTATCTTAGCACCATTAGCAAATGGGGTAGTAACTTGGATTGCAATGTCTGCAGGCTTAGTAAACAAAGTGGTTGCAAGTGCGCCTTGGACACTTCCTGGACCAATTGGAGCATTCCTAGCTACAGGTAGTGACTGGAGAGCCATTGTATTAAACGTAGTATTAATTTTATTATCAATTTTAATTTACTATCCATTCTTTGCAATGTACGACAAATCATTACTAGCTCAAGAGCAAGAGCAATAAGAATGAAGTTCTAAGCCCTGTTCTAGTAACAGGGCTTTTCTGTATAAAAGAGTAAGGAGAAAATGAATGAGACGATTAGGTATATCAATTTATCCTGAAAAAAGCACTCTAAATGATATTAAAACTTATCTAAAAAAAACAAGTGAGTTTGGCTTTTCTAGAATTTTTTCGTGTTTATTATCTGTGAATAAACCGGCAGAAGAAATAAAAAAAGAATTTACTGAAATTAATGAATATGCACACTCACTTGGGCTTGAAGTCATTGTAGACGTTTCGCCTCGAGTGTTTGGAGATCTTAATATTTCGTATAAAGATTTATCTTTCTTTAAAGAAATTGGAGCCGATGGAATTCGACTAGATGCTGGTTTCTCAGGTTTAGAAGAGTCGATTATGACGTATAATCCGCAAGGGTTAATTGTTGAAATCAACATGAGCAATAATGTTCATACTCTGGATACGATTATGGATTACAGACCAAATAAATATAAATTGTATGGTTGTCATAATTTTTATCCACACCGTTATTCAGGTTTGAACTTAGATTTTTATAAAGAATGTACGAGACGATTTAATCAGTATGGAATAAAAACTGCAGCATTTGTCACTTGTGGCGATAAAAATGCATTTGGACCTTGGCCAACCACTGAGGGGTTACCAACTTTAGAACTTCATCGAGAATTGCCATTAGATGTACAAATTAAACATCATATTGCGATGGAATTAGTGGATGATATTTTGATTTCTAACTGCTACCCAACAGATGAAGAATTACAATCTCTACAAGGACTTGATTTAGATTTGGTAACTTTTGATGTTGAATTAGTAAATGGTATTCCTGAAATCGAAAAGAAAATTGTGTTAGAGGAATTCCACTTTAATAGAGGGGATCAAAATGATTACTTCATTCGTTCAACACAGAGCCGTGTGAAGTATAAAGGACATCGTTTTGAAGTGTTTAATGCTCCAGATAAGATCCGTCGAGGGGATATTATTATCGAAAGTAGTGAATACGGACATTATGCCGGAGAGCTACAAATCGCCTTGAAGGATATGGAAAATTCAGGTAAAACAAATGTTGTTGGGAAAGTAGTTGATATCGAACACTTTATTTAGACGAATTAAAACCATGGCAAAAATTTAAATTTAGATTAGGATAAACGCAATGGATAAGAAACAAAGAATATTATGGGGCGGAGCTACCGCTTCTAGCCAATATGAAGGTGGTTTCACAGGCTCGAAAGGGTTAGATACGCAAGATTGCCGTGCGTATTTACCACGAACTTCGAACGCAACAGAAGAAACACGATTATTAACGAAAGAAAAAATCGAAGAAGCTAAACGCTTGGATAGTGACAAGTATTATCCGTTTAGAAATGGGACAAAAGGTTTTGAACATTTGGAAGAAGATATTGAATATCTAGATGAGTTAGGATTAGATTTATATCGTTTTTCTATTAGTTGGGCAAGGCTTTTTCCAAATGGAGTAGAAGAAGTACCTTCTCCAGAAGGGGTCGCTTATTATGATCGCGTTTTTAATCTCTTAACAGAAAAGAAAATTAAAATCTTTTTGACTCTCAATCATTATGCGATGCCAATTTATTTGGTAGAGCAGTATGGTGGGTGGAAAGGAAGAGAATGTATCGAACATTTCATGCGTTTTGCTACCTTTGTATTTGAAAGATGGGGAAACTTAGTCGAATATTGGTTACCGTTTAACGAAATTAACGCAGGATACTTTAGCCCCTATAATGGTGTAGGTTTATTGAAAGGTGAAAATGGATTTGATTTATCGGATGTATTCCAAGCTCTGCACCATCAGTTTGTAGCAAGTGCTAAAACAATAAAATTAGCTAGAGAAATGAAACTTCCAGGACGTTTTGGTTCAATGATTGCTTGTTTCTGCTACTATCCGTTAACTAGCAGACCTGAGGATAATCTAAAACTAGTTTTTGAAGAGCAAATGAACCAATGGTACTGCATGGATATTTTATCTAAAGGAGAGTATCCATATTACGCAGAAACCTTCTTTAAAAACAAAAATATTGTTCTAAACATTACGGATGAGGACAAGAAACTATTAAAAGAGAATACTTGCGACTTTGTTTCAATTTCTTTCTATACATCATCTGTAATTACTGTGGAAGAAGCAGATAAAACAGCTGGAAATTTAGTAGTTTCGACTAAGAATCCGTATTTGAAAGCAAGTGAATGGGGTTGGCAAATCGATCCGGTTGGTCTAAGAACTTCATTACATAAAGTATACGAACGATATGGAAAGCCGGTAATCGTATCAGAAAATGGATTAGGCGCACGTGATGTACTGACTGAAAATGGGGAAGTTCATGATGAGTATAGAATTGACTATATGAAGAGTTATTATGAACAAGCACAATTGGCGCTAGAAGATGGAGTTCCACTTGAAGCTTATATTGCTTGGGGAATCATTGACATTGTATCTGCTGGAAGTTGTGAAATGGATAAACGCTATGGTGTTATCTATGTAGATGCAGATAATCTAGGTAATGGAAGTTATAAGCGATATAAGAAAGATAGTTTCTATTGGTATAAAGACTTTATTCAAAAATATAAGAAAGAAGATTGATTTTATGGTAATTGTTGTATGTCCTTTAATGCATGACAAAATTATTTCTATTGTAGAAGGAATACCGAGTACTAATTATCACTTTAAGAAGAAGGAGGGAATTAATTTGTATTTTGAAGTAGCACCTTCATCCGATGAAGAGGCTGCACAGGTAATTAAAAGTACTCTAAAAGCAAATTCTATTAGTAAAGCATTAATGTTCAAAGTGTTAACAAAAGAATATATATAGGGAGATGATTTCAAATGGATAAGTTAACAAACTTTGTAGAAGAAAAAATTGCACCGCCGCTAATTAGATTTTCACAAATTCGATATGTACAAGTAATGCAACGTATGGGATTAGGAATCATGAGTTTATTGATTATTGGATCGCTATTCCTAATTTTTGCTTCGTTTCCATACCAACCTTATTTAGAGTTTTTAGGAGATTTTAGAAAGACACTTGCTGCTGGAGCTGGTATCGGTACAGCGTTTATTGGGATTTTTACCGTTATGACAGTTTCTTATGGCCTAGCAGAGTGGTATAACGAAAACAAAGGGATGAAGATGGATGTTATTCAACCTGTAGTTTATCCACAGCTTGTTATCTATTGTTAAATCCTGCTAAAACTGTAAATGTAGTAGTGGAGGCTGGAGCTAATCCAGCTAAATTCACAGGTGTACCAACTCAATATTTAGGAGCACTTGGGGTGTTTACAGCTATTGTTGTGGGGATTATATCTGTAGAGATTTATCGAATTATCATTCAAAAGAATATTGTTATTAAATTACCTGAAAATGTTCCACCAATGGTATCACAAGCATTTATTGCTTTGATTCCAAGTTTTGTAGTAGTTGTTTTTTGGTGGTTCGTAGGTCATGTGTTTGGAGTAGAGATTCCAAAAATGATTCAAAAAATATTCGAACCATTAGTGTCTATTGGAGATACTCCTATTGCAGTTATTCTAGCCTCTCTATTAAACCGTGTACTATGGGCAGTAGGTATTCATGGAGGTAATATCGTAAGTAGTGTTGGTGGAACAATCTGGCAACAAATGGTGGCTGCAAACCAAGAAGCTTTTGCAGCTAATCAATCATTCCAAAATTTACCATATACATTCACTTCACTATATATGGATAATTATATTTGGACAGGATTATTCCCATTAGCATTGATTATGACCTTCTCAAAATCACCTCGCTTAAAAGCGTTAGGTATCCTTGCATTACCAGCTACTTTATTCAATATTGGAGAGCCTTTAATCTTTGGTATTCCAATTATGATGAACCCTGTTTTAATGATTCCATTTGTATTGAGTTATGTAATGTTAGCTGTTATTTCTGTAACTTTAACAAGCTTTGGTATTCTACCAACTCCTGTATTATCTGTTCCATGGATTATGCCGGCGCCAATTAAAACATTCTTGGCAACGAATGCTTCTATCTGGCCGGCGGTATATGTCATTCTTGGATGGATTGTTATGGCAATCATTTTCTATCCTTTTGTAAAAACAATTGAGAAGAAGGATTTATCAGAAAAAGCAGAAAATGGTGAATTATTATATTCATAAAGATGATGCGAAGGCTGATGTAGATTTCTGCATTAGCCTTCTTTTGTAGGAGATGGTGATTGTGTTAGGAGCATCTATTTATTTTTCAACTCCATATGAAGAAAATGAAAAATACTTAAGAGAGATTAGTCAATTTGGTATCAATTATGTTTTTACCTCTATGCAAATTCCAGAAGAAAAAGATGAAAGTCAGTTAGATTTGTTAAAGAAGTTTATTTCACTAACGAATCAGTTAGGGATGAAGCTTATGGTAGATATTTCGCCCGAGACGTTTAGGAAGTTCAATATATCTAAGGGCGACTCTATAGAATTTCTAAAGAGGTTAGAGGTTAAATGTGTTAGAGTTGATTATGGTTTTGATTATAAAGAAATCAAAGCGTTCTCGAATGAGTTTGAAGTTGTGTTGAATGCAAGCACGATAGATGAGTTCTTTTATAATCAAGGATTAGAAAATGGTTTAGATTTTACGAAACTCATAGCTTGTCATAACTTTTATCCTAGAAAAGATACAGGTTTGGATAAGGATTGGGTTATTCATAAAAACAAAATATTAAAATCTTTTGGATTAAAAGTAATGATGTTCATTCCAGGAGATGCGAAAAAAAGAGGGCCAGTCTTTGAAGGCTTACCGACTGTAGAAAGTCATCGAGAACAATCTCCTCTTGATAATTATATAGACTGTTCTGAGAATCTATTTACAGATGAAATTCTTGTTGGAGATGTGCAGATTTCAAAAAAAGAGTTAAAGAAAATTGATGATTTTATCAAGGAACAAATCATTACGTTAGAGGTTGAAAATCTTTCGGAATCTGATTTTGTAAATAGAGTGTTATCAAATAGAAAAGATGTAGCTATGAACGTAGTACGCTGTGTTGAATCACGAACAATTTTGAGAAGACAAAATGTTGCACCGGATAACACAGCTGAAAGAAAAATAGGAACAATAACAATGGATAACGAAAAATACGGTCGTTATCAAGGAGAGGTGCAAATTGTAAAGCGCCCTCTAGAGGCTGATGAACGAGTGAATGTTATCGGTAAAGTTACAGAAGATTCTAAAGAACTATTAAAGTATATTCAAGCAGGGACTAAATTTAGATTTGTAGGAGTTGAAGATAATGAAAACAATTATGTTGGTTTGTAATGCAGGAATGTCTACCAGTTTATTGGTTAATAAAATGAAAGCAGCAGCTGCTGAAATTGATAATGAAACTTTTGATATATTTGCTACACCTTTAAGTGGTGTAAAAATGAAGTAGAAGTAAAACCAGTAGATATAATTTTGGTAGGTCCTCAGGTTAGATTTAAACTTAAAGAATTAAAGGAAAAATATGAACCTGAAATTGTTGTGGAAACTATAAATGTGCAAGATTATGGTATGATGAATGGTTCCAATGTCTTGAAGGCGGCTTTGGAAAAATTATAAAAACAAAGAGAGTATACAGAATGAGTGTTTTATATAGAATTAAAAGTTCAATGGATGCCTTTACGGAGACAGAACGTATTATAGCTGAGTTTATTTTTGCAAATAGACAAATCGTTTTAGATTCAAATGCTAAAGAGTTAGGGGAACTTACAAAAACATCTGCTTCAGCGTGGGTTCGTTTTTCAAAGAAAATGGGGTATAAAGGATTACCAGCTTTTAAGGTGGAATTGGCGAAGGAAAAAGTTAATTTAGATGAAGGCGATATCGAAACCTTTTTAAACCCAAGTGATTCCTTGATGATGCTACTTCAAAAAACAGAGAATATGTTAACTCAGAATATCAGAGAAACCTTTGCCTTACTTGATTATCATGCTTTAGAAAAAGCCATTGAATCGATTAACAAAGCAAAAACAGTTTATTTATTAGGAGTTGGCGGAAGTAGTATTGTTTGTTTAGATTTCTATCATAAAATGACGCGTATCCATCAAGAAATTATATACGATCGTGATTTACATACATTGATGGCACGTGTAGCACAGCTAGAGAAAGACGATGTTGTTATTGTCATTAGTTATAGTGGCGAGACAGAATCCGTAAATTCGATTGCCAAAGTTGCAAAAAAACTTGGGGCCAAAATTGTAGGAGTTACAAAGTATAACTTAAAATCGACTTTATCAACATTGTCAGATATCCGATTGTTTGTTCCAGTGGAAGAAAAAGAAATTCGTTTAGGCTCTATCACTTCTCGGAATAGTTTATTAACGATTACCGATTTACTGTATTACGGAATTGCGAAGAAAGATTTTAATATTACAAAAGACTTGCTTGTTAGAACACGACAATTTATTAAGGAGGTTCAATAATGCTGGCAGTAGGGTTAATGTCTGGAACATCTTTAGATGGTGTGGATACAGTTCTTTGTGAAATCACGGGGTACGATGAGTCCACACAAGTAAAACAATTAAACTTTATTACTGTAGATATTCCAGAAAACTTACGAACAAAAATTAGAAAATGCTGTAGCAGAGAATTAATCCCTGTGGATTTAATCTGTTCCTTAAATTTTGAATTAGGCTATCTTTTCGCGGATGCAGTAAAACGTATTTGCAAAGAGTCCAATGTTCGATTAGAAGATTTGTCGTTTATCGCAAGTCATGGACAGACTATTTTCCATATCCCGAAAGCTTATGATGATTATGTTCCAAGTACATTACAAATTGGAGAAGCGGCAATCATTGCGAATGAATGTAAAACAGATGTGATTTCAAACTTCCGCGTAATGGATATGGCGGTAGGTGGGGAAGGAGCACCTTTAGTTCCTTATAGTGAAACTTTACTATATGGTGAAGATCATCAAGCAGTGGCGCTACAGAATATCGGAGGTATTGGAAATGTGACAGTTCTTCCTAAAAAGGGCGATGAGAAAAAAGTCATTGCTTTCGATACGGGTCCAGGGAATATGATGATTGACGAAGCTGTTCGAACTTTTTATGGAGAGAAGTACGATAAGGATGGATTCTATGCTAGACAAGGAAAGATGATACCGCAACTGGCAGAAGAGCTAAAAGAGCATCCTTACTTTAAGATGGATCTTCCAAAAACTACTGGTAGAGAAATGTTTGGAGAGCACTATACGCAAGAACTTCTTAAAAAGTATCACTCTTATGATGCAAACGACATTATTCATACCTTAACGTGGTTCACCGCATATTCGATTGCGTATCACTATAAGAAACATCTGATTGACCCTTATAATTTGAAGAAATGCATTGTTGGAGGTGGAGGTGCCTATAATTCTTACTTACTTGAACTTATTCAAAAAGAGATGACTGAAGTTCAAGTGTTTACACAAGAAGAACAAGGATTTTCTTCAGAAGCTAAAGAAGCGCTGGCATTTGTGATTTTGGGGAACCAAACTTACCATAGAAGGCCATCTAACGTTCCTTCAGCTACAGGTGCGAAGAAGAGTGTTATTTTAGGCCAAATTACCTATCCAACTTTATAAAAAAGAAAAAATGCCTATTGTGGATTTTGAAGTGCACCCTGTCAAGTAGACAGGAAAATAATTAAAGTGTATGACGAGTTCTTATGAACTCGTCTTTTTATTTATGCTGGGATTTTTAACCCCATTGATAAAGTAATTCTTTTCTTATTATAGAACTGGATATACTCCTCAACTTTCTTGAAAAGAGATTCATAGGTTTTGAAATGATATAAACGATATGCTTCTTCCTTTAATGTTCCCCAGAATGATTCCATTGGTCCATTATCGATACATCTTCCAGGACGGGACATACTATGTGTTATTTGTCCTTTCTCTATAAAGTGCTTAAAGAAATGAGAAGTATATTGGAATCCTCGATCACTATGAATCATTGTTTTTGTGGGAATTATCTTCCTTTTTATTTGATTAAAAGTATCTTTAACGATTTGATTATTGTTTTGCTTAGATATTTGATATGCAACTATTTTCTTTGTGCCATAATCTAAAACAGCACTTAAATAAGCTTTGTCTCCCTTTCCATACTTCAATTCAGTGATATCCGTTAATAGTAGAGCCATTGGTTCATATTCTTTCTTAAATTCTCGATTTAAAATATTAGCTGCAGTGTATTCTTCAGTGTTCGATTTATAACGATAACGTTTTTTTCGTATAACTGCCTTTAATCCCATTAGTTTCATAAGACGCTGAATACATTTATGATTCACTTTTGCATTTCTATAATAGTTTAAATAGATTGTGATACGACGATATCCATATATACCTTGAACAGATTCATATACTTCGTGTATTAATTCCATTAAACGACGTAGTCGTTTTTCAGATTCCGAAGGGACACGATTTAACCATTTATAATAGCCAGCTCTACTGACTTTTAACACTTTACATAATAGAGTAATATGAAATCCTCTTTTACTTAATTTTTTAATCGTTTGATATTCCGCTTCAAATCTCGTTTGGCAAACATCAACTCGCTTTCCACTTCTTGTAATTTTTTTAGTGCGGCATTTTTCTGTTTCTAAATATTCGTTTCGCGCCTTTAATATTGCCATTTCTGCACGAATACGCTCAGTTTCTGTCTGTATATTTTTCTGGTTTTCGTTTCCCTCGACTGTCTATTAATCCATCAGGACCATATTTTTGATATTTTTTTACCCATTGATACACCAAGTTGTAAGAAATGTTATATTTCTGTGCGGTTTGTTTATAGTTTAATTGATTTTGAATACAGTCTTTGACGATAAGGATTCTTTCTTCGTGCGTTGTTTTTCTATATTTCATAGTGTACACCTCTGGCTTAGGATCGTAGGCCTTCGTGGCCTCACCATTAGTATACTTAATAATCCAATTTCGTACAGTTCTAGCAGAAGGAATTTTGTATTTTCTTGCGATTACTCTTAAATAGGTTTTCGATTCTAAAAACTCTTTAACCACCTTTTCTTTAAATTCCTTTGTATAAGTGTTAAACCCGTCTCGATCTTCTAATGCAGAAGGTCCATATGCTTTATAGTTCAAAAAATACATATTAAATGCTCCAGGTGAAATCTTTAAACCATATTCACTACGCAGCTCACGAAAAGGCACACCATCTAAATACAATTCTATGAATCGTTCTAATTCTTTTGCAGTATGTTTCTTAGCCAATCTAAAAAATACCCCCTCTAAAGTAGTTTACTTTTTTTAGTGTCTACTTTAGAGGGAGCATATCATTTTCACAATAGGCATTTGCTTTTATAAATAAAAGACGCTTTCTGTTGCTGATTTAGAGGGAATAATATTTAAACGTTTTTGAGACGAGTCAATTACAGAAATACAACTATTCAGTACTGTAGCATTTTTCTTAACGACACTTCCTTCAAAAGCAACAGGAATGATTGTTTCACTGTTGCATGATAATAGAGCTTTTGCAATATCTTTTCCTGCTTGTTGAGCGAGTGTGTGTAAAAAGTAATTGGCGTCATAAGTGCTGCAAAAGCTAGCAAGTTTTGCAACTTCTGTTTTTGGTTTTGAATAAACTGTTTGTACAATAGTACTTCTGTCAGGGAAGAGTTCTTCCAGCGCCGGAACTAGTTCGCAGAAATCTAAAGGAGATTCAGCATAATCTAGATAATCAACATATGTTTTTAAAATTTGTTTTCCAATCCAATATCCACTACCTTCATCCCCTAAAATATGTCCCCATCCGCCTTTTTGAATAAATATTCCATCCTTTCTTGAAAGGAGTGAAGAACCAGTTCCTGCGATGAATAGATTACCATCATTATTTTTAAATGTAGCAATATGACTCATTTTTAAATCAGAATCAACTACAAAACGACAACTGATTTTTTCGTTAAAAGCTAATGTGAGCTTGTCAATGATGGTGCTAGCGCCTGCCATACCAATAGAAATACAGTTGATATCTGAATAGTGAAGATTGTTATTAGAGAGTAAGTGATTAATAACTTGTACTACATTTGATATTGCAAGCTCGAAGTTTACAATTGGATTTCCCATCTCTCCAATATATTCATCAACGATTTCTTGTTCTTTATATAAAACTCCTTTGTCTTCGTACCTCCGCCGTCAATTCCGATTTTCATAGTAAAACTCCTTTCGTACATGTTACTGATTAAGATAAATAGTTTGAGTTTTGATAGTCGCTCTTAAAAGCTATAGAAAAACCACCCGAAACAGGGTGGATCTTCAACTTAAAGAAAATATAGTCGTTTTAATATTATTTTCTCAATTCGTGCGTCAACATATAACTGCTTTCTAGAATGTCGTTAGCACGTCTTTCGTCTTTTTGAAGAAGCCCTAAGTAGAGTAAGTCGACTAAGAAGAGCGAGTCGTTACGACTGGTAATGGCTGCAGAACGAATCGATTTTTCATGGCGAGGAACTTTGAGGCAATAGGTGCTGAGAGCGTCTAGATTGCCGTTGCCTTGTCCAGTAATCGATACGGTTGGGATGCCACGTTCTTTAGCAATTTCAAAGGCTGCATTGACTTCTCTTGTGCTGGCAGAGTAGCTGACACCGATTACTAAGTCTTTTTCCGTAGCATTGCTAAGGCTTGCGAGTTGGATATGTGAGTCAGTGTGGTAGACGATATTTTTACCGATACGGCTTAGTTTAAAGTAAATATCGCTGCAGACTAGACCTGAAGCGCCGACCCCAAAAGTGTATATTTTGTTCGCGTTTTTGAGTAAGTCAATCACGCGGTCGAGTGTGTCGTCGTCGATTAGTTCGATCGTCATTTCATAGGAACGAGTAACCGTCTTAATTAATTTAGATTGAATGGTTTGATAGAGTCGTCTTTATCGATTTGTTCATCGATGGATTGTGAGTTTTGTTGTGCTAAATTCACCTTAAATCGAGAGTAAGAACGGAACCCAATTTTTTTAATATATTTACTAATAGAAGAAGACGAAACCCCAATTTCATCTGCCAATACATGAATGCTTGAAGAAAGCACGACATCTGAATGTTTTGAGATGAATTCTTCAATTTTTTTATCTGTTGCTGTTAAAAACTTTTTCATGGAATCCCTACCTTTTTTGAGAAATATTGTTTCCGATTTCATTATACAGTATTGAAATAAAATTTACAACGCTGTATAATATGTTTAAGAAAAACGATTTCATTATGAATTTTAGTGGAATTTTTAAGAGGAGGTGGAGAAAATGGATGACATTTCAAAATTGATGACAGAGCAAGTCAATGACAGAAGTAAGGATATTGAAACGCAGTCGATTCGTGAGATTTTACGTTATATGAATGACGAAAACAGAAAAATCACTGATGCGATTGAACAGTGCATTCCAGAAATTGAAAAAGTGACAGCAGGTGTTGTACAAGCATTCGAGAAAGGAGGCCGACTGATTTATCTGGGCGCGGGGACTTCTGGTCGACTTGGTGTTCTGGACGCAAGCGAGTGCCCACCAACATTCGGTGTATCACCGGAGATGGTAGTGGGACTGATTGCAGGTGGAGATTACGCTCTTCGAAACGCCATTGAAGGTGCCGAAGACGATGAAACCTTAGCCGAGGCACAGTTAAGAGACTTGGATCTTGTCAAAGAGGATGTAGTCGTCGGAATTAGCGCGAGTGGACGCACACCTTATGTCGCAGCAGGTCTTGCCTATGCCAATGAGGTTGGATGTTTCACAGGTGCGATTTCCAATTCTCCAAATGCTTTAATTTCTAACATTGCTTCGGTTGGTATCGAAGCGATTACTGGGCCAGAAGTGGTTACCGGATCTACGCGGATGAAAGCAGGTACGGCTCAAAAATCATTCTCAATATGATTACAACGACTGCAATGATTCAAGTAGGAAAAATTTTCAAAGGATATATGGTCGATGTTCAACCAACGAACCTAAAGTTGAAACAGCGAGCAACCAATATTCTCTCTAAAATTACAAATCTTTCTCCCGAAGACGCAAGAAGTGTTCTTGAGGAAAATGATTTTGATTTAAAAGTCGCTATTATCTCTCAAATACATCATATTTCGGCAAAAGAAGCAGAACAACTGCTTCAGGCAAATCAGATGAATATTGTCAAGGCAATGAAAAATAAGGAGGCTTAATAAAATGGATGCAAAGAAAGTAGCAAATGAAATTTTAAATAAAGTCGGACAAAAGGAAAACGTGGTTAGTAATGCTACATGTATGACTCGCTTACGTCTGACTGTAGCGGATACATCTAAAGTGGATGTGGCTGGATTAAAAGATGTAGATTCAGTATTAGGGGTTGTAGAACGTGAACAAGGGGTTCAAATCGTTTTAGGACCTGGCAAAGTGACTGAAGTGGGTCGCGAATTTTCTGAATTAACAGGAATCGAATTAGGTAGCGTGGACGAAGTAGATGCTGCTGATTTAGCAAAAGAAAACAAAAAAGAAAATAAAGCAAAACATAGAGGCCCTGTTCAACGCTTCTTGGAACATATCGCTAACATTTTCGTGCCATTATTACCAGGGATTATCGCAGCTGGTTTAATTAACGGTATTTCAAACGTTATTAACGTGACAACACAAAACGCATATAACTTCGAATGGTGGTACCAAGCCATTCGTACAATGGGTTGGGGTCTATTCACCTTCTTACCTTTATATGTAGGGTACAATGCCGCTCGTGAGTTCAAAGGAACACCTATTCTTGGGGCAATCGCCGGAAGTATGTCACTTGGTGTTACAACAATGCCACTTCTATTAAAAACAGACGCTGGTCAAGTGTTGATGCCATTTACTGGTAAAGCCTTCAACCCAGGTGCTGGTGGTTTATTAGCTGCATTAATGATGGGGATTGTAGTAGCTTACTTAGAACGCGCTGTTGACAAAGTGATTCCAACAATGTTGAAAACATTCTTGACTCCATTATTAACATTAATCATTGGCGCATTCTTATCAGTATTAATCATCCAACCTGCTGGCGCTGCGTTAACTCAAGGTATTTACACAGTATTAAACTTCGTATATGAACAATTAGGAATCTTTGGTGGTTACATTTTAGCGGCTGGATTCTTACCAATCGTATCTGTTGGTTTACACCAAGCCTTAACTCCAATCCACGTGCTATTAAACGATCCAAACGGACCAAGTCAAGGTATCAACTACCTATTGCCAATCTTAATGATGGCCGGTGGTGGACAAGTGGGTGCAGGTTTAGCATTATACTTGAAGACTAAGAACAAAAAATTAAAACAATTAACAAGAGACTCATTACCAGTTGGTATCTTAGGTATCGGGGAACCAATGATGTACGCTGTAACACTTCCTTTAGGTAAACCATTCTTAACAGCCTGCTTAGGATCTGGTGTCGGCGGTATGTTAGCAGTTCTATTCCATTTAGGTACTGTATCTCAAGGGGTTTCTGGGTTATTTGGTGCTTTAATCATGGTACCAGGAACTCAAGCACTCTTCTTAACTGCAATGGTTGGAGCTTACATCGGTGGATTTGTTATCACATGGTTCTTCGGTGTAGATGAAGATCGTATTAACGAAGTATATGGAAACAAATAGAGCAAACATTTCTTTTGGGCGCTCCATCTATATCAATCTTGGTGAACAAGTCGTTACACAAGTATTAGAAGAAATGAAAGCCGCGCGTCAAACCGTGGCTTTCACTTCTTTTCAGTTACCAGAACATCCGTTAGAAATCTCGGATATGGCTCGTCTTGTGGAGCTTGCTCGCTCATATGAAGTAGATTTAATTCCAGACATCGCCCATAAAGATCTTACCAAAGAAAATATTGCGGCTCTGAAAAATGCGGGGCTATCGTACTTACGTCTGGACGAATTTGGAGACGAAGCGTTTATTGAACGTTGCGGCAAGGCGTTTACGCTTGTCGTGAATGCGTCGACGTTTACCCACCGTGAATATAAAGTGTTAGAACGACTCGGTTTTTCTCGTCGAATCATCGCTTGTCATAATTATTATCCAAAAGTATATTCAGGGATTTCGCTTGAAAAATTCACCACGATTAATCAAAAATTACATGCGCTTGGTGTAAAAGTACTGGCTTTTATTCCAGGAGATGAGCCTTTAAGAGGACCGCTTCATGAAGGTTTACCAACCGTTGAAACGCATCGTACATTAGATACGCGATTGGCGATTTGCGAACTCATTAAGGCGCACACCGATATGATTTTAGTGGGGGATACGTTTATTAACGCCGCTACACAAAAAGTCATGAAGGAATTCCAAGAAGGGTTCGTGTCTCTGAAGGCAGAAGCACCCGTGGAATTAATAGGTAAAGTGCTTCGTGACCGTATCGATGCCAGTGATTTTGTGTACCGCGTACTCGGTACTCGCGGCTGGGCCTTACTTGGCGGAGAGGTTTCTACAACAACCCGCACCGTTGGAGAAATCAATCAAGCAAATAGCCAGTATGGTCGTTACCAAGGTGAAATCGAAATTGCTAAAGTTGAGTTGCCACAAGACGTTCGACAAAACGTCATCGGGCACCTACTTCCATCTGAGATTGCCGTATTTACTGCTTTGCCAGAAGGATTTGGCATTCAATTAGAAGTCGAATAAGAAACAGCAATCCATCCGCCACTTTTGGTAGGGTGGATTGTTTATTTTTCTATACAACATTAGAAAAATGAGCCGTTTTATGATACTCTAGATGAGTATAAATTTAATAGAAACAAAGGGGGCCTTTGGATGATAGAGCTGATTGCAACAGTTGAATCCATCCAACAAGCAAAAGACTTGCTTGAAGCGGGCGTGGACACGATTTATTTTGGGGAAGACCAATTCGGACTTCGCCTTCCAATGTCGTTTACACGTGAGGAACAAATAGAATTAACGGAATTGGCGCACCAATATGGAAAGAAAGCAAGCGTTGCTGTTAACGCGATTTTCCATAATGAAGGAATTGCGCTTGTACCTGAGTATTTGAAATTTTTAAAAGAAATCGGTGTCGATAACATCGCGGTAGGAGATCCAGGTGTGGTTCAAATTATGAAGAACCCTGAGTACTCAATTCCTTACCGTTATGATGCAGCGGTTTTAGTAACAAGTAGTCGTCAAATCAACTTCTGGGGAAAACGTGGTGCCGTTGGTGCGGTGATTGCGCGTGAAATTCCTCGTGAAGAGATGAAAATTTTGGCAGCAGGTGTAGAAATTCCAATCGAAGTTTTAGTGTACGGAGCAACTTGTATCCATCATTCAAAACGCCCACTGTTAAATAACTACTTTAACTATATTGAGAAAAAAGAATCTGTTGAAAAACGTCGCGGTTTATTCGTATCAGAACCTGCCGATGAAGATTCTCACTATTCAATCTACGAAGACATTAACGGAACGCATATTTTCGCGAATAACGACGTGTCTCTTGCTCCATATTTGTTAGAATTAACAGAAATGGGCATTCCACAATGGAAATTAGACGGAGTATTAGCTCCGGGTCAAGATTTCGTGGAAGTAGCGAAGTTATTCGTGAATGCTCGTAATGAAATCGAAGCAGGCACATGGACTCCTGAGAAGAGCGCTAGCCTTGAATTACAAGTGCGTGCACACCATCCAAAAGTACGTGGCCTCGAAGCAGGATTTTACTTATTAAATCCAGAAGATGTGAAATAGGAGAGAGTCAAATGGGAAGAAAGATATTGAAAAAACCTGAAGTACTTGCTCCAGCGGGTACTCTTGAAAAGTTAAAAACAGCTATTTTATACGGAGCTGACGCGGTTTTCCTTGGTGGGGAAGCGTACGGACTTCGTAGCCGTGCAGGGAACTTCGACTTTGCAGAAATGAAAGAAGCCGTTGATTTTGCCCATGCGCACAATGCAAAAGTATATATTGCCGCTAACATGGTGACTCACGAAGGCGACGAAAAAGGAGCGGGAGAATTCTTCCGTACAGTTCGTGACATCGGTATCGATGCAGCCATCATCAGTGACATGGCCTTAATGGATATTTGTGCGTCAGAAGCGCCAGGATTACCAATCCATTTATCAACACAATCTTCAGCAGCCAACTACGAAACGCTAAACTTCTGGAAAGACGAAGGATTAGAACGTGTCGTATTAGCGCGTGAAGTATCAATGGACGAAATTAAAGAAATGCAAGAAAAAGTGGATGTAGAAATCGAAGCGTTTATCCACGGAGCAATGTGTATTTCTTATTCAGGACGTTGCGTATTATCAAACCACATGGTGCATCGTGATGCCAACCGTGGTGGATGTGCTCAGTCTTGTCGTTGGAAATACGGTCTATTCGATATGCCATTTGCCGGCGAAAAGAACATGGTCGGCGCGGGCGAAGAAGGCATCGAAGAGAAATTCTCAATGAGTGCCGTTGACCTATCTATGATTCAACATTTACCAGACTTAATCGAAGCTGGTGTAGATAGCTTGAAGATTGAAGGTCGTATGAAATCAATTCACTACGTTTCAACGGTTTCGAACGTTTATCGTGCAGCGGTTGATTCATACTGCGAAGATCCAGATAACTATGTATGTAAACAAGAATGGATTGACGAGTTATGGAAAGCAGCGCAACGTGAATTAGCAACTGGTTTCTACTACCAAGTTCCAACCGAAGAAGAGCAATTATTTGGCCCACGTCGTCAAATCCCTCAATACGCTTTCGTTGGACAAGTGCTTGAATATGATCCAGAAACGCAAATGGCAACAGTGCAACAACGTAATAACTTCAAAGTCGGAGACCATATCGAGTTCTACGGACCAGGAATGCGTCACCACGAAGAAGAATTAACACAATTATGGGATGAAAATGGCGAAGAAATCGAAGCAGCTCCTCACGCGATGATGATTTGCAAGATGAAAGTAACTGAGCCAGTGAAACCTTTAGATATGATTCGTAAACGTCGTTAAGACGAATTTTTAAAAGAAAGAAGGAATGAAAATGTCATTACCAAACTGCCCTAAATGTGGTTCAGAATACACATACGAAGATGGCGTATTATTAGTATGCCCAGAATGTGCGTATGAATGGGAACCAGGTTCAGAAGTTGAAGAAGGCCCAGTAGCCATTGATGCGAACGGAAATAAATTACAAGATGGCGATACTGTAACAGTTATCAAAGACTTAAAAGTAAAAGGCGCTCCGAAAGATATTAAGCAAGGTACACGCGTGAAGAATATTCGCATCGTGGAAGGCGATCATAATATCGATTGTAAGATAGATGGATTCGGCGCAATGAAACTTAAATCTGAGTTTGTTAAAAAGATTTAATGGGAGTCCCGTAGGGACTTTATAAAAAGCTCCCCCTAGAATTTTTATAGTTGTTATAATAGCGATACCGGATTGAGCCAAGGTCTCAATCCTACCAAGCTTCAAACTGACTCTACGGGTTTTACCCTAGAGTCAGTAATTCACATTGGTTATGAACCCGCTATTACAACTACTATAAATCTAGGGGGCTTTTTTTCGTCCCTCGACTCGGTGATCTTTATCAAACTTAGTAATAAGTTTTATTGTTTCTCAGGAAGAGGACCGGGGTCAGCTTGGTCGTGCTTCGGAATAGTGCAACTGTAGAAAATTTCCAAATGGAAGGCTGTAATTAAAATTTAATAAATAAGGATTATATGCACAAGAATAGTTTTTTTATGCATATTTTATTAAGGAAATAGACCTGCGTCCTTGAAATTTAATTTCTGCTGTGTTACATTCAAAATAAGGAGTAGAAAACGCTTTTGTATAGGCGTTTCTGTGCTTTTTTTCACATATTTCAACTAGGAGAAGTGGCAGTTTTGGAACAGTATCATACAGGTACCATTCGATTGATGGGGACCGTCATCGAATTGAAAATTGCGCATCCAGAAGGCGAGCGTTTAGTGGCTGAAGTTTTCGAGCAATTGAAGCGATATGAGCATCGTTTTAGCGCGAATGACCCAACTTCAGAACTGATGGCCGTGAACTTGGCAGCAGGGAAACATGCGGTCGCTGTTCATCCAGAGATTTTTCATTTGGTGAAATTGGGACTGGAGAATAGTTTAGCTGCGGGAAGTCGGATGAATATCTTGATCGGCCCGGTTGTTCAAACATGGCGCGTAGGCTTTAGTGATGCACGAGTACCAACGGATGAAGAAATTAAAGCCAAACTGCAACTGACCGATGCAACGAAAGTCGAACTGGATGAAGCCAGTCAGACGATTTTTCTGTTGGAAGAAGGAATGCGAATTGACCTTGGTTGTATTGCCAAAGGGTATATTGCCGACTTGGTGATGCAACAGCTAAAAGAGCAAGGAGTTACTTCTGCGCTCATTAACCTTGGTGGGAATGTTCTCACGCTTGGACCAGCTGTTCATCATGAAGATGGGAATTGGTGGATTGGTATTCAAAACCCGAAACTCCTTCGCGGAGAAAATGTGGCGCTTCTTCCGATTCAAGATGAGTCGATTGTCACATCGGGTGTCTACGAGAGGGTGCTAGAAGTAGATGGTAAGAAATACCATCATATTTTGGACCCAAATACTGGATACCCAGCTGAAACAGACGTTGCCAGTCTAACGATTGTTTCCAAACAGTCCGTCGATTGTGAGATATGGACGACCAGACTCTTTGGAAAGAAAGCACATGAAATCTTATTCGAAGTGGAACAACACCCTAACATCGAAGCTGTTATGATTTTAGACGATGATCGTATTTTCTACACTTCAGGACTCGCTTCAAAGATTCAATTACTCGAAAGGAAGTACTCAAATGGTTAAATTAATCGGTTTAGTCGGAACAAACTCTAAAAAATCAACAAACCGTCAACTATTACAATACATTCAAAAACATTTTTCAGAACAGGCGGAAATTGAACTTGTCGAAATTAAAGACATTCCAATGTTCAACAAACCAACTCCAAAAGTTGTGCCACAAGAAGCACAAGTTATTGCAGAGAAAATCGCTGCAGCAGATGGAGTTATCATTAGTACACCAGAATATGACCACTCATGCCCAGCTGTATTAATGAACGCTTTAGCATGGTTATCTTATGGTATCTATCCATTATTAAACAAACCTGTCATGATTACAGGAGCATCTTACGGAACATTAGGTTCTTCACGTGCACAAAGTCAATTACGTCAAATCTTAAACGCGCCAGAAATTAAAGCACGCGTTTTACCAAGTGATGAATTCTTATTAGGTCACGCCTTACAAGCATTCGACGAAGAAGGTAACTTAAAAGATGCAGCAACTGTTGAAAAATTAGAAAAGATTTTCGAAGATTACTTATTATTCATTGAAATTACAAAACAATTAGTTCGTGCAAACGAAGCTCGTGAAAAAGAAGCGAAAAACTTCTCATGGGACAGTTCTAAAAAATAAGGAGTGACAGTAGAAAATGAAAATTATTGGTATCGTAGGATCAAATGCGGAATTTTCGCATAACCGTTTATTATTACAATTTATCGAAAAGAAATTCAGTGACTTATTCGAGTTTGAAATCTTAGAAATTAAAGATATTCCAATGTTCAACCAAGACGAAGATCAATCTAAGAGTTTCCCAGTACAATACATGTACAACAAATTAATCCGTGCAGATGGTGTGATTATCGCTACACCTGAACATAACCACACAATTACAGCTGCTTTGAAGAGCACATTAGAATGGATGTCATTCAACTTACACCCATTCGAAAACAAACCTGTTATGATCATGGGAGCTTCTCACTATGACCAAGGTACTTCACGTGCGCAAGTGCATTTACGTAAAATCTTAGATGCTCCAGGGGTAAACGCATATGTATTACCAGGGAACGAATTCTTATTAGGAAAAGCAAAAGAAGCATTTGACGAAGAAGGAAACATTAAGAGCGAAGGAACTGTAGCGTTCTTACGTTCATGCTTAGAAAACTTCGTAAAATATGTGGAGGTTGTAAAAGTGTTACGCAAACCATTACCAACACCGCCAGAAGATTTAGACTGCACAAACCCAATTTCTACAACAGTTCAAGGTGTAGATCCAGATGATCCAGAATGGGTTGAAAAAGCAAGTGAAATCGTTGGTGCTGCTCAAGGAAACGACTATGTTCGCTTAGACCACGGTTTATTAACGGTTGACCAAATCGATATGTTCTTAAAAGCTTTACCATTTGAAGTAACATATGCCGATGACAACAACCAATTCTTGTACTATAACTTCAACAAACCAGCAAACAAAATGTTGGCTCCACGTGTGCCAGCTCAATCTGGTAACCGTTTAGGAACAGTTCACCCACCACGTACATTCAAAAATGTGGAATACCTCATTGCGAACTTACGTGCAGGTAACGTGGATTACTTCCGTACAATCGTTCCAAACACTCCGCCAGAAATCATCAACGTACACAACTACCAAGCAATGTACTATCCTGATGGTTCTTACGCTGGAATTAACGAAATCGTATTTGACTTCAAACCATGGTTAGATTGGTACTTACAAACAACTGGCCAACGTTTAGTAAGCGCAAATGGTGCTGCTCCTGTAGCAGACGCAACAAGTGGCGCTTCAAACAGCGGACACTCAGCTCCAGCTCCTGCAGCAGATGCAACAAGTGGTGCTTCAGATAGCGGACATTCAGCTCCAGCTCAAGCACAAGCAGTTGATGCAACAAGTGGTGCTTCAGAACACTAAAATTTAAAGCGAGAAAGCTAGGCAAATGTTGGCCTAGCTTTTTTTTTATAGACGAAATGGACCATTGTTCACGTTTTAGAAACAACTGGAAACTGTTTTCTTAAAATTAACTAAAATGTAATGTTCCTAGTATCCAAGTGTAGTGGTTTTGAGCTATAATAAATAGGAGTTTAAGGAATGGAGAAAAACAGTGGGGACTATGAATTATCAAACAACACCTTCTCAAGCACCGACGCACCCACACCCTCCCAAGCAAAAAGAGAAAAAACGGAGTGCGGTATTTGATGGCTTGAAAGGTTTTTTTATACTAGCAATTATTACGTATTATTATTTTCAACATTTATTACCGGGCGGTTTTTTAGCCGTTAACGGATTTTTAGTAGTCGGAGGTTATTTGACATTCCGACATAATATCAAAACATTTGCGGAAGATTATAAAGAGCGTTTCCCAGTGAGAAGCTTGAAGAGAATGTTCTTCCCGATGCTCTTTATGATTGTCGTGACGGTCGCGTTTTTATTCGTGGCGGCACCGCAATTACTTTCTAATATCCGAGGCATGGCGCTTTCGGCATTATTCTTCGTGAATAATGATTATCAAATTTTCTCTCAACAATCATACTTTGTGCAATCGGCGAATCCAAGTCCGTTTGTGCATCTCTGGTATGTATCCCTTTATGTGCAATTATTAATCGTAGGGTATTTGCTTCGAAAACTGATGAAGAAACTCAACTTCCTCAGAATGCAGGAGTTCGCGTTACTCGCATTCTTGACGCTTGCGTCAGCAACGGGAATGGCAGCACTCTATTGGTTTGAACAAGATCCGTCTCATGTGTACTACTTAGTATCAACGCGTCTATTCTCGTTCACATTCGGGGCGTTACTTAGTTACATTCATGAAGGAAAATTACTACTTCCTGAGCGAGAATCAGGTTCTGTTGTTCCAAACGCATTGAGCCTCCTCTGTTTAGGAGCTTTAGGTTGGATGTTTACAACGTTCAACGGAACGCAAGCAGAAGTGTATTATATGATGATGTTTATTTCATCGTTTGTGGTGATGCTTCTTCTCTCTTGTACGATTCGCGAGGGTGTGGGGGTTCATTACCTCTTCAGCTTCAAGGATTTACGTTCTTCGGAAAGAGAAGTTTCTCATACTACTTATGGTTCTATCCGATTCATCTGATTGCGCCAACGTTCTTACGCGAGATTAATGAACAGTGGTTATCAGTCGGAATTCAATTTGCATTGATTTTCGTGATGGCGGAAATTACGTATCAACTGTTTGAGCGAGACCGCTTCGTTCTTCCGATTGGACAAGCGCATAGTCCGTATAATTTAACGGCCTATGGAAAATCAAACCTACCAAAAGGCATGAAGCAATTTGGACTCGTGTTCTCACTCATGTATGTGATCTGTATCGGGCTTGCAGGTCTTGGATTTGCGCAAGAGAAGAATCAAAACTCAGCCGTGCAAGAGGTTGAAGAGAAGATTCGTCAAAACCAAGCGCTCTTACAAGAGACGACGGCAGAACCGACAACTGAAGGCACGACGACGATTAGCAATGAAGCGAAAGCCAACACGGAGCAGCAAGTGAAGCAAACGCCGATTACGTTTGTCGGAGACTCAGTGTTATTAGCCTCTGCGAATAAACTTCGCGAAGTCTTCCCGAATGCCTATGTGGACGGAGAAGTGGGACGTCAGTTGTATTACAGTACGCCAATCGTTCAAAAACTGGCGCAACAAGGTCGACTTTCTCAAACCGTGGTATTCATCCTCGGTTCAAACGGTGCTTTCTCTGCTTCTCAAATCGATTCTCTGATTCAAGCAACGGGGAACCGTGAAATCTTCTTAGTCACAGCCGGATATGAAATTAAATGGGCTAAAGAAGTGAATGAGCAGTTAAAAGCAGCTGCAGAACGTTATCCAAATGTTCATTTAATCGACTGGGGAACTTACGCTAAAGGACATACAAAACAATGGCTCTTTGAAGACGAAATCCATCCAAACGATACAGGGGCAGCGGAATTAGCGAACCTGATCTTACAAGAAATGGTGAAATTAAAATTACAATAACCGTTGAGACGACTCGAATTTGAGTCGTCTTTTTTATTTTCTAAAAAATATTTTTGAAAACGCTATTGACATTTGAGTGTACTAAGCGCATAATACAGTTAAAGATAAGTGTATTAACCGGTTAATACACTGATTGGGAATCAAAGAAAGGAGTTACTAATGATCGTATTTGATAAAAGAAGTCCGGTCTACGAGCAAATTATCGCCTATTTCAAAGCGGAAATTGCCTCCCACAGAATGGAAGCAGGCCAAGAACTGCCGAGTCGGCGTGAATTTGCGCAAACCATGCAAGTAAATCCTAATACGGTCCAACGTGCCTTTCATGAATTGGAGGTCATGGGGTTGATTACGACTGGAAATAATGTTATGAGTCGTGTGACAGAAGATGTAGAACGGATTGAACAACTAAAAGATGAAATGTTAGATGAGGCGATTGGAAGCTTTACAGAAGCGATTAAGCCTCTCAACTTAACTGCAGAAGATGTGATCGAACATCTCAAAAAACAATTGTAAGGAAGGAGCGGTACTATGTTAACTGTTCAAAACTTAAGTAAGAGATTTGGAAAGAAACAAGTGTTGAATGACATCTCATTTAACGCGAAAAAAGGAGAAGTGACGGCTCTTATTGGGGTCAACGGGATTGGGAAAACAACGATTATGAACTGCATTGCAGGACTACTGCCATTTGATAAAGGGAAAGTCGTTATCGATGATATGCCTGCACGTAAAGTGTTTGCGGAAAAGGTGAGCTATATTACGGATAGTTCGATTATCTCACCAGACCAAACAGTGGATGAGGCGATTGATTTTATGCGCACGTTCTATCCAAACTGGAATCGCCAAAAGGAAAGGCATTTATTAGACTTCTTCCGTTTGAATTTAAAAGATGAAGTACGATCACTCTCGAAAGGGAATGTTGCTAAACTGAACTTGCTTCTCGGGATGGGGCTAGACACAGACTACATCTTGATGGACGAACCATTTTCAGGAATCGACGTGTTTACCCGTGAAGAAATCGCACGTGTGTTTACGAGCGACCTACTCGATGGACGCGGCGTATTGATTACAACGCATGAAATTAATGATATTGAGTATATCGTCGATAAAGCAGTGCTCTTAAACGATGGACGTGTAGTGAAGGAATTCTATCCAGAAGAAGTTCGCGAAGAAGAGGGCAAATCAATTGTCGATGTGATGAGGGAGGTATACTTACCATGAAGAAAGTCATCAATTTAACGCTTTATAATATCGGTCAGGCGAAAGGGTTCATCCTCGTGGTAGCCTTACTTCAAATCTTATTGCAACTAGGGTTGAAGCTGAAGACACTTGCGACGACGGGGTTACTAACCGGACAATTGCGCATTGTGAGTTCTGATATGGTGAAAGAAATCGTTTTGGATCAACTCGCAATTGGACTTCCAGTGTTCTTTGCTGGATCAGCGATTCTGGTCTACGCGGCAGTGATTTGGTCGAAGGAATGGAGTAGCAAGGCTCGTTCATTTACCGTCTGCTCATGCTTCCAGGATCACGTTTTGGAATCTACTGGGCTAAATTATTAACGATGCTTGTGATTACGTTCTTCTTACAAGCTGTTCAAGTGGTTGGGGTATTCTTAAACTACTACCTCACAAGCTTCTTTATTCCAGAGTTTGCACAATACCACATCACACCGTGGTCGCTTGTGACAAATTCGATGGCGATGCCGCTTCTAGTACCACAGTATGCGGTACAGTTTCTTCTCATTTTGACAATGGGGATAGCGCTCATCGTGACGGTTTTCCAACTCGCCATCCTTGTTGTTGGGGTTGAGAAGAAAGGATACGTTCGTAAGGTAACTTCGGTAGTTCTCTACATTCTAGTTGCTGTTGTGACATTTACGCTGATTGTGCGTACGCAATTTGTGGTTCGTTTAATTGGAAATGAAGCGATGGTCTTCTTAATCGGTAGTATGCTCATTTGGATCGTTCTAAATATGCTACTAAGCGATTATTTATTAAATCATAAGGTTAGTGTGTAAGGAGGGGTTATCATGAAATCAAGTAAATTTGCAACAGCAGTATTTGCCTTTAGTGGACTTGTGTTTCTAGCGACAGCTGGTCACGCAGCGTATCAAGAAGTGAAGCCTGCTCCGGTATCGATTCAATTAACCGATGAAGAGAAAAAATTAGTCGACGGAGCAACATTTGAGATGTCGTATTCCACAGATGATTTAACATCGTCTAAGGGCGCAGAGTATGCACTTTTAGATGGAAACGTAAAACGTGTTGGTTTTTCCGAAAATGCCTACAGTTTCCAAACGAAAAAGAGATTGGCAGACTTTTCTTTTACAGACCGTCCGAATTATGACAATCTGGTGGCATTTAAGGGGTATGACCTTCTATACGGCTTGACTTATAGCTTTGAAAGTACAACAGATCCAAAGGTAAATTTCAGTATCATCAATAAAGAGACGAAGAAAGTTACAACGGTTTCGGTTCCGATTACTAAGAAGTACGCGGGGACAATAGTCATTTTGTAACAGATGTCACTTTCTATAGAAAAGGCAATACCGTGTATGGAGTGGTGCCGATGCCTGAGTATGAAAATAGAGGCTCGAAAGCACCAACCTATTTCTTCATCACATTCTCTGTGAACTTAGAAACGGGAGCTACAACACCTGCTAAACGAGTGAAATTACCAGAGGAATACGCTTCGATTGCATGGGGAGAAGCCAAGAGCTCTCGCATGTACGACCCGCAAGTGCTACTCTTCAAGAGTATGTATTCAAGAGATGAAAAATTCCGCTTAATGACTTTTGATGCTGAGACTGAGAAGTTCACAGAAATCACACCTGAACAGGGCATGAGTGCGGTACAATCGATTCTATACACAGTAGGAGACAAAGCATATATTGCCTTGGCAGATGAGGTGCCTGCATTCACTGGTTCAGATACGTATGTGAAGGCAAGTGAGCGCAAAAATAACGAGACTAAATACTATGTTCTTAATGCAGGTTCGCAGAAATTAGAAGAAGCATTTACAACGGAAACAGATGTCTATGCACCACAAGTGTACTTGAATAAAGGGAATCTTGTGATGATCACTCTTGTAGATGGTAAACCAACGCTAAGGGTGCAATCGATGCAAACAAAAGACATCCTTCTTTCTAAAACAATTGATGTGAAGGATGATGTGTTCTTTATCGATACACGTATGTACGGTATGATGCGTATGAAATAAAAAAGAGTACTCAAAAAGCGTTCTACCTTTGAGGTTGAACGCTTTTTATGATGCTTGTTTTTCTTCTTTTAGATGTGGGTTTGGTAGTAAGTGGTTTACCCCAATCGCAATGAGTGCTCCGATAATTGTATCGAGAATCCGTTGGATTGCATACGCAGTATTTTGTCCTGCTTCTACGTTGAAGAAGATAACAAGGAAAGTGGCGCATGAGTTAATAACGCCTGTTTTATTAAATCGATTGCAGAATAAAATAATGATTACAATCCCGACAGGAGCGAGCAGTAAATCGGTATATTCAGGAAATGGGAGAACAGCTCTTACGTAGAATAAAAGAATAGCTACGACCCCGCCTGTTGTATTTCCGATACAACGAGAAAGTGCAAATTTAAACGTTTGCTGATGGTCAGTTCGCAAACTGAAAATAGCAGACAAGGCTGCTAGCATCGGTGAACCACGATGTAAGATTCTAAAGAGAACCACGCAAATAAATACAGACACGGCTGTTTTAAAAGTACGAAGTCCGATATGGAATGGATTATTTGACGATTGTGGCACGCTCTCACCTCTGCTTTTTTTAGATATCGCTATTATAATATATGTGTTAAAAAAATGGTAGAGTTATTGAATAATGCACCTAATAGGTGTACAATGTGTTCAAGAGGTGATGAAGATGCATGAAGCATTTGTATTAATTGTAGTGAACGCTGTTAGAGAACGTTATGTCTCAGAAAAGGCATTTTATACAGAAGAATTAGGGATTAGTGGTCAAAGTTGGACGAGATGGAAGAACGGGGAACGCGGATTGAAGGCAGAAATCTTCAAAAAATCGCACGTCTGTTTACGGACTATGAGTGGATGCTTGCTAATAAAGTCGCCCGAAATGCCGATGTGCTTCCAGAAGTCGCTTCAGACCCAGTGGCTGAATATTTACGCTTGAAGGTGGCGATTGCGAGTCACTGGATTCGTCAAGAAAATGTTCGCGTGGATTGGAAGACGGCTGCTGTCAGCAAGGGTAAATTCAAGGAAAATGTTACGATTTTACGTGTGGCAACGACATATGGTCATTGGAGTTACCAAGATATTATTGAGATTCGTGTGGTAGGAATTACCCATAAACAAATCGGTACGAAAAAACAAGCGCTCCTTGAATGGATGCATGATGAAAAAGCTCAACAAAAGTATTTGGAATATAGCAAAAATGCGTTTGTTCCAGAATCTACTTTAGAGGAATAGAAGTTTGCAAAATGAATGCGATACTCTCTTTGGAAACAAGGGGGTATCCATTTTTTTATAGGCCATTTTATGATAAAATTGAAAAGATAAAGAAAGTGGTGAAACTGTGGCGAAAAGAAAGAAAAGAAAAAATAAATTCGTCTTTCATCTTGTCGAGTGGTTCAAGTCATTATCGAAATTGACGGGACTTCTCATCGTAGCTGTAGCAAGCGTTCTTTTGGCCGGGACCATCACATGGTTATCTGAACATAAATCCGAGCCAAAGGAAATACATGTGACACAAGATGAATTTTTAAAAGTACTCATCCCAGCGGCACAACAAGCGTATAAAGACTATGGCGTGTTGCCAAGCGTAAGTCTAGCGCAAGCGATTCTTGAATCGAACTGGGGAGAGAGTTTATTAGCAAGTAAATATTATAATTTATACGGCGTGAAAGGGTCTGCTGCTGAACCCAATGTCGTCCTAGAAACAGCAGAATTCGTGAACAACACATGGATTACGATTAACGGACGATTCCGCGTGTATGAAAGCTGGGCAGAATCAGTTGAAGCCCATGCGCAACTATTAGCGTACGGTGTGGACTGGGATCCAACGCTCTATCACAAAGTGCTGGGAGCCAGAAACTACAAACAAGCGGCACAAGCTTTGCAAGATGCAGGTTATGCGACCGACCCAACATATGCACAAAAGCTAATTCAAATGATTGAAGAGCATGAATTATATAAATACGATCAATTACCAACAGAAGAAACAACCGTGTCCGTACGAAAGAGTTCGTAACGTTCAAACGGTTCAGTAAAAGGAGAGGATATTAATGAGTCAGTTATTACCAGGAGCCATCATCGGAATTATCGGTGGAGATGAGCAAGTCGCATCCATCGCTCGCGAAGCAAGAAAAATGGGGTACGTTGTGTACTGCTATCACCAATCGAATGAAGCGGCTATTTCGATGGCTGAATATGAAATCGTCTCTTCTTACAAAGACCGTGAAGCGTTATTAGACTTTGCTGAAAAAGTAGACACGGTTTTATTATTAACAAACTTGGTACCGGTTGATGTGTTATATGAAATCAGTAGTAAAACTCGCTATTATCAATCGTTTGAACTAGCAGAAATTTCGCAAAATCGCACAGTTGAAAAATTATTCTTAGATACGCACGCGATTAACCTTGCACCATATAGCTTAGTGACAACGGTCGGCGAATTACCTTCGATTGTCCAAAGCATCGGCCTTCCAGCTTACTTAGAAAGCAACCTTGTAAAGAATCGCGTGGAAGAAAAGTTAGAGCTCTACGATGAAGACTTCGAAGAGCGCGTTCTCGAGAAATTGGAAGAAGGCCCATGTATGTTAACCGCCTTCGTTCCAGCGCAACGTCATTTTACAGTGACAGTCGTGCGTGATTACGAAGACCGCGTGACAGTACTACCGATTTCAGAAGATGTATATATCACGGGTAAATTAAAATACAGTATCGTTTCTCGTCGACTAAATCCAGAATGGGTGCAAGAATTGAAACGCATTGCCTTTAAGATTATGGATAATTTATCTGGAACGACGATTCTTTCCATTCAAGTGAAGATGGGAAATAACGGCATTTTCTATGTGGATGGCGTAAACCAATTACCACTCGTGCAGCAACAATTCAGCAGCGCCTTTTTAGGCCATAGCATGTCTGAAATTCTTGTACGTGTGGCAACAGGATTACCGATTGAATACAAAGACATCAAAGAAGAAATGATCATCGTGCCAATCTATGAATCGATGATGGAAAAAGCAAGTTTATTAACGTTATTGAAACCACAATGGGACTTCGAATTCTTCCAATTAACACCAAAACGCCCAACTGACGTGCTGGGTGTGATTCGACTACGCGGAGCTTCAAGTGTGGAATTACTCCGAGAAATTGAAGTGACAGATTTATTTTTCAACGTTCAATAACCTTTACGAAAGGACAGAGTTGTGAAAAATTCGAGTGATTTAATTAAGGGAATGAACCCTCGCCAAAAAGAAGCGGTCATGCATACGCAAGGGCCACTTCTAGTCATGGCCGGCGCGGGGAGTGGGAAGACGCGTGTGTTAACCCACCGCATGGCCTATATTTTGGCAGAAGAAGCGGTACAACCGTGGAATATTTTAGCGATTACGTTTACGAATAAAGCGGCCAACGAGATGAAAGAGCGTGTGGCGGCACTTGTCGGAGAACAGGCACAAGATATGTGGGTATCAACCTTCCACTCGATGTGCGTGCGTATCCTTCGCCGTGACTGTGAGCGTATCGGGTTAGCCAAGTCGTTTACGATTATCGATTCAGGCGACCAACTTTCAGCGATGAAACGAATTATGCAAAGTTGAATATCGATACGGATCGCTATGAGCCACGTGGAGCTTTAGCAACTATCAGTAACGCGAAAAATAATTTCGAAGATGCTGAAACATTTGCGAAGAACCATTTGGACTATGTGAGCCAAATTTATGCGAAATGTTATAAAGAATATCAAGCAGAAATGCGCAAAAATATGACGGTAGACTTCGATGACCTCATCATGTTGACCGTGAAATTATTCCAAGAACATCAAGATGTGTTGGATTACTACCAACAAAAATTCCACTACATCCACGTGGATGAGTATCAAGATACCAACCACGCGCAATACTTATTGGTGAAGCTCCTTGCAGATAAATTCAAAAACATCTGCGTTGTAGGGGATGCCGACCAAAGTATTTACGGATGGCGTGGAGCCGATATGGAAAATATCTTGTCATTTGAACACGATTATCCGGATGCCAAAGTGGTCTTGCTCGAGCAAAATTACCGTTCGACAAAGACCATCTTAAAAGCAGCCAACCAAGTGATTGAAAACAATGTGAATCGTAAGCCAAAAGAATTGTGGACCGACAATGAAGCGGGTGAAAAAATCACGTATTACTGCGGGCAGTCTGGATATGACGAATCTCGTTATGTCATCAGTACGATTCAAAAAATGGTGAACTTTGACGGGTATGACTATAGCGATTTTGCGGTGCTATACAGAAGTAATGCACAGTCGCGTACTCTTGAAGAAGATTTACTAAAGTCGAATATGCCATTCAAGATGGTCGGAGGCCAACGCTTCTATGAACGATTGGAAATCAAAGACCTACTTGCTTATTTACGACTCCTAGTGAATCCAACGGACGACTTTAGTTTCAGACGTGTGGTAAATGCGCCAAAACGCGGTATTGGAGATAAGAGTATCGAAAAACTCGCTCTCTTTGCCGAAATGCACAGCTTCTCCCTTTTAGAAGCAGCCGGAAGTCCATTAAATGGCATTTCTGGAAAGCAGGCAAGGGCTTAGCCGATTTTGCACAACTCATCACCGACTTAACGAAGATGCAAGAGTTTGTCACATTGACGGACCTAATCGAAGAAGTGATGAATAAATCAGGGTATATTACAGCCCTTGAACAAGCGCGTACCATGGAAGCCGATGCGCGTATCGATAACATGCGCGAGTTCCTATCGGTAGCCAAAGAGTTCGAAGAACAACGACTCGATAGAGAGGCCGAAGAATCACTGCTCGTCCAATTCTTAACGGACTTGTCACTGGTGACAGATATGGAAAGCGAAGAAGAGACGAGCGCTTCTCAAATTACATTAATGACCTTGCACGCGGCAAAAGGGCTTGAGTTCCCTGTTGTTTTCCTTGTCGGAATGGAAGACGGAATTTTCCCGTCAGGACGATCGCTCCAAGAAGATGGCGAAGAAGAGGAACGTCGCTTGGCATATGTAGGGATTACCCGTGCCGAGAAGAAACTCTTTATGACCCGTGCGTACTCACGACTTCTCTACGGGAAGACACAAAACTATCGTGAGTCACGATTCATGCAAGAAATTGATGACAGCCTATTAGAAAAAGAAGGCGTAACGGTGAGTGATTCGTATTACTCAAGTAGTTTCTATACGAATAACTCGTCATCATCTTATGGAACGCGTAGCCAGACGTCATCTTACGGATCTCGTAGCACCTCTCAGTCTACGTCATCAACAGGTGGCGGAGGACTATTTGACCGCTATCGCTCAAGTAGCCAATCGTCTAGTGGCGGTGGTTATTTACAAAAGAAACAAACGACACCAGCGCGTATTCAACGTGCAGACAAGCCGCAAGCGTCAAGCACGTCTTCAACAGATGGCTGGACTGTGGGCATGAAAGTGTCGCATAAAAAATGGGGAACAGGAACCGTTGTCCGTATTACCGGTGAAGGAGACCGTCAAGAGTTAGACGTGGCCTTTGCAGGAATGGGCATTAAACGACTCCTTGCAAGTTTTGCCCCAATCGAAAAAATCGAAGAATAGAGGATGAAGATGAGTACAACGATTCAACAGAGAATTGAAGAACTAAAAGAACAATTAAATCGTTGGAGTCATGAGTATTATGTGGAGGATAAGCCTACTGCAACCGATGCGGAGTACGACAAGGCTTATCATGAACTAGTGGCGCTTGAAGTTGAACATCCGGAATTCGTGACAGCTGATTCACCTACGCAACGTGTGGGTGGAGAAGTGCTCGATCAATTCCAGAAGGTGACGCACACGAACCCAATGCTCAGTCTTTCAAATGCTTTCTCAAAAGAAGACTTGGAAGAATTCGATGCGCGTCTTCGTAAATTAACGAACCGTGCGATTGAATATGTATGTGAATTGAAAATCGATGGACTCTCTATCGCGTTGACGTATCAAAACGGGCAGCTTGTACTTGGGGCGACTCGTGGCGACGGAACGACAGGAGAAGACGTAACAGGGAATGTCCGTACGATTAAATCTGTGCCGCTTTCTCTAAAAGAACCTTGGAATATTGAAGTGCGCGGGGAGTGTTATATGCCGAAGAAATCTTTCGTGGCATTAAACCAGTCGCGTGAAGAAGAAGGACTCGAAGTCTTTGCCAACCCAAGAAATGCGGCGGCAGGAAGTCTTCGTCAGCTCGATTCAAATTGCGGCGAAGCGAAACTTGTCGGTCTTTCTTTACAGCAGTCCAAGCGTGGAAGAACTAAACGTTTCGACCCAAGAAGAGCTGTTAGAGAAAATGGCAGAGATTGGCTTTGTCACAAATCCAGAACGCTTAAAATGCCAAACGATTGATGAAGTATGGAATTACATTGAGACGATTGCTTCAAAACGTCCAGACTTACCTTACGAAATTGACGGCATGGTGATTAAGGTGAATGATTTTGCCGCTCAAGAAGAAATCGGATTTACGGTGAAGGCTCCACGTTGGGCAATCGCGTATAAATTCCCAGCAGAAGAAGCACAAACGGTGGTCCGCGATATCGAGTGGACAGTTGGACGTACAGGGGTGGTGACACCGACTGCGGTGATGGATCCCGTTCAACTAGCAGGAACGACGGTACGCCGTGCGAGCTTGCATAATATCGACTTGATTAAAGAACGCGATATTCGCCTCGAAGACACTGTTGTAATTCATAAGGCAGGAGATATTATCCCTGAAGTCACACGCGTGATTTTAGAGAAACGTCCAGAAACGAGCAAGCCTTACGAGTTTCCAACGACTTGTCCGGTCTGTCATGAAAAATTAGAGCATTTGGAAGAAGAGGTAGCGATTCGCTGCTTGAATCCAAAATGTCCTGCTCAATTGACAGAAGGGTTAAGCCACTTTGTATCTCGTAATGCGATGAATATGAGTGGAATTGGGCCACGTGTCATCAAGCAACTCTTTGAAGAAGGGCTTGTCATGGATGTGGCAGATTTATATAAATTAACACTAGACCAATTGCTAGCTTTAGATAAAGTGCAACAAAAGAGCGCAGAAAATATCTTAGAAGCCATCGAGAAGAGTAAAGAAAACTCGCTCGAGCGCCTCTTAACAGGGCTTGGGATCCGTCATGTTGGAACCAAGGCGGCGAAAGAATTAGCGCAACATTTTAAAACGATGACGGCTCTGCAAGAAGCGAGCATTGAACAATTATTGGAAATTGATGGTTTAGGTGATATTATTGCTTATAGTGTAAACTTATTTTGAACAACCATCTGTTCAAGAATTAATTCAAGAATTGCAAGATAGCGGCGTGAATATGACCTATCTTGGAGTGACAAAAGACGACTCGGCTGCCTCAGGACACGTCCTCAGCGGCAAGACGGTCGTATTAACAGGGACTTTAGAACAATTAACAAGACAAGATGCAAAAGAAAAACTCGAATCGCTTGGTGCGAAAGTGACTGGTTCTGTTTCTAAGAAAACGGACGTGGTGATTGCGGGTCATTCTGCCGGAAGTAAATTAACGAAGGCCAATGACCTCGGTATCGAAGTGTGGAGTGAGCAACAGTTTCTCGATTCTCTTGCATAGAAAGGATGTCACATGAGAAAGAAATTACGATTGGGATTACTTGGATTAGCCAGTGTGATTTCGCTTGCTGCCTGTGCAGACGTTACAAGAGCGAAACAACCTAGCACGAATACCAATAAAGACTCCAATACAAAAGTAGTACAATCAACAACAAATCAATTATCAAACAATTTTTACCGCGCGCTTATCACAAATGGTAAATACGAAGTGAGCCAAAACCGCGGTGCGACATTAAGCTTAAACACAGGGTTCAACTTAAAGAACTTTGAAACAGGATTGATTGACCTCTCAAGAAGCGTGTTCCCAACGAACCAATACTTCTTCAGAGAAGGCCAAATCATCGACGCGGAAACAACTGCAAAATGGATTGCGCGTAAGAGTGATAAAAATCCAGACGGGTTAAATCCTGCTGATAACGGAGATACATCTCCAACAGGTCGTGCGCCAATTTATTTAGCACAAATCCTTGAACAAGACTACATGATTCAAACGGAAAACAACTTTGAATTAGGTGGAATTAGTATCGGGATTGCGATGAATAGCGTGGATTACTACACGAACGACGGTAAAGACGCTGAAACAGAAATCTCAAACGAAGCGATGATCGAACAAGCAAAGCCATCGCAAATACTATCCTAACAAGACTGCGTCAAAACGATGCATTGAAAGCTGTGCCAATCGTCTTCGGAGTGTTCCGCCAAACGTCTAAAGATGATATCGGTGGCGGGGTATACGTTCTTGAAGCCACTTCAGTAGAAGGAACAGAGATTACAAACTGGTCAAACGTGAACCAAAAAGTAGTCGTGCTTCCATTAGTGAACGAATCTGCGACAGAAGAGTCAACAGCATTTGAAAACTTCAGAACAGAAGTGCAAAACTTCTTCCCGAACCTCTCAGGGGTAACGGCTCGCGTGATGTATCAAGATAATGTAGCTAAGAAGATGGTCGTGAATATAATGACGCAATTTTATGGCGAATCAGAAATTATCGCTTTAGCACAGCACGTAACGGACGTTGCGAATAAATACTTGCCGAAAACAACACCGGTAGAAGTTCGCATTAGTTCGATTAATGGAGTGGAGGCATTCTTATTACAAGATATGTCACAAGGAGTCTTCACATACCATATCTTTGATTAACGTTGACGGAGGCATTGAAGCCTTTTAAAATAGTAAAGTATTGATTTTGAAAGCGAGGAAAAAACATGGCCATTGAGGAAAAAGAAGTTAGACACGTTGCCAAACTTGCAAAGCTAACTTTTGCCGACAATGAAATCCTTCATTTTACAGAACAAATGAGCGATATCATTGATATGGTGGAACAATTAAACGAAGTAGATACAACGGGTGTGCCTGTCACAACTCACGGATATCCATTAGTGAATGTGATGCGTGAAGATGTTGCTGAAAAAGGAACAGACCGCGACTTGTTAATGCGTAATGTAAAAACAAGCGAAGATGGATTTATTCAAGTGCCTGCGATTATGGGCGAAAACGAGGAGGGTGAAGCATGAGTATTATTGAAACAAAACATTAGTTGAGCTTCACGAAGGTCTTCGTAATAAAGAATTCACTTCTGTGGAATTAACAAAAGAAACATTCGAACGTATCCATGCTTTAGAACCTAAAGTAGAAGCATTCGTGACATTAAATGAAGAAGAAGCGTTAAAACAAGCAGCCGCTGCTGACGAAAAAGGCTACGGCGAGGAAGCTTCTCTTCAAGGTCTTCCAATCGGAATTAAAGACAATATCGTGACTCGCGACCTTTTAACAACTGCTTCAAGCCGTATGCTAGAAGACTTCAACCCAATTTACGACGCGCACGTTATGGAATTATTAAAAGCAGAAGGTGCGGTGAACGTTGGTAAATTAAACATGGACGAATTTGCCATGGGTGGTTCAACAGAAACTTCTTACTTCAAGAAAACAAAAAATCCTTGGGACTTAACAAAAGTACCTGGTGGATCTTCAGGTGGTTCTGCCGCAGCAGTTGCTTCAGGCGAAGTGCTAGCATCTCTAGGTTCAGACACAGGTGGTTCTATCCGCCAACCTGCAAGTTTCACAGGGATTGTTGGGATGAAACCAACTTATGGTCGTATTTCTCGTTACGGTTTGATTGCCTTTGCGTCAAGCTTAGACCAAATCGGACCATTTACACGTACTGTTCAAGATAACGCCTTAGTATTAAGCGCGATTTCAGGTTATGATCACCGCGATTCAACAAGTGTGCCACAAGAAGTGCCTGCTTACCATAAAGGATTAACAGGCGACATCAAAGGCATGCGTATTGCGTTGCCAAAAGAATATTTTGCAGAAGGTGTGGACGCACAGGTTCAAGCAGCTGTATTAAAAGCGGCTGACCAATACCGTGAAATGGGTGCTATCGTAGAAGAAGTGAGCCTACCTCACTCTAAATACGGAATTCCAGCGTACTATATCATCGCTTCATCTGAAGCCTCTTCGAACTTACAACGTTTCGACGGAATCCGTTACGGTCACCGTTCAACAGAAGCAGAAACATTAGAAGATTTATACGTGAAGAGCCGTTCTGAAGGATTCGGAATGGAAGTAAAACGTCGTATCATGCTTGGAACATTCAGCTTAAGTTCTGGTTACTACGATGCTTACTTCAAGAAAGCTGGTCAAGTACGTACATTAATCAAACAAGACTTTGCAAAAGTATTTGAAAACTATGATTTAATCTTAGGACCTGTAACGACTTCTGCAGCATTTGGATTAGGCGCACATAGTGACGACCCAATCGCAATGTACATGGCAGACTTATTAACAGTTCCTGTAAACTTAGCTGGACTACCAGCAATCTCAGTTCCTGCTGGCTTCACAAACGAAGGGCTACCAGTCGGAATTCAATTAATCGGAAATTACTTCCAAGAAAAAACAATTTACCAAGCAGCGTATGCATTTGAACAAGCAAATGATTACTACTTACGCCGCCCACAATTATAAGGAGGAACAATCACATGAACTTTGAAACAATTATTGGTTTAGAGTGCCACGTTGAATTAAAAACTGATTCAAAAATGTTCTCTCCATCGCCAGCGCATTTCGGTGCGGAACCAAATACAAATACAAACGTGATCGACTGGGGATATCCAGGGGTTCTTCCTGTCGTAAATAAACGTGCGTTAGAATTCGGGATGCGTGCAGCTCTTGCGTTGAACTGTACGATTTCTCAAGATACAAAATTCGACCGTAAAAACTATTTCTACCCTGATAATCCAAAAGCGTACCAAATTTCTCAATTCGATTACCCAATCGGTCATGATGGCTGGATTGATATCGAAGTAGAAGGACAGACAAAACGTATTCGTATTGAACGTGTCCACTTAGAAGAAGATGCGGGTAAAAATACGCACGGAACAGATGGTTTCTCTTATGTGGACTTAAACCGTCAAGGAACTCCACTGATTGAAATCGTATCGGAAGCGGATATGCGTTCTCCTGAAGAAGCGTATGCGTATCTTGAAGCACTTCGTCAAATCATCATGTTTACAGGTGTTTCTGATGTGAAGATGGAAGAAGGTTCAATGCGTTGTGACGCGAACATTTCAATCCGTCCTTATGGTCAAGAAAAATTCGGGACAAAAACAGAGTTGAAAAACTTAAACTCATTTAACAACGTACGTAAAGGGTTAGCATTCGAAGAAGTTCGTCAAGCAAACGTTCTACGTAATGGAGGAGAAATCCTACAAGAAACACGTCGTTTTGATGATGCGACAGGCCAAACGATTTTAATGCGTGTTAAAGAAGGTTCAAGTGACTACCGTTACTTCCCAGAGCCAGACCTACCAAACTTCCAAATCTCAAATGAATGGATTGAAGAAGTGCGTGCTTCTATTCCTGAAATGCCAAGCAAACGTCGTGAACGTTATGTGAGCGAATTTGGCTTACCAGAATACGATGCAATGGTATTAACATTAACAAAAGAAATGTCTGATTTCTTCGATGCAACAGTTGCGGCTGGTGCTGACCCTAAACAAGCGTCAAACTGGTTAATGGGTGACATCTCAGCGCACATGAACAGCAAGAAATTAGAATTGAAAGACTTGAAGTTAACGCCAGAAAGCTTAGCAGAAATGATTCAATTAATTGCGGACGGAACCATCAGTTCGAAATTAGCGAAGAAAGTCTTCTTGTTATTAGCAGAAGAAGGCGGAACGGCAAAAGGCGTTGTTGAAAAACACGGTATGATTCAATTGAGTGATCCTGCTCAGTTATTACCGATTATTCAAGATGTGTTGGCGAACAATGCGCAGTCGATTGAAGACTTCAAGAATGGTAAAGACCGCGCTGTTGGATTTAGTTGGGCAAATCATGAAGCAAACGAAAGGGAAAGCAAACCCTGGCGTTGTAAACCAACTATTACAACAAGAGCTAGCGAAATACTAAAACAATAAATTATGTTTGATGGCTACGAATTTTTTCGGATGTCTTCATAGTAGCTGTAATAGGGCAACGGCTCGAGCCGAAGTCTCTCGCCTTTAAAGCCTCAAAGGGGGAGTAAGGAAATAAATTCCTAACTCCCCCTTATTCGTTTTAATGCTATTCCTATTACTGCTACTATAGAATCCGAAAAATTCTCCGCCATCAAAAGTTCTTGGAAATTAGAAACCTTTTTGGATAGTGGGTTAGAGCGCGGAGTTTGCTTGCCCGCTAAAAATCCAGAAAGGGAGAAGGAAAGTGAACGAGAGGGGGATGGACTGTGAAATTAACGATTGAGACGGTTTTGAGTCAAGGCGGGGAAACGATGAAGCAGCGGATGCTAGCGGATGCGACACGTCTTCGTAAGAACTCTGGTTTTGTGCTTAGTTATGTGGAGGATGAGACGAATACGCGTGTGAAAGTCGAAGTGAATACTACGGGGGAAGTGCCGCATGTGACACTTCATCGTCAAGGGGATGCGCGTAGTAAAATGGAATTCAATAAAACAAAGGCAACTAAAGGGATTTATGAATTAGGTGCTGGTCGTCAAATGCATTTTGATATTCAGACAAAACAAATACATGTAGAAGAAGCAGAAGAGACGGTGCTAGTAGTTTTAGAATATCAGTTATTCCAACAAAGACAGCTGATTACAAGCTCGCTGGTGACGTTCCATTTACAAACAGGGGAAAATGCATAAAAAATATCTCTAAAGTAGCACAATATGAAGAATCTGTGCTATACTGTTTAAGATGAACCGGAAAGGAAGTGTAACCATTGGAATTAAAGAAACTCGATGGCATTAATAAAAACGAATTATCAATGGTCGAAGTAGCGCATGCTATTTTAGAAGCTAAGAATGAAGTTTTAGATTTCAACCAATTATTAGTAGAAATTCAAGAATACATGGAATTAAGTGACGAAGCGTTAGAATCACGTATGGCTCGCTTCTATACAGACTTAAATATCGACGGAAGCTTTATCTCACTAGGAGATAACCGTTGGGGATTACGTGCATGGTATCCAATCGATTCTATCGATGAAGAAATCGCGACATCTATGGAAGACGAAGAAGTGAAGAAACCTCGTAAGAAACGTAAGAAAGTTAACGCGTTCGGTAGTGACGATCTTATCGATTACAACGATGATGATCCAGAAGATGAAGAGCTTATCGATGACGAAGATCTTGATAGCGATGACTTAGACGACGATATCGATGTGGATCTTGAAGACGATGTAGATGAAGAAGACGAAATTGATGCTTACCGCTCTGACTTAAACGAACTAGGTGCTGACGAAGACTTAGTCGACGAAACAAGTGTAGAAGAAGATTTAATTATCATTGATGACGAAGATTTAGATAAAGACTTCGACGAAGAAGACGAAGAAGAATAATCTTTGGAAATAGTTAGAAAAATAATGGCACAACTTATGAAAAAATTTTATTCATAAGTTGTGCTTTTTTGTGAAAAAGGTGTATAATATACCTGATGAGGGTAAATTTGGAGGAAACAATTTGAAAAATAAACTACTCAAAATATTTGATAAGACGTTCTTAAAATTTATCGTCGTTGGAATTATAAATACATTGTTCGGAACGGCTATTATGTTTTCCAGTTTTTATATACTAGAGCAACTTCAATGGTTTTCTTACGATATTAATTACTGGACTTCATCAGCGTTGAATTACTTATGCGGGAGTATCTTGAGTTATTTCCTTAATAAGAAATATACGTTTGAGGTGAAGGAAACAAGTAAGGAATCCATTATCCGATTCGCGATTAACATATCCGTATGTTACTTTTAGCATATGGAGTTGCAAAACCTTTAGCCTTGTATCTTTTCCAAGGAGCAGGAGAGAGATTACAAGGGTATATTGCACTCGTGATTGGCATGGGATTATTTGTATTATTAAATTACGTGGGACAACGTTTTTGGGCGTTCAAACAAGATGAGGCTATAGAGCCAGAAAAGGGAATGGAGGAAAAAAATGAAATCTAGCTTCAAGAAAACAGTAGCTTTCGTTGCGATGATTGCATGGGCGATTTTAGGATTAACGTTAATGCAACCTGTTAACGCGGCTACAGTAACACCAACAGTTACAAACTTAAAAGCAACAGCAGCTGGTCAAAAGGTTACATTTTCTTTTGACTGGGATTTAACAGGTAAATCTGTTAAAGAAGGCGACACTTTCACAATCGATGCTCCAGAAGGTGTTAATATCACTGAAATCGCAACACAATCACTACAAGCAAACGGTGCTGAAGTAGCGACTGTTTCGATGACAGGTAAAAAGATTACTTTTACTTTCAAAAAGGCAATCGAATCAATGAACCAAAACGTAAAAGGTGGATTCTCATACAAAGCGGAATGGGATAACACACCAGGAAATCCTGGAAACAAAACAGCTACTTCAAAAGTAGGTTCTGAATCAGTTGTCATCACACGTCCTGATGGTCCTGGTGTATTTGAATCTGTGATTAATAAATACAACCGTACTGGTGATTTTGTCTCTAAACAATTCAAACTAGATGCTTCAGAAAACTATGCATGGATGAATGTTGGAGACGACTATTATTTAACTACTTGGTTCATCCGTATCAATGGAGATGGCAAAAAACAAGCATTGACAAATCCAGTGGTAACAGACCGCATTCAAGCTCCAGCGGTAGATTACTCTAAAATCACTTTTGCTCCGGCTGCTAACCATGCAGCAAGTGAATTCTTTGTGGGAACTTACTTAAAACCATCATTCACATTAAGAAAAGGTGGACAAGTGGTTGCTTCAGGTTGGGATTTCTGGAAACACGTTAAATTTGATGCAGACGGAAATGGATTCACTGTGAACTTATCAGACGTAAGCGATGTTTTCAAAACAGCTACAGACGAAGAATTAATCATTGAATACCAAACATTAATTCCTAAGACTACAATTCGTGTAGACAACAACGCTACATTGAAATCCGATGAAATTACAACTCCACAAGAAGATCCAGCGTTCTGGAATAACACAGAATTGAAGTTCTGGGTGACTGGTGACACAACTGTTACAGTTCAAAAAGAATGGGTTGGAGATAGCGAAGCAGACCGTAAAGAGATCACAGTTCAATTAGTAGCTGATGGTAAAAAATTAGACGGTATGACGAAAACTCTAACAAAAGAGTCTGGTTGGAAAGCTGATTTCACTAAATTACCTGGTATTAAAGACGGTAAGAAAATTGAGTACTCAGTAGAAGAAGTGAACACTCCTGATGGATATACTTCAAAAGTTGAAAAAATTAATGATTCAAACGTGATTAAAGTTGTGAATACTTCAAACAAACCAACTACAACAACAACGGAAGCTCCAACAACAACAACTGCAACAACAACAGAAGCTCCAACAACAACAGCTGCAACAACAACAGAAGCTCCAACAACAACAACGGAAGCTCCAACAACAACAGCTGCAACAACAACAACAGAAGCTCCAACAACAACAGCTGCAACAACAACAACGGAAGCTCCAACAACAACAACGGAAGCTCCAACAACAACAACGGATGCTCCAACAACAACAACAACTACAACAACAACAACGGATGCTCCAACAACAACAACAACTACAACAACAACAACGGATGCTCCAACTCCTGGAACAACTACAACAACAACAACGGAAGCTCCAACAACAGAAGGTTCAACAACAGGTAATACAACGACAGTGGTTGCTCCAACTCCTGGAACAACAACAACTACACCAAGCCCTGAATTACCAAACACTGGTTCAATTCGTGATGCTTACTGGGTATTATCAGCAATCTTCGCTACAATTGGTGCAATCGTTTTTGTAACAAATAAGAAAGCAGAAGAAAAATAATTTAAAACGTAACGTTTAGACGAGCAGGTTTTCCTGCTCGTTTTTTTGTGTTTCAGTCGTTAAAAATGAACGTTACATTGTGGTGTATTGTATATTGTTCGTGAAAATATAAAAAATACGCATTTTATAGTTGCTTTTTAAAAATAAAAACAGTAAAATCATAACTATCCTAATGAACGGTTTAAAAATGTACGGTTTTTGACCGGAAATGGTGTTGCATTTATTCTGTCAATTATTTTTAAGGAGGACTTATGAAAACATTAGAAGAACGTATTCTAAAAGATGGCTATGTTTTAGGCGAAAACATCCTTAAAGTCGATTCTTTTCTCACTCACCAAGTGGATTTAAACTTGATGAAAGAGATTGGAAAAGTCTTTGCGGACAAGTTTGCCTCTGCGGGTATAACGAAAGTTGTTACGATTGAAGCATCTGGAATTGCTCCAGCACTATATACAGCGGACGCGCTTGGAGTTCCAATGATTTTTGCGAAGAAATCAAAGAATATCACGATGAATGAAGGTATCCTCACTGCGGAAGTTTATTCATTTACAAAGCAAGTCTCCAATACCGTCTCTATTGCAAGTAAGTATCTTTCTGAAAATGATAAAGTCCTTATCGTCGACGATTTCTTAGCGAATGGACAAGCCGCAAAAGGACTCATCGAGATTGTGGAACAAGCCGGCGCTAAAGTGGAAGCCGTCGGAATCGTTATTGAAAAATCATTCCAAGATGGACGTGGGCTCCTAGAAGAAACAGGCATCCCAGTCTTTTCACTAGCACGTTTAGAACGTTTTGAAAATGGACAGGTCGTATTTAAGGAGGCAGACTTATAATGCAACAACAAGAAAAACACTCAAAAGCGATGGTACTTGGGCTGCAACATTTATTAGCTATGTATTCTGGTTCAATCCTTGTACCAATGATGATTGGGAAAGCTCTCGGATATAACAGCGAACAATTAACATACTTAGTTTCAACAGATATTTTCATGTGTGGGATTGCCACTTTTTTACAACTCCAATTGAACAAATATTTTGGAGTAGGGCTTCCGGTCGTGTTAGGGGTTGCCTTTCAATCGGTGGCGCCATTAACGATTATCGGGCAAAGTCACGGTAGTGGAGCGATGTTTGGAGCATTAATCGTATCGGGGATTTTCGTCGTTCTGATTTCTGGCGTTTTCTCCAAACTAGCACGATTCTTCCCAGCCATCGTTACTGGGTCTGTCATTACAACCATTGGATTATCACTCATTCCGGTGGCTATCCTAAATATGGGAGGAAATACTTCTGATCCAACTCCACAAAGTTTAGCCTTATCACTCATTACGGTTCTCATTATTTTACTAGTCAATATCTTTGCAAAAGGCTTCATAAAGTCGATTTCGATTTTAATTGGGTTGATTGTGGGAACTGTACTTGCGACGATGATGGGAGTAGTGAGTTTTGCTCCTGTTGGCGCAGCGCCGCTTTTACATGTTCCAACTGCATTCTATTTTGGAGCTCCAACCTTTGAGGTGACTTCCATCCTCATGATGTGTATCATTGCGATGGTTTCAATGGTAGAGTCTACTGGGGTGTACTTAGCACTTTCTGATATTACAAATGATCCAATCGATGAAACACGTCTTCGTAACGGATACCGCGCGGAAGGGATTGCTGTTTTGCTTGGTGGGATTTTTAATACATTCCCATATACAGGCTTCTCTCAAAACGTTGGTTTAGTAAAAATGTCAGGAATTAAGACAAGACTTCCAATTTACTACGCAGCTGGCTTCCTAGTGTTGCTAGGTTTACTTCCAAAATTCGGCGCGTTGGCACAAATTATTCCAGATCCTGTTATCGGTGGAGCGATGATTGTACTGTTTGGTTTCGTATCGCTTCAAGGAATGCAAATGTTGGCGAAAGTGGACTTTGCTAATAACGAGCATAATTTCCTTATCGCCGCAGTTTCGATTGCGGTCGGAGTGGGCTTTAACAATAGCAATCTCTTTAATAGTTTCCCAACAGAATTGAAAATGTTCTTCTCAAACGGTATTGTGATGGCCAGCTTACTAGCCGTTATTTTAAACGCTATTCTCAATCGTAAGAAGAAATAAACTCCGTTATCTCCATTCAAAGAGAAGGTCTCCCTACCTTCTCTTTTTTCTATTCTCCCTTAAAGTTTCCTTGTCTCCAGCGGGCTCGTCTCCTGAAATTGTTCAAAGTATCTATGCACGCAAAAAAACAAGAAGAAAAACTAAAACCATTGTGGAGCGGTAAAAATAAACTCAATTCAGTTAGGTTTCTACATAGATGATTTCGAAGAAGCTTGCGGATTTTATAATCGCAGTAACGGGGAATCGCATCGAAGAAGAATTAGTCGGAGTAGGGATAAATCCCGTACTCCGACTTTGAAGCTTCGAAGGTGCAAGAACCAGGCTTGCACCGGTGCCCCGTAACAGCGATTATAAAGAATCCACAAGGATTCTAAGAAATCATCAGCACAAACCAAACTCCAGAATCACCCAACTGAATCTCAGCACATAATATTTCACCCAACTCGCACTCCACAATGTTTTCATTTAGTTTTCACTTCTCGTATTTTTTGCGTAGGTATGGTATACTATGCCTATCTTTAAACAATTTCAAGGAGGCTTAGCCCAACATGGCTGAAGACAAGAAAACATTTTACTTAACCACACCGATTTACTATCCAAGTGGCAACTTACACATTGGTCATGCCTATACAACCGTAGCCAGCGATGCAATGATTCGCTATAAAAAACTACAAGGCTTTGACACTTACTTCTTAACAGGAACAGACGAACACGGACAAAAAATCCAAGAAAAAGCGAAAGAAGCAGGCGTTTCTGAAATTGAATTCGTCGATAAAATTATTTTCGGCATTCAAGACCTTTGGAAAAAACTAGACATCTCTTACGATGACTTCATTCGTACAACACAACCACGCCATACAAAAGCCGTCCAAAAGATTTTCCAAAAATTAGTGGACAATGGTGATATTTACCTTGGTGAATACGAAGGTTGGTATTCAGTATCCGACGAAGAGTACTTCACTGAGTCTCAATTAGTCGAAGTATACCGCGATGCTGAAGGAAAAATGATTGGTGGGGTAGCGCCAAGTGGACACGAAGTAGAACTCGTTAAAGAAGAATCTTACTTCTTCAGAATGAGTAAATACGCAGACCGCTTATTGCAATACTATGAAGAGCACCCAGATTTCATTCAACCAGAATCACGTAAGAATGAAATGATTAATAACTTCATCAAACCAGGCTTAGAAGACTTAGCCGTATCACGTACATCATTTGACTGGGGAATTCCAGTGCCAAATGATCCAAAACACGTGGTTTACGTATGGATTGATGCCTTATCAAACTACATTACAGCACTAGGATATGGTAGCGACGACGAAACATTATTCAACCGCTACTGGCCTGCAGATGTGCATTTTATCGGAAAAGAAATCGTTCGTTTCCATACGATTTACTGGCCAATTATGTTAATGGCATTAGATTTACCATTACCGAAGAAAGTCTTCGCACACGGCTGGTTATTGATGAAAGACGGTAAAATGTCTAAATCAAAAGGGAACGTGGTAGACCCGAACACATTAATCGAACGTTACGGCTTAGATGCACTTCGTTATTACTTATTACGTGAAGTGCCATTCGGTTCTGACGGGATCTTCACTCCAGAATCATTCGTAGAACGTATCAACTATGACTTAGCCAACGACTTAGGAAACTTATTAAATCGTACTGTTGCGATGATTAATAAGTATTTCGATGGAACCATTCCTGCACACACTGCACCTGTTTCCACATTTGACCAAGAATTAGTGGATGCTTCAAAAGAGATGATCGTGGAAGTCGAAGAAGCGATGGAAAACATGCAATTCTCAGTGGCTCTTGCAGCAATCTGGAAATTCGTTTCTCGTACAAATAAATATATCGATGAAACAACTCCATGGGCAGCCGTGAAAGATGAAGCGCGCCAAGAAGAATTAGCACGTACAATGAACTATTTAGCAGAAAGCTTACGTATCATTGCCGTTGCCTTACAACCATTCTTAACGCAAACTCCAGGAGAAATCTTGGCACAATTAGGAATTACAGATAGCGCGTTAATGGATTACCCTTCATTACACACATTCGGCGTGATTCCTGAAGGAACGAAAGTGGTCGAAAAAGGACAACCAATCTTCCCACGTTTAGACGTTGAAGAAGAAGTGGCTTACATTCAAGCAAAAATGGGTGGAACACCAGCTGAAGAAGAAAACACAGACTGGAACCCAGAAGAAGTGGAACTATCAAGCGAAAGAAAGCATCAAATATGACGACTTCGATAAGATTGAATTGAAAGTCGCAGAAGTTATCGAATGCGGACCAGTGGAAGGGGCAGACAAATTGCTTCAATTCCGCTTAGACGCTGGAGATGTTGGCGGTCACCGTCAAATCCTTTCTGGTATCGCAGAATGGTATCCAGATCCAAGTGTTTTCGTTGGAAAGAAAGTTGTCATCGTTGCGAACTTGAAACCACGTAAAATGCGCGGACAAATCAGCCAAGGGATGATTCTTTCGGCTGAAAAAGATGGCGTCCTACAAGTGGTCTTTGCACCAGAAGGAATGCCAAACGGCTCAACCGTAGCTTAATTAAATAAAATAGTATAAGTGACCCTTCGAATGCGAAGAACGACATTTGAAGGGCCGCTTTTTTAAAGGAGTTAACTTATGAAAAAAGGATTATTAACAGGGTTACTGCTTTTCGGTTTTTTCTTCGGAGCAGGGAACCTCATCTTCCCACCAACTTTAGGATATCAATCAGCGGATCAACTTTGGCCAGCAGTCATCGGATTTATCGTTTCTGGGGTAGGTCTTGCTATCGGAACATTGTTAATCGGGACAGTCATTAATGGTGGTTTTAAGAAAGAATTGGACGAAAAGATTCATCCGATTTCTCGTTGGCATTTTTAATTGCATTATATTTGGCAATTGGACCGTTCTTTGCGATTCCACGTACAGCAACAGTATCGTATAACATCGGGGTAGCACCGTTTCTACCTGATTCAAAATCAGGACTTATTATTTACGCAGCGATTTACTTCGCGGTAGCCTTCTACTTGGCGTATAACCGTTCATCGCTATTATCAAGCATTGGTAAAATCTTAACGCCAATCTTTGCAGGATTAATTTTAATTTTAGTAGTCGTTGGCGCGTTCAAATTTGGTCAAACAGCACCTGAGTTAGCTGGACAAACAGATTTGACAGCAGCAAAAGCCTTCGGAAATGGCTTTATCGAAGGATATAACACACTAGACGCGTTAGCAGCGGTAGCCTTCTCAGTAGTTGCCGTAAATACATTGAAAGACTTCCATTTCAGCTCTAAGAAAGAGTACAAAAAAACAATCATGAGCGTTGGCGTTGTAACAGCGATTGGATTCAGCGTATTGTATATCGGACTTGCATTCCTTGGAAATCATTTCAACGTGGCAAGTGCCTTAGCAAAAGATGCAGATTTAAACGTTGGGTCATACGTGTTAACAATGGCTTCACGCGAGTTATTTGGTACATTCGGACAAGCCTTCCTAGCGGTGATGGTAGTCATTACCTGCTTAACAACAACGGTAGGGTTAATCGTATCTGTAGGGGAGTTCTTCGAAGAAACATTCCCTCGCTTCTCTTATAAAGTGTATGCGACTGTATTTACCTTAATCGGATTTGGAGTAGCAACGCTTGGCCTTCAAACGATTATCACCTTCTCACTACCAGTATTGATGATTTTATATCCAATTACAGTGGTGATTGCGTTCTTCGTATTAGTGAATAAGAAAGTAGCATTCTCTAAGAGAGGGATGCAGCTAACAGTGGCGTTGACAACGATTATTTCAACAGTTTCAAGTTTAGCTTCTGCGTTGAAATTAGAGGGATTAGCAAAAGCATTGGAAATTCTTCCGTTACAAGGGTTGTCGCTTGGATGGATGGGACCGGCGATTGTTGGTATTTTAATCGCGCTCATCTTACCTGACAAGATCAAAGGCGAAGCATTCGACTTCGAAGCATTTCAAACAAAATAAAACTGCTAAATAGTGCATAGATGATTACTGCGTATCCCTACGGGGATTTTCATAGTAGCGGTAACGTTGCACCGGTTCGAGCCTCTTCGAGTCTCTCACCTTTAAAGCCTCAAAGCGGACGTACGGATTAAAAATCCTACGTCCGCTTATTCGTTTTAATACATATTCACGTTACTGCTACTATAAATCCCCTAAGATACTTCGTAATCACTATTTAGTTTGTACTTTTTATTTTGTGAGAATGCTTTGAGCTTGTTAGTAAGAGGGTAGGGGCTTCTAGAATAAGTTTGTTTATTATTTTTGTAAAAATAATAAAGAATCGATATTGACAGTTTGTCAGTTTAGAGTTATGATGTCCTTAGGAGGGATGATATGAGAGATGCAAAAGAATCGGAAGTGCGCCGTTTAGAGATTATGAATGCAGCAATGCAGCTCTTTATGGAAAAAGGGTATACAAATACAACTACCCAAGATATTGTAGATAAGGTCAATATATCAAGAGGGTTATTGTACTATCACTTTAAAAATAAAGAAGATATCTTATATTGTCTTGTCGAACAGTATTCAGAGAAATTATTAAAAGATATTTATCAGATTACATTTTCAAAAGAAAAATCTGCAATAGAAAAAGTGAGAGGATTTATTGAAGCAACAATTATTTCTTCAGAACGTATTTCCGTCGAGGGGACTGAATTACAAAAGACCGTTGATTTAGAAGAAAATCGGTATATGATTGATAAATTATCTCATAAACTCATCAAAAAATTGACAATCTATTTTGAAAAAATCATTCGACAAGGGATAGAGGAGCAATCCTTTTTGGTTCAATATCCTTTGGAGACAGCGGAATTTTTGATGACAGCTTATGTGTTTGTCTCTAATAATATGAGTATGAAATATAGTGACAAAGAATCATTGGACGATTATTTAAGTGCCTATAAAATTATTTTAGAGAGAACTCTAAGCGCCAAAAATTTATTCGATTAAATTGAAATTATAGTGCCGATAGCGTAAGAAATTATGCTATCGGTAAAATTTAAAACCAAAACTGACAATTTGTCAACAGGAGGTATTAATATGTTAGAAATCCGAAATTTCACTAAAAGTTATGGGGAAAAGAAAGCAGTAGAGGGTATTTCTCTATCCATTCACTCAGGAGATATATACGGCTTTATTGGAGCAAATGGTGCAGGTAAAACGACAACGATTAAGGCGGTAGTCGGCATTCATGACTTTGATGGCGGAGAAATTATGATTGGAGGACATTCGATCAAGAAGGATCCAATTGCATGCAAGAAAATGATGGCCTATATTCCAGATAACCCTGATTTATATGAACATTTAACGGGTGCTCAATATATCGATTTTATTGCAGATATATTTGATGTTCCAACAGAAATCAGAGAAGAAAAAATTAAAAAATATGCAGAAGTATTCCATATGACCCAAAATCTACCTAGAGTCATTTCAACCTACTCGCATGGGATGAAGCAAAGGACTGCTATTATTGCTGCATTGGTCCATTCACCAAAATTATTAATTTTAGATGAGCCATTTGTCGGATTGGATCCGCAAGCAGCTTTTGAGTTAAAAAAAATAATGAAAGAGTGTGTTTCAGAAGGAGGCGCCATCTTCTTTTCTACTCACGTATTAGATGTAGCGGAGAAATTATGTAATAAAATTGCTGTGATAAAAAATGGAAAGATTATTTGTAGCGGGGATACAAATGAAGTTAAAGGGAATCAGTCACTGGAATCATTTTTTATGGAGGTACAAGATTATGAGCAAAATAATGACTTTAATGAAAGTCCAAATGAATCATTTCATTCCTATTAATGAGATAAAAGAAAGAGGAAGTAAAAATCAAACATCTATTGTTATCTCTTTTTTTGGAATCCTGACTTTATTTCTATTTGCGGCAGTATATAATTTATTTACCGCCCAAACATTAGTGCAGATGGGGCAGGGGCAATTAATTCCTGCTTATATGGTATCTGTTTCTAGTTTTTCAATCATTTTTTTAACCCTCTTCTATTCAAATAGCGTTTTATTTGATAGTCGAGATTTGGAAATGCTTTTATCTTTACCTATAAAAAAGTCAGATATGATGACTAGCAAGTTTTTATTCGTCTACTTAATAAATGTTTTCATCGGACTAGTTTTTATGTTGCCGGGAGGAATAATCTGGATACAAAACGAGGGGCAACATTTTTTCTCTATTGTTCTTTATTTTTGTTCAATGTTTATGGTTCCTTTCATTCCGATGTGTTTCGCCTCTGTATTGGGGATTGGGATAGTGGTGGCTTCGTCTATGTTTAAACACAAAAAGTATATGTCCATTTTATTCGCATTTTTAGTACTGGGAGCTATCGGATATTTTGCAGCAATAGCGATGAATTCAGGGGGTAAAGGCAGTAATGTAGGAATCATTCTTGCAAAACAAATCATGCAATTATATCCTCTTTCTCAACTTTTTGTTTACCCAATAGAGAGTGGGGTAGGAATCAGTGTATTTATCTTTCTTTCTATAGTTGTTTTTGTAGCTTTTATAAAAATTGTTTCGAAAAACTATAGTCAACTGCACTTACTATCTAGAAAGGAGACAAATTATGTCTACTCGAACATTTCTTATCGGCAAAAATCGATATTCTTAGCTTTGTATCAAAAAGAAATAGGGAGATTTTTTAGCTCGTATATGACGGTCTTAAATGCAGGACTCGGGGTGGTTTTATTGTGTGCATTTAGTATCTTTTTATTGTTCAACTCTGTAGAACAAATTAAAGCAAGCTCAGGCGTAGAAAATATAACAGGATATATTGCTACTTTTGCTCCTCTTTTTATTGCTTCGATGCTCTCGCTTAGTTGTCCTGCTGCGTCATCGATTTCTTTAGAAGGTAGAAATGTTTGGATATTACAAACTTCTCCAGTAAAGATAAAGACCATCCTAAGTGCGAAAATAGCTTTGACACTTACATTACATTTTATAGGATACATGCTTTCGGTTCTTGTTTTTCTCTTTAAAATTGAAATGGATAGGATACAAATCTTCAATCTTATTTTTGTGCCTGCATGTTATTCTGTTTTTATAGCAGTAGTGGGAATATTTTTAAATAAAAAATATCCCAATTATGACTGGGATAACGAAATGATAGTTGTAAAACAGAGCCTACCTGTTATTGTGATATGCTCCCTCTAAAGTAGACACTAAAAAAAGTAAACTACTTTAGAGGGGGTATTTTTTAGATTGGTTAAGAAACATACTGCAAAAGAATTAGAACGATTCATAGAATTGTATTTAGATGGTGTGCCTTTTCGTGAGCTGCGTAGTGAATATGGTTTAAAGATTTCACCTGGAGCATTTAATATGTATTTTTTGAACTATAAAGCATATGGACCTTCTGCATTAGAAGATCGAGACGGGTTTAACACTTATACAAATGAATTTAAAGAAAAAGTGGTTAAAGAGTTTTTAGAATCGAAAACCTATTTAAGAGTAATCGCAAGAAAATACAAAATTCCTTCTGCTAGAACTGTACGAAATTGGATTATTAAGTATACTAATGGTGAGGCCACGAAGGCCTACGATCCTAAGCCAGAGGTGTACACTATGAAATATAGAAAAACAACGCACGAAGAAAGAATCCTTATCGTCAAAGACTGTATTCAAAATCAATTAAACTATAAACAAACCGCACAGAAATATAACGTTTCTTACAACTTGGTGTATCAATGGGTAAAAAAATATCAAAAATATGGTCCTGATGGATTAATAGACAGTCGAGGGAAACGAAAACCAGAAAATATACAGACAGAAACTGAGCGTATTCGTGCAGAAATGGCAATATTAAAGGCGCGAAACGAATATTTAGAAACAGAAAATGCCGCACTAAAAAAATTACAAGAAGTGGAAAGCGAGTTGATGTTTGCCAAACGAGATTTGAAGCGGAATATCAAACGATTAAAAAATTAAGTAAAAGAGGATTTCATATTACTCTATTATGTAAAGTGTTAAAAGTCAGTAGAGCTGGCTATTATAAATGGTTAAATCGTGTCCCTTCGGAATCTGAAAAACGACTACGTCGTTTAATGGAATTAATACACGAAGTATATGAATCTGTTCAAGGTATATATGGATATCGTCGTATCACAATCTATTTAAACTATTATAGAAATGCAAAAGTGAATCATAAATGTATTCAGCGTCTTATGAAACTAATGGGATTAAAGGCAGTTATACGAAAAAAACGTTATCGTTATAAACCGAACACTGAAGAATACACTGCAGCTAATATTTTAAATCGAGAATTTAAGAAAGAATATGAGCCAATGGCTCTACTATTAACGGATATCACTGAATTGAAGTATGGAAAGGGAGACAAAGCTTATTTAAGTGCTGTTTTAGATTATGGCACAAAGAAAATAGTTGCATATCAAATATCTAAGCAAAACAATAATCAAATCGTTAAAGATACTTTTAATCAAATAAAAAGGAAGATAATTCCCACAAAAACAATGATTCATAGTGATCGTGATATGCTCCCTCTAAAGTAGACACTAAAAAAAGTAAACTACTTTAGAGGGGGTATTTTTTAGATTGGTTAAGAAACATACTGCAAAAGAATTAGAACGATTCATAGAATTGTATTTAGATGGTGTGCCTTTTCGTGAGCTGCGTAGTGAATATGGTTTAAAGATTTCACCTGGAGCATTTAATATGTATTTTTTGAACTATAAAGCATATGGACCTTCTGCATTAGAAGATCGAGACGGGTTTAACACTTATACAAATGAATTTAAAGAAAAAGTGGTTAAAGAGTTTTTAGAATCGAAAACCTATTTAAGAGTAATCGCAAGAAAATACAAAATTCCTTCTGCTAGAACTGTACGAAATTGGATTATTAAGTATACTAATGGTGAGGCCACGAAGGCCTACGATCCTAAGCCAGAGGTGTACACTATGAAATATAGAAAAACAACGCACGAAGAAAGAATCCTTATCGTCAAAGACTGTATTCAAAATCAATTAAACTATAAACAAACCGCACAGAAATATAACGTTTCTTACAACTTGGTGTATCAATGGGTAAAAAAATATCAAAAATATGGTCCTGATGGATTAATAGACAGTCGAGGGAAACGAAAACCAGAAAATATACAGACAGAAACTGAGCGTATTCGTGCAGAAATGGCAATATTAAAGGCGCGAAACGAATATTTAGAAACAGAAAATGCCGCACTAAAAAAATTACAAGAAGTGGAAAGCGAGTTGATGTTTGCCAAACGAGATTTGAAGCGGAATATCAAACGATTAAAAAATTAAGTAAAAGAGGATTTCATATTACTCTATTATGTAAAGTGTTAAAAAGTCAGTAGAGCTGGCTATTATAAATGGTTAAATCGTGTCCCTTCGAATCTGAAAAAAACGACTACGTCGTTTAATGGAATTAATACACGAAGTATATGAATCTGTTCAAGGTATATATGGATATCGTCGTATCACAATCTATTTAAACTATTATAGAAATGCAAAAAGTGAATCATAAAATGTATTCAGCGTCTTATGAAACTAATGGGATTAAAGGCAGTTATACGAAAAAAACGTTATCGTTATAAACCGAACACTGAAGAATACACTGCAGCTAATATTTTTAAATCGAGAATTTAAGAAAGAATATGAGCCAATGGCTCTACTATTAACGGATATCACTGAATTGAAGTATGGAAAGGGAGACAAAGCTTATTTAAGTGCTGTTTTAGATTATGGCACAAAGAAAATAGTTGCATATCAAATATCTAAGCAAAACAATAATCAAATCGTTAAAGATACTTTTAATCAAATAAAAAGGAAGATAATTCCCACAAAAAAACAATGATTCATAGTGATCGAGGATTCCAATATACTTCTCATTTCTTTAAGCACTTTATAGAGAAAGGACAAATAACACATAGTATGTCCCGTCCTGGAAGATGTATCGATAATGGACCAATTGAAGCATTCTGGGGGACGTTAAAGGAAGAAGTATATCGTTTGTATCATTTCAAAACCTATGAATCTCTTTTCAAGAAAGTTGAGGAGTATATCCAGTTCTATAATAAGAAAAGAATTACTTTATCAATGGGGTTAAAAATCCCAGCATAAATAAAAAGACGAGTTCTTATGAACTCGTCATACACTTTAATTATTTTCCTGTCTACTTGACAGGGTGCACTTCATCGAGGATTCCAATATACTTCTCATTTCTTTAAGCACTTTATAGAGAAAGGACAAATAACACATAGTATGTCCCGTCCTGGAAGATGTATCGATAATGGACCAATTGAAGCATTCTGGGGGACGTTAAAGGAAGAAGTATATCGTTTGTATCATTTCAAAACCTATGAATCTCTTTTCAAGAAAGTTGAGGAGTATATCCAGTTCTATAATAAGAAAAGAATTACTTTATCAATGGGGTTAAAAATCCCAGCATAAATAAAAAGACGAGTTCTTATGAACTCGTCATACACTTTAATTATTTTCCTGTCTACTTGACAGGGTGCACTTCATTGTAACGGCTCTTGTGGGATTTATTTTTTTAATGATTCCAATATTTCTCAATTGGGTATTCCATTTTCAAATGATATATGTTCTGCCAGTCATTTCGATGTGGTTATTAGTGATGAGTTTGATGATATATCAAAAAATGAGTCAATCCATTTTTATTTAAAAGGAGAATGAAAAATGAAAGATAGAACAGTGAAAGATATACTTGTGCTTGTTTTTATGGTGATAGTTATTTATATTATCTGCTTGTTCTTACCAGATTCAATACCTATTCATTTTAATTTTAAAGGAAATGCAGATATGTATGTTAACAAATTTTTTCTACTATTTGCGACAATCATTCCTTATTCAGCATATTGGAAATTCTTTCGAAAATAAATGAACGAAAAAACTCCGGCTGGGATTCCAGTCGGAGTTTTTGCATGCTAAAGGGCTTCGATAAAGCGCTCAGAGTGAGTTTGCCACATATCTGGGTTGAAACGAGCGGTTTCGGGAATGAGAATCATGTGGTAGAGTCGGACCGTGCTTCCGTCTTTGACCTCATAGGAGTACTCGTATAAAAATCCAATACGTTTGGCGAAGTCGCAAGAGTCTGTGTGCGTACTTTCTACTTTTAAATAGAGCTCTGAGATGCCCTGCTCAACAAGGTACGGATGTAATAATTGAAAGGCTTCAATTAAAATGTCACGATGCCAATATTCTTCGAGCAGCGCGAAATCCATTAGATGACTTTTGTCTGTGGAGACTTTCATAAAGCCAATTGGCAGGTCGTAATTCTTCATTTCGATGATAAAAAAGTACGGGTCGTTGTCCATTAGTTGTGTATAAAAGTTCTCTGCATTTAAATGAGACGTTGCAGATACCCATGGAAGATTAGACGTTGCTAGAGGGTCCGTTAGCAAAGCCGCTACAATCTCCATGTCAGTTTCGTGAAAGGGCCTTAGAGAGATTCGTTGTGATGCTAGTGTAGGTACGTTCATAATCGCTACCCCCTTTCTACTTGCATTATAGTTCTAAAAAAAATAGGAAAGTAAAGAGGAAGAATTGCGTTTACAACAATAATGAAAAGGGTTCCGAAAATCTCTGAAAGAAGGGGATTAATTCCTAGAACTTTGGTTTAAGCTGTCAATTTCTAGTGTCATTTTTTATCGTGACTTTTGTCATGGTGAGTCGTGACGGACGGGCCTACTGAGTGACCTTTGTTTTTGTTAAAGTAGAATCATCAAGAACAACACATGGAGGCAAACATGATTACAGTAGAAAAAATTACAAAGCGTTTTGGAAACAAGACAGCATTAAACCAAATTCAATTTAACGTCGAAAAAGGAGAAATCTTCGGGTTCTTAGGACCGAGTGGAGCAGGGAAAACAACCCTCATCAATATCTTAACGGGTCAACTAAAAGCCGATGAAGGAACGACACAGCTCCTCGGGAAAGACACAAAGGACCTTACTCCTGAAGACTTAGCGCACATCGGACTCGTAGGAGATTCAAGTGGTTACTACGAAAAACTAAGTCTCGAGAAGAACTTAATCGTCTATGCGAAGATTTACGGATTACCAAATAGCCGCGTCGATGAAGTGTTGGAACAAGTCGGACTATTAGAAAGTAAGAAAACAATCGCGGAAAAACTTTCAACAGGGATGCGTCAACGAATGTTTCTAGCAAGAGCACTGCTAAACAGACCAGAGTTACTCTTCCTAGATGAACCAACGAGTGGGCTAGACCCAATGACTTCTAAGAAGATTCACCGTCTGTTGGAAGAACTAAAAGCAGCGGGCACAACGATTTTCCTAACGACACACGACATGGTCGAAGCCACAGAGTTGTGTGATCGCATTTCCCTACTAAACCAAGGGGACTTAGTGGAAATTGGAACCCCACGAGATATTATTCAAAAATACAACAAAGAAAAACGAGTGAAAGTGACATTCAATGACCACAGTGAACAAGTGATGGCATTTGAAGACTTAAAAGACCAAGATATGACGCAAGTGGAACTGATTCACTCAATGGAACCAACGTTAGAAGACATCTTTATTCAATTGACAGGAGAGAAATTAAATGATTAAAAGAATTAGCGCCTTAATTTGGCTACGTACACAAATGATTTTAAGCAATGGAGCAATGTTATTCCAAATCGTATTCCCATACGGAATGCTTGTGGCATACGACCATTTCATGAACAAAGACGGCAATCCACAAACAGCTGTACAAATCCTATTCATGATGATTCCGCTAGCGCTTAGCTTATCAGTCGGATCAATGATTACAATTATGCTTGCTGAAGAAAAAGAAAAGAAAAACTTGAAAACACTCTTCTTAAGTGGCATTCACTCAGTAGAATACTTAATCTCAATCTTATTCTACCCAGTCGTGTTAGCAATGATTACCATTGTAAGCTTCCCAATGATTGTTAAAGCGGATCTTTCAGATCGTTGGATGGAATATGGTGCCATCGTGGCGAGTGTGGCAATCTGTGTGATTTTAGTCAACTTACTAGTAGGTGCGTTGACAGATACGCAAGCAAAAGCGCAAGTCAATGGTGTGATTCCGATGATGGGGATTGCGTTCTTACCGATGTTCTCAATGTTGAGCGATGCGGTATCAAAAGTGACACACTATACATTTATGGGGAACTTTGTGGATTTCTTTACCAAAACCGACTTCGCCTTAACAGCCCAAAACTTCATCGTCCCTGGTGTATGGATTGTGGTGCTACTCGTCTTAAACTTCTTCTTCTTAAAACCTAAAGCAAAGAACTAGAATGAGCTTGGACTTAGTTTAGGATTACTGCGAATCCTTACGGATTCTTTTATAAAAGCTATAACGGGGCACCGGTTCGAATTTTTGAAATTAAACTAAAAATATAGGCTTCATCTATCAGTACGACTGATAGGTGAAGTTTTTTTGTGTTGTAGAAAATTTCCGAATATAATTGTCTAATTTTCCAAAAGTTTACATGTATGGATAGTATGATTAAATAAACAGCCCAATTGTAGCAGTAGCTTTAAGTGGAAAATTTGGGCTAAAACGATGTTCATTTCTATTTTTTTCTATTTTATAATGGTTTTAGAAAGGAGACATAATGATTGATTTAAAAGCACTTATAATATTAATGACATTGAAGGACTATCAAGAATTATCATTGTATGAACTTTCAGTAAAAGTTGGTCTCTCGATTAAAGAGGTAAAAGAAGCTCTCGATTATTTGGTTTCATATTTGGAAAAAAAGAATATAAGTCTAAAATGTGCAAAAGGAAAGTACTTTCTTGAGGATAATGAACAGCATCAGCAACTGACGGATGTGATTCAATCTAAAGAATTAGTTTTACCGAAAACAACAAGACTAGCATTGATTTATTTGTATACTTTTTGTCGGATGGAATATATTTCCAACAGTCATTATCAAGACTTCTTAAAGGTAAGTAAAAATACAACCTTATCTGATATTCAATGGTTAAGAAAATTATTGACAAAAAATGATTTAGAATTAGGATATACTCGTTCAAAAGGCTATACCTTAATTGGAGACGAATGGAAAAAACACCAACTTGCTTTTAAGATGGTCGGGGAACTCTTAAATTCACCTATTGGTCTTTGGGGGCTAGATTATGTGTTATCAAGTTGGAATCACAATATTCGATATGTAATTATTGAGCAGATTGTAAAAGATTACTACAACCATCTTCAATTAACTCCTATCGAAGATCAATTAAAAGAATGTATCTATGATATTGTTTTTGTGCTTTGTAGATATCAAAGAAATGTGAATCATGTTGAATTTTCTCAAACGATAGTCTCTCCAGCTATTGAAGTATTGTCTAAAATTTTACTAGAAACAATTGATAATTTAGGTTTAGTCGAGACTAAATTTACTAAAACAGATCGGCAGTATTTGTCAATTTTACTTTCCAGCTGTTTTGAGGGCGAAGTTGATTCAAATTTTGAATATTTTAACGAACTAACAGAAAAAATCATCCATAAAATGGAAGAAGTATCGCTTCTTCAGTTTAGTGAGAAAGTAGCTCTAAAGAAAAATTTAAAGAAACATCTAATTCCAGCGTATTATCGATTGAAATTTGGGATTCCTAGTACAAATGATTATACGCAAACCATAAAAGAAAATTATCCTGATTTATTTGAATTGGTTAAAAGTTCCTTAACACCGCTGGAAGAAGTTGTTGGAAGAATGATACCAGAAAGTGAGACCGCTTACTTTGTGGCTCATTTTGGAGGGTATTTAAAGGCGGAACAAAATAATAAAGATTTGAAATACAAAGCGGTGATTATTTGTCCAAACGGTGTAAGTTCTTCTTTAATTATTAAAGAAAATTTATCCTTTTTATTCCCTCAAATTGAGTTTGTCAGAAACATTAAATTGAAGATTTAGATGATAATGCTACGAAAGAATTTGATATGATTTTTTCTACAGTGAAATTAAATATAACAAAGCCAAATTACTTAGTATCGGTAATTTCTTCAGAAGAGCAAAATATTCACCTAGTAAATCTAGTAAAGAAGGATTTTCCAGACCTAAGTTTGAAAGATACAGCAGTTGAGGAATTACTAGCAATTGTAGGAAAGTATGCGATGGTGACCAATGAATTGGGACTAAGTTTTGCTTTGCAAAAATATATAAAACAAAAGATAAGTAGAAAGGAGAATTTACCATTGTTAGAAGATTTAATTACGAAAGAGAATTATCAATATAGTGCAGAAAAATTGGATTGGAAAGATGCAATACGGTTAGCTGCCTCTCCGTTATTAAAAGCCAATAAAATCACTTTAAATTATCCAGAAGCAATGATTGCAAAGGTCGAAGAATTTGGTCCATTTATTAATTTAGGAAAAGGTATCGCCATTCCACATGCACGTCCTGAAGACGGGGTCAATGAAGTGGGTATGTCCATGCTTGTTCTTGAGAATCCGACGTATTTACTAAATGATTCTAATCAGGAAATCAGACTACTTATTTGTATTGCTGCAGTTGATAATGAGACACATTTAAAAGCCTTAGCGCATTTGACAACAATCCTAAGAGATAATGATAGTGTTCAAGCTTTATTATCTTCGAAAAACTATGATGACATCAAAAATATTATTAAACAGGAGGTATAAAATATGTTAAGAATTGGAACAGCTTGTGGATCAGGTTTAGGATCAAGTTTCATGGTTCAAATGAATATTGAATCTATCCTAAAAGATTTAGGAGTAACTGAGGTAGAAGTAGAACACTATGATTTAGGGGGTGCAAATCCAAGTGAAGCGGATATTTGGATAGTTGGACGAGATCTTGAGGATTCAGCAGGTCATTTAGGAGATGTACGGATTTTAAATAGCATTATTGATATGGATGAGCTGAGAACGTTGATTACGGCAATTTGCGAAGAAAAAAATCTTATCTAGGAGGAGAGAGAAAAATGAAATTTATTTTAGATATTGTTAGTACTCCAGCAATTTTAGTAGCCTTAATTGCTATTATCGGGTTAGTTTTACAAAAGAAAACATTACCGGATATTATGAAGGGTGGTATTAAAACATTTGTAGGGTTCTTGGTTGTTTCTGGCGGGGCTGGAATTATCCTCAACTCTTTAAATCCTTTTGGAAAAATGTTCGAACAAGCGTTTAATCTTTCGGGTGTAGTTCCTAATAATGAAGCAATCGTAGCGGTTGCTTTAACTCAGTATGGTTCGTCAACTGCTATGATTATGTTTGCAGGAATGATTTTCAATATTCTAATCGCACGTTTTACAAAATTTAAATACATTTTCTTAACAGGACATCATACATTATATATGGCATGTATGATTGCAGTTATTTTAACTGTGGCTGGATTTACAAATGTTCCTTTAATTTTACTTGGCGGACTTGCTTTAGGGCTTATCATGAGTATTTCGCCAGCATTTGTCCAAAAATATATGGTTCTATTGACTGGAAATGATAAGGTAGCATTAGGACACTTTAGCGCGCTAGGATACTGGTTAAGTGGTTTTGTAGGAGGATTAGTAGGAGATCGTTCAAAATCAACAGAAGATATTCATTTCCCTAAGAGTCTTGCATTTTTACGTGACAGTACTGTAAGTATTACAATCTCGATGACTATTATTTATGTAATTGTAGCGCTTTTTGCAGGATCAACTTATATTGAAACTGAATTAAGTAGCGGAACAAGTAGTCTTGTTTATGCATTACAATTAGCCGGTCAATTTGCTGCAGGGGTATTCGTAATCTTAGCTGGGGTTCGTCTCATCTTAGGTGAAATTGTACCAGCATTCAAAGGAATTTCTGAACGTCTTGTTCCTAATTCAAAACCAGCTTTGGATTGTCCAATTGTATATCCATATGCACCAAATGCTGTTCTAATCGGCTTTATTTCAAGTTTCGTTGGCGGTTTAGTAAGTATGGTCATTATGATTTTTACTGGATCAGTAGTAATTCTTCCGGGTGTTGTTCCTCATTTCTTCTGTGGAGCAACTGCAGGTGTTATTGGTAATGCATCAGGTGGTGTACGTGGAGCTACAATTGGAGCCTTCTGCCAAGGTGTGCTTATTAGTTTCTTACCAGTATTCTTAATGCCTGTATTAGGAGGTCTTGGATTTGAAGGATCAACATTCTCAGATGCTGACTTTGGTTTGTCAGGGATTATTCTAGGAATGCTTAATAAATTCGGTTCTCAAACAGGAATTATCATTGGACTTCTAGCCATTTTAGCAGGGATTGTTGTCTTCTCATTTGTTAAGAAAACAGAAACTAAGGAGGGTTAATCATGACGTTGGAAGAAAGCAAACTTCATGAACTTAACCGATTCGCAAAAAAAATCAGATTAAATACATTAGAGTGTTTAAATCATTTAGGATTTGGACATTATGGTGGAAGCCTCTCAGTAGTAGAGGCTTTAGCCGTATTATATGGCGAAATTATGCCGATGACACCAGATAAGTTTAAAGAGACGGATCGAGATTATTTCGTGCTCTCAAAAGGACATGCTGGCCCCGCGTTATATAGCACATTATATCTAAAAGGTTTTTTTGATAAAGAATTTCTGTTTTCACTGAATACAAATGGAACACATCTTCCATCTCATCCAGATAGAAATTTAACTCCTGGTGTGGATATGACAACAGGTTCATTAGGACAAGGGATTAGTGTTGCAACAGGGATAGCATATGGACAAAAAGTAAAGAATCTCTCAAATTATACGTACACAATTGTAGGAGATGGGGAGTTAAATGAAGGACAGTGTTGGGAAGCTATCCAATTTGCTGCGCATCAACAGTTAGATAATCTTATTGTTTTTGTAGATGATAATAAGAAACAATTAGATGGACGAACTTGTGAGATTTGTCAAACTTTTGACTTTGTTGAGAAATTCAAAGCGTTCGGTTTTGAAGCAATACGCGTTGACGGTAGAGATATCCAGAGTATTTACGATGGAATTCTTCAAATGCAACAATCAACATCAACAGCACCTAAATGTATAGTGTTAGACACTGTAAAAGGACAAGGAGTACCTGAGATAGAGGAATTTGAGTCGAATCATCACATAAGGCCAACTTCAGAGCAACGGGACATTCTTGAAAATGCAGTGAAACAACTTAAGGAAGAATTGGAGGGTATTCATAATGAGAGAAGCTAAAGAGTTAAGATTAGTCTATCGAGATTTCTTATTAGAAGCGAATAGTGAATACCCGGAATTAGTCGCGTTAGAGGCAGATTTATCGAGTTCAATGTCGACCAATAAATTAGGAGAGGTCTTTGGAAAAAGATATATAAATGTTGGTATTATGGAAGCCGAAATGATAGGAGTTGCGGCAGGATTATCCATTCTTGGCTTAAGCCATATTTACATACCTTCGGACCATTTGCGACGCGAAGAGTATTTGATCAGGTATTTCTTTCCTTAGGATATTCTCAATTAAGTGCAACAATTATAGGCTCAGATGCTGGAGTTACTGCTGAGATGAATGGTGGGACACATATGCCATTTGAGGAACTTGGCTTAATGAGATTGATACCTAACATCACAATTTTTGAGGCTTCTGATGATATACAGTTTGAAGCGGTATTGAAGCAAACGTTGGAAATTGAAGGGCTTAAATATATTCGAACAATTCGAAAAGCACCTGAGGTAGTATATGAAGGCGGAGAAGATTTCTCAAAAGGATTCATTGAATTAAAGACAGGAAGAGATTTAACTATTTTTGCTTCTGGGATTATGGTTGCACCATGTTTAAGAGTGGCTAGAGAACTTGAAGCAACTGGGGTGAGTGTAGCGGTAGTTGACTTGTTTAGAATTAAACCTCTTCCAGACGAAATCAATACGATATACTCTGGAACTCCAATTTTGACAGTTGAAAACCATAATGAAATTGGTGGGATTGGAAGTGCACTCTGTGAGTTATTTGCAACGGATAATACAACAGATGTTCATCGCCTTGGAGTTCACGAAAAATTTGGACAAGTAGGAAAAGTACCGTATCTTCTCGCTCAGTATGGGATAGATGAGAAGAGTATAAAAGAAAAAATTCTTTCCATTATTGAAAAATAAGTAGACTTGTGAGTACAAAATTATCATATATGATAATTACCATATATGATAATTTTTAACAGCAGCTACATTTAGCTACTCTGACTCTTGTTGGAGTAGCCTTTTTATTTCCGCTAAAAGACGGTATAATAGACGTGATAAACTCTGGAGGAACAGAAATGAAGAAAAACGAATTTTATACAGTAACAATTGAAGATTTAACGCATGAAGGACTGGGGGTCGGGAAGGTCGATGGCTTCCCGCTATTTATCGAAAATAGTATCCCGGGAGAAGTTGTTCGTGTGAAGACGATGAAGATTGGAAAAAGCTATGGCTACGCGCGTGTGGAGGAGTGGCTGGAAGTGAGCCCGAATCGCGTGGAGGTCAAAGATGCTCTTGGAACACGTGTAGGAACAATGCCCTTACAACATATGACGTATGAGAGCCAGCTGGCCTTCAAGCAGCAACAAGTGAAAAATGTGATGACGAAAATCGCGAAGATGCCGGAATTAGAAGTGCGTCCAACGCTTGGAATGGAGAGTCCGCTGGGCTACCGAAACAAGGCGCAAATTCCAGTACGTATGGTAAACGGTCAGTTAACGACAGGTTTCTTCAAGAAGAACTCGCATGACTTAATTCCGATTGAAGACTTCCATATTCAAGACCCTGAAATCGACCGCTTGATTGTGGCGGTGCGAGATATTTTAAGAGAGTATTCAGTGGTGGCGTATGATGAGGCGAATCATACTGGTGACTTGAAGCATATTATCGTGCGACGCGGCTTGCGTACGAAGCAAGTGATGATTATTTTCGTGACGAGAACAAAGGTGTTGTCACAAGCTGAGGCGATTGTCAGAGATATTACAGCGGCGCATCCGGAAGTGGTGTCTATCGTACAAAACATCCAACCGAAGCCAACGAACGTCATCATGGGACGTGAGACAAAGGTGTTGTTCGGGGAAGATGTGTACGAAGAGAAGTTGTTCGAATTCACGTTCAAGATTAGCGCGCGTTCGTTCTTCCAAGTCAATACCGTGCAAACCGAAGTACTCTATCAGCAAGCCATCGACGCTGCGGACTTGAAGGGCGGCGAGACAGTTGTGGATGCGTATTGCGGAATCGGGACGATGAGCTTGGCCTTTGCCCGCGATGCCAAGAAAGTCTATGCCATGGAAATCGTGGATGATGCGATTGTGATGGCCAAGGAAAATGCGAAACTGAATGGTGTGACGAATGTGCACTTTGAAACGGGTGCGGCCGAGAAAATTATGCCACGCTGGAAGGAAGAAGGCATCCAGCCAGATGTGATTGTCGTGGATCCACCGCGTAAAGGGCTCGACCTTGCGTTTATTGAAGCGGCGTGTGCAACGGGACCCTGAGCGTCTCGTGTACGTAAGCTGTAACCCAGCAACACTTGCTCGCGACCTTGTCCACTTCAAGGAACGCGGGTACGAGGCGCAGTACGTGCAACCCGTGGATATGTTCCCAATGACCGCGCATGTTGAGGCGGTATCACTGCTTGTACGAGCTGAGGCATCAGTGAAGTAGAAGCAGATGTTGTGGTTATTTCGAGATGGGAAAGTAGAGAATATAACCGTATGCATGATAGGCTTTTATCATAGATATGGGCTATGTAATGCACGGCTCATATAATTGAGCATTAAAAGCTGATAATAATGAAGAAACCATAGCCACTGGACTTGATTATGAACTTGTCGCAAAGTTCGCTCAAGAGTTTATGGAATTATATGATGAGATTTATTTTTAAACAATGACAAATTAGTGTTGTGGGGGACAATAATGCTGGAAAAAAACACTAGAAACTTCATCAGGAGTGATTCATTATTGATAAATGAAATTAATAAACAATCAAGAATCGCTCTTATATTTTTTTACCTGGCCTTACTGTTGATCATAGACTGTTTGACAAACAGATAGAATATTTTAAGGATAAGTTCAGAGTATTGGTGTGGGACGCACCTGGGCATGCTTCGTCATATCCTTTTGACCTTGATTTTTGATTTGTTTGATGAAGCAAAAATGGCTGAATGAAATATTAATCAATGAAGGAATTGATCAACCAATCTTAATTGGACAATCAATGGAGGTTATCTAGGGCAGGTTTATGCAGAACTATATTCTGAAAAAAACTAAATGGTATTGTTACAATTGATTCACCTCCTCTTCAAAGGCGGTATTATACCGTAATAGAATTATGGTTATTAAAAAGGGTAGAAGCAATATATAGATTTTATCCATGGAAAACACTTTTGAGACAGGGTACGAAAGGCGTATCAACAACTGAATACGGAAGAAAATTAATGTTAGATATGATGATGGTTTACGATGGAAACCAGAAAAGATATTCTCATCTAGTAGGACATGGATATAAAATCTTAGCAAAAGCAGTAGAAAAAAATCTGGCTTATGAAATAAAATCTCCACATATGGTGATATGCGGTAAAGAAGATCGAGCAGGTTCTTGTATCCGATATTTGAAATCATATGAGAAAATATCGGGAAAGCCTGTTGAGTGGATTGATAATGCTGGGCATAATTCCAACACAGATAGACCAGATGTTGTAAATAAATTGATTCATGAATTTATGAAAAAGTGTGCCAAATAAATCCTAATTTCTCGAGATCAACCTTTTTAACGATAACCCTCATATTATTGTTAAAAAAAGTATGTGGATATGTTCTCTATGACTGAGGCTGTTGAGGCGGTATCACTGCTTGTACGAGCTGAGTCATCAGTGAAGTAAAAATTGAGTATATTGATATTTCCAGCACCAGATGGAGGAAAAACAATGCATCATATTGAGATTTATGTAAGTAATTTAGATAAAACCAAGGAATTCTATTCGTGGATATTTAGCATTTTTAGGTTTTGAGTTGTTTCAAGAATGGAAAGATGGATTTTTCCTATAAAAAAAGGACGAATTTTATATTGTTTTTTTGTACAGACAAAAGAAAAAGTATCTTAATAACGGATATAATAGATGTAATATCGGCTTGAATCACCTTGCTTTTCGTTGTCAAACTAAGGATAAAATCGATCAAATTAGGAAGAATCTTATTCAGAGAAATATAGTTTTGCTTTATGATGATAAATATCCATATGCTGGTGGTGCTGAACATTATGCAATCTATTTTGAAGATCCAGATAGGATTAAAATAGAAATTTGCTTGGATTAACTTGAAAATTTTCAGTAATGATGAGAAATGGTTAATTTCAGTTTGTAGCTATGTGTCCAGATACAGAAAGGTTCACATGGCATACTTAAGGTTCACTTATTTTATGTTGAGAGGATATCACTACTTGTACATTCTTAGACAGGAGAATAAATAATGGAGATTTTGGAAATTAATCCTATTTCGGTTAAAAAAAGAATAACTGAACTACTATTTGATTATCTGTTAATCATAACTTACTTGGGTATTCTTTTTTTCTTTGCGCTATAACTTATTACTACATTGTTTTTAATGGTGTACCAATTCAAACAGAATTTCAGGCACAGACTCTTACATTTTTTATCAGTGTTCTGCCAATCATGCTTTATTTCACATTTTCGGATTATGCAAAAAATGGAAGTTTTGGGAAATCAAAAGCAGGGCTTCGTCTGGTCTATCAGAAAAAAACAATTCAGGCCAGCTTTATTAGAAATCTCATCAAATTTTTACCTTCGCAATTAGGACATATGGGAACTATTCATGGAGTCTATAGTGATTTTGATCTAATCTCCATTATCCTCTCGTCTTTAGCAACCTTACTTGCACTGTTGTTACTGGCGATGGCAATTTTTAGGAAAGATAAAAGGCATCTAGGAGATTTGCTAGCTCATACACAGGTCCAGCTAGAGGGTGCCAATAAGTGATTCAACTTAGCAGTTAAAAAAACGAAGCTACGAGGAACAGTACGTGCAACCCGTGGATATGTTCCCGATGACTGCGCATGTGGAGTGTGTAAGTTTGTTAGTGAAATGTGAATAATCGTTCAAAAATCAGAAGGACTAGAGATGTATATGTTGGAATTATATCAAAATCCTTCTTATAAAGATCTAGTGGCATTTGGGTCCTTAAAAGAAGGAAAAGAATTCGTATCCAAAAATAACTGGATATACTCTAGAAAAACGAAGATGATTTTTGTTCAAGGTAATAAAGTAGAAATAACGAACATTTAGATGAAAGGATTAGAGTAAACATGAGTCTCTTATTTGAAGAATTTAAAACCATTTGTTTCCATTTAAATCGAGTCGGAATTACACCGACACTGATGGGTTCTTTGGGATTGGAGTTTAGAACGAAAGAAAAATTGGGGGCCGTCTGACATTGACATTCATGTGCCTGGTGACCCTAGAGGTTGGGAAGCACCTGATCATCTCAGAATTTATGACTGGGACAAGATAATGAAAGTGATGAAAGACTTAGGCTACGTCTTAATAGATATTCATGAGCATGAATTCCAAAAGGATAGAGTGAGTGTTGAATTTGGAAGTATCGATACCTTATCTGATTTTGCAGGAGTTTCGGAATCGGATATAGAGCTTATTCAGATTGAAGGCATCACTTTTCGTCTTCCAAGTCTGGAGCAGTATCTAAGTATTTACAAAGCTTCTTCTCAAGACTCCTATCGAAATAATCACAATAACAATAAGGATTTTAAAAAGATCGAGTGGCTGGAAAGACATTTGTAAATTATCATATGAAAAGTAGTGAGTTGTAAGACTGGTTGCTTTTTTATTGGTTATTTAATTTATACTATATTGGCGAGTAATAGAATTAGTAAAGAAAAAGGAATTTAAATTATAGAATGGATGTCGTTTCTTTTGGAAGTGGTGATAATCTTTCCATTCTGCAGTATCATTTTAAAAATGATTTTCATTGCCTTTTTGTTTATTAGTATAAAAGCAGAATATTACCACATATCGAGTGTGTGGCACTGCTTGTGCGAGCTGAGGTATCAGCGAAGTAGATATTCGGTCCATGCAATGTACACCCAAGAAAAACGAGCAAGTTGAAATGTGATTGATTGCGTGCTACTTCAAAACGGAATGCGCAACATATTGGGCTGATATAAGTATTCAAATGGTGTAGACAAATGCAAATTTTTGAGGTGTTTTTTTGTGTCAACAATTAAAAATTGAAAAACCTCACTTTTTCATATTATGGCTATGTCAAACCTGTATTTGAAAAATGTATCATTTTCATTTGATACGAACTGGAAAAACAGGGCTGATAGGAAGAAATGGAATTGGAAAAATCAACACTATTTAAGCTACTGCTAAACCAAGAAGTATATAAAGGAAAAAAATCAGCAAAAAGTGTTGACTTTTATTAAATTTCCACCTAATTTAAGTGATACTTCAAAATTGGTGATTGAGTTATATAAAGAACTAATTTCAGATGAGGAAGAATGGAAATTATTTAGAGAACTTAATTTGCTAAATGTAGATGAGAGTCTTGTTTACAGAAAGTTTGAAACGCTTTTCCAAAGGAGAACAAACAAAAAAATCCTCTTAGCTATTTTTGTTTACAAGAGAAGATGGTTTTTTTACTTATAGATGAACCAACAAACCATTTAGATATGGACGGAAGAAAAAAATTGTCAGTGAATATCTGAAAAATAAAAAAGGTTTTTTGCTTATATGGCACTGACCCCCGTAAATGAGAATTAAATAAAAACACCTCCAAGTTGGATTTGGTACAATATTATCAAATGCACATGGAGGTGTCTTTTTATGGTTAAAAAACGTGTAGCCTATTCTGTCGATACAAAGAATAAAGCCGTAGAAATGAAATTACAGGGATATACTACAAAACAAGTAATGCAGGAGTTAAACATAAAAAATGAAACTCAAGTAGAAACATGGTTTAGATGGTATAAAAATGGTGAAACTCATCGTTTCCACCAACAGGTGGGAAAACAATATTCTTACGAAAAAAAGGGATGGCTGAACTTTCAGAAATCGATCAATTAAAATTAGAATTAAAAAGAAAAGAAGTTGAATTAGAAATATTAAAAAAATACAAGGAATTGGAAAGGAAGTGTCGCCTCAAATAGTTGTAAAGTTAGTGGAAGAATTGAAAGATAAATATGCGGTACATTTAATTTGTTCTTGTCTTAATGTACCCTACATCTACTTTACTACCGATGGAAAAAAAGAAAGACTTTTTCTCCATCAGTTATTGAGGAAACTATTGGTAAAATTTGTAAGAAAAACAAATTTATTTATGGATACAGAAAGATTAAGTATTTGATTCAGAAGGAATTAAATCAGATTGTTAATCATAAGGTTGTACAGCGGATTATGCAGAAAAATGGTTGGAATTGTGCAGTGAAGCCGAAAAAAGCTATCAAAATAGGTAAACCTTTCTCAATTACTGGCAATACTCTGAATAGAAATTTTTTTCAGCGGATAAACCTATGCAAAAAAATTGACTACTGATATCACATATTTGCCTTTTGGTCCTAAACGATTATATTTATCTTCCATTATGGATTTACATAATGGAGAAATCATTGCTTATACAATTTCCTCAAAACAGGATACTAAGTTTGTATTGGATACATTAAATCAAATTGATTTACCTAAGGATGTTCTACTACATAGTGATCAAGGCAGCGTTTATACTTCTGCTGAATACTACAATTTATGTAAAGAAAAAGGCATTATCCGCAGTATGTCCCGTAAGGGGACCCCGCAGATAATGCACCCATCGAAAGCTTCCATTCTTCGCTAAAGTGCGAAGCTTTTTACATAAAAAGATGAAGTAATAACTTCATCTTCTATTGTAATTCAAATTGTAGAAAAATTACATCAAATATTATAATGAAAAAAAGAATCCAATCAAAAATTGACTACCTGTCTCCGGTTGAATACCGGAGACGGTAGCCCTAGGGTGTTTTTTATTAAATTCTCACTTTTTTTGGGGTCAGTCCCCTGCACAAATATATCCTTTTAATACTCAAAGTCAAAGAATGTTTTTTTGGCTTTTGGGATTTCAGAAGGTAGATGAAGAGTGGTATGAATATAAGTTGATTTAGGGTAGTTGTAGATCATTTTATATATTTAAATACTGGTCCGTATTTTGTATATCAAAGAACATCAAATTGAAAATTAACTCATTAAAAACATATAAAGGAGTACGATTAGTGAAAGCATTAATTGTTTTAGATTGTCAAAAAGGAATGTTAGCTAGAGGGGATTTTGACCTGCTTAGGGAGAATATTTTGAAGTTACAAGAGATGTTCAAGGCGAGCGGGGAACTCATTATTCATACGCGTCATATTGATGAGAATGAGGAGAGTATTATTTACAATGGCGACGAGAGAGGAGCGCTTGACGAAGAGCTTTCTGCGGATGCGGATTTTATCGTTGAAAAAGACTCGCCAAATATTTTCCAGAGCGAAGAGTTGAAGGCGATTCTTGCGAACCATCCGGTAGATGAAGTGGTGATTACAGGACTGAACGCGGAATATTGTTGCTTATTTACTGCAATTATCGCGTCAGACAGAGGCTATAAGGTGACTTATATTGAAGATGCAACCGGAAGCGTCAATGACGGCGACACTTATGAAATGCCAGGGCTCGACCTTGTTGACTTCGTTGGCTGCGTCTTGGATTGGTCTGGGCAAGTCGAGGTGCTATACTTCGATGAGTTCAAAGAGAGAGGGTAACAGTAGAATTTGATGGAAGCAGGCGAAGTAAAATTTGCCTGCTTCTTTTTATTTAATGATGGAAAGTTAGCTTGACATTTTGCTGAAAAATAATTATATTGTATGTAAAGTAAACTTTCCATCTTGAGAGGTGATGTGATGTGAGAAATAGACTGGAAGAAATTCGAAAAGCAAAAGGAATTACGCAAGAAGAGCTGGCGAATGCGCTTGAAGTTTCACGGCAGACAGTGGGATCGTTAGAGAACGGCAGATACAATCCGTCCATTATCTTGGCATTTAAAATAGCTAGGTTCTTTGATATATCCATTGAAGAGGTATTTATTTACGAGGAGGATGAAAAATGATGACTAATAAAATCTGGTATTTAGGATATGTAATCGGACTTTGTAGTTTGATTCTAGCATTGACTCTCAATTTGAATGAAGCTATCAAAGTGCTGTTGATTTTTGTTTTTGCCATCAGCGTATCTGTTTCATATGTGCAACTCACTTACCATAGACTATTAGAAAAGGACCGTGACTATAAAATTAGCGTGAATGACGAGCGGAATGAAAAAATCAGAGACAAAGTAAATGCAACGATGTCATCTGTTCTTATGCTCCTAATGGGAATTATTGCAGTTGTCTGTATTGCAGTACAAGCGTACTTACCTGCCGCGCTGTTAGCAATTTCGCTAGGGTGTTCTCCTATTTTGATGATTTTTATCAATAAGTACTATGAGAATAAATATTAAACTTGTTATCAAATAATCTCCTATAAGCCATTGAAGCAGAATAGAGAACGTGAGATAATGGGCTAAGACAGTCATTTTGATTAAAGACATAAATTTTTTTGTAACCGCAATCATGTTCTGGTTGCGACCTTGGAGGAACGATATGGATTATCAAGCAGTACGGAAAAAATATACGCTCTATACGAGATGCGCGGGGATTTTGACAATGCTCCTCATTCTTTGCGTCGCGTTCGCAGTCAGTGACATTCCGATGCGAACAGGGGGCGTCCTTGTGATTGTCGCCGGGTTAGCTCTTGCCATCTATTTGATTAATAAATGGTATTTAACCACTGTAGCGAAATTACTGCATACGGATTTGGATTTTGCATCGTGGGAACAATATATCGAGACGAATAAAGAGGCCAAAAGAGCGGTCCTCCGATTAGACGCGGCAACGTCGGAAGTGTCCTTGGCGTACATGACAGGGGACTTCGAGACGGCGATTCGAAAGGCCACAGAAATCTTGAGTCGGGATGGACTTCCACCACAATACCGAAACGTCTTGCAAAGCTATCTAATTCGTTCAGTTGTATTGAGTCAGCCGGAGTTGAGCCGAGAAGAGCTGAATTCGATGATTGAGGAACTGACGATCACAGACCCTACGCTGGCCGAAAAGACGCAAAAGATGAGTGTCGCTCTCTATGACTTAACGATCGCGCACGAGAGCAACGACTACTTCGAAACGTTAACGAACGAATACAAGTACCCACAGCTAGAAATCATCTACTACAAGGCTTTGAATGCTGCGATTAAAGGCGATACAGAACGGGCAATGGAGCTGCTTAGCCAGCTTGCAGGTGAAGATAAGAGATTGTATGTCGTGAGGATGGGGAAGAAGTTTTTAGAAAGTAAATAAAAAGATTGCTAGAAATATTTTGGAGGATTTTGAATGAAGGGTTCAGAAGCTAAAATGACAGCTTTTATGGAAGGTGCAGATAAGCGCTATGTAATTCCCGGTTTATCAAAGAAAGTATGATTGGAAAAACGAAAACTGTCGTCAGCTATACGACGACTTAAAGAAAATAGTGACGGATGGAAGAGAGAGTCATTTCTTTGGTAGTATCGTTTCTGCAGTTGTTCCTAATGGAAGTAAAATTGAATATCATATTATCGATGGACAACAGAGACTGACAACTATCACATTATTACTATTAGCTATCCGTAATCTGGTTGCTCAGGGAAAATTAAAGACAGATGAAGGAAAACTTGATGAACAAATTAGCCAACGTTTTCTTATTTCTCCATGGGCAAATGACGACGATAAGATTAAACTTCGTCCAGTAAAGAGCGATAGAAGTGCGCTTGAAAAATTGTTTGGCGACGAAGAAGATTATGATTATCGTTCAAACTTGACGATAAACTATCTATTTTTCTGCGATATGTTGCTTCAAGAAGAAGTATCTGTAGCAGACTTATATGCAGCTATCGGAAAACTTGAAATCATCAGCATTACTCTGGATCAAGGGGATAATGCACAACTAATTTTTGAAAGTTTAAATTCAACAGGATTAGCTCTAACTGAAGGGGATAAGATTAGAAACTATGTTTTGATGACTCTTCCAGCTCAAGAACAGACAAAATACTACGATACTTATTGGAGCAAGATTGAGAAATGCACTGAGAACGAAGTAAGTAGCTTTATAAGAGATTATTTAAGTATCAAACAACAGATTACTCCTACAGTTAACAATGTTTATAAGGCTTTTAAAAATTATACAGAATCTGTTTCGCTTCCGATTGATGCAATTCTAGAAGATTTACTTTACTATGCAAGATTCTTCGAGAAATTAATTTCTGGTAAGAGCGGATTAGGGGATAAAAAGTTGGATGATTGTTTATATCGTCTGAACCGACTAGAAATTGTAGTAACACGTCCGTTTCTGATGGAAGTATTCAAATTGAATCAGGATGGGAAGTTAACGAATGAGGATGTATTAAAAATCTTCCAGATTACTGAGAATTACTTGTTCAGAAGAAATATCTGTGAAGTGCCAACGAATGCATTAAATAAGATCTTCTTAACGCTTAACAAGGAAATTATTCGCTATGATAATACTGCAGAAGAATATGTTTCGAAATTTATTTACTTTGCTTTCGAAAAAAGAAAGCGGACGTTTCCCTAACGATGAAGAGTTTAGATTAGCGCTAGCTGAAAAACCAGTGTATTTGATGCGCGGCAAGTATAAAGGGTACTTATTCGAACGTTTTGAAAATTATGGAACGGTTGAAACGAAAGATGTTTATACGCATTTGGATTATAATGTGTATACAATCGAGCACATTATGCCACAACATTTGACTCCTGCTTGGGCTGAAGAGTTAGGCGATGATGTGAAAGAAATCCATGAAATCTGGTTACATCGTTTAGCCAACCTCACATTGACTGGATATAACCCAAACTTGAGCAATAAGACTTTTATTGAAAAGCGTGATGCAAAAGAAGGCGGGTATAAAACTAGTGGTTTAAGAATGAATCAAAAGATTGCCACAAAAGAATCATGGGGATTGAAAGAATTAGAAGAACGTAGTAAAGAAGTGGTAGATCTTGCTATGGAAATCTGGGCTTATCCTGAATCGAAATTTGTACCAGTAGAGAGAGAGTTTGATTCTTGTACTTTAGATGATGAGAATTATGACATTACAGGTAGAGATATTGTTAAATATAGTTATCTAACGGTAGAGCAGCCCGTAACAAGCTGGATTGATATGTTTGAACATGTCATCAAATTCTTGCATCAGAAAGATAAGTCGGTACTAATGCCTATTGCATACAGCAGAGAAGGAAATTCCGATTTATCATCGTATATTTCAAACGACGAGAACGATTTACGTAGCGCGTTGAAGATTGATGAGAATTTATTCATCGAAAAGAACACTAGTACCGCATTGAAGATATCCATTTTGCGTAGAATTTTTGCGTTGTATAAAGTGGATCCAATGGATTTAGTATTCTTCCTTAAGGAACCTGAAAAGAAGAATGGTATTGATGATGGACGAATAACTGCAATCGCAGATCTTTTTAAAGAATGGGTAGTATCAAAAGAGAATATTCAAGCTGATTTGAAGAGAAGTAATCGAACATTTACGCGATTTACAACGGAAGGCATGAGTGCTATTCTGCCGGATATTCCAAACGCTCCAAGTGGATGGAATACCGATAATCATTATTTTTATGAAATGGTCAATAGAAATGGGGAGACATCTTATATTCACCTGGCTATCAGTTCAAGAAATAGCACACCTGAGTTCAAATCAATTTGCGACAAGATTAACGAGTATTATCCAGCCAAGAAAGGAAAAGAAGATTGGCAGTGGAGAATTCCGTTTAAGACTTCAAAAATTCAACTCGGAGAGAAACTAGATAAAGAAGACGTTTTTGCTAAATTAGATTCTTGCTTACAGGAAATCTTTGCATTTGAAGTGGACTTGGCCAATAAGTTGAACCAGTCAAATGAAGAAAAACTATAAAACATAAAAGCCAGAGGTTAGATGCAAGCTACCTCTGGTTTGGTTTGCAAAAAAATATACCTTGACAAAATATTTGTCAAGGTATATTATATGGTCATAAGGAGGCTCTTGAGATGGAAGAAATTCAAAGAATGCAAGATAATTTATTGTTAATAAGACGAACAGTGGGATGGACCGCAGAAGAATTCGGAGAGCAAATTGGGGTTACTCGTCAAACGATAAATAATATTGAAAGCGGAAGAAATAAATTGACCAAAACTCAGTATATCGCAATGAGAAGTGTTCTAGATGTTGAGATTGCTAAACACCCAGAAGAAACTGAAATGCTAAGAACTCTTTTAGATATGCTAGTAGATCATCCTGAAAATTATTCCAAAAAGGATTACGATTATTTGTTAGAAAAAGCAAATATGATGTCACCTTCTATACTAGCAGGGACATCGACTCGAGCAAATGTTTCAACAGCATGGATGAAGGATGCTAAGAAAATTGGAGTAATTGTTGCAGGGCTTGCAGCTTTCCCATTTGCAGGGGTTCCAGTTGTAGGTGCTGCAATTGGTAGTTGGTTAGCTAAGGCAGTAAAGAGTACAAGTAAGAAAAAATAAAACAATTTATTTAATATAAAAATAACTAATAAAGATGTATAAGTAGTCTAAGTTTATTATCTAAAAATAAATGTTAGTATAGGGAGAATAAAAAATGAAAGTATTCATATTAACCGTATTAAGTATATTAATTTTAGTTGCAATTGTGAATTATAAAACAAAAATTCTATTGGAAATATCAAGCAAATATTAAGTGGAAAGAAATCCAACCGGATATTAAAGAGCTTCAGATGTTGCATAAAGATTATTTTCAAGATTTGAAGGGAATGGGAGTCTTAGATAACCTTCTTTTTAAAACTACTAAAGCTAAATTTAATAAAGTTAAAGCTAATTATTATGACTATGTAGAGTTCTGCAAGAGTAAAGATTCCGTTAAGTTCAGAGCAAGAAAAAATTGCTAGTATGATTGAAGAGACAGAATGGGCAATTATGAACCCAAAAGAATTAATCAATAACTTATTAAAACGCGCTCAAAAAAATTATGATAAAGAGTATGAGAGTATGATGCTTTCAGGAGAAGGTCTCCTAGAAGAAAGACAAAATTCTATTGCCCTTATCTCGGAAATTGAAGAATTAATTAATACTATTGCTCAAAGACCTAAGTCGTTTGATGTCGCATTAGAAGAGATAAAAGTTGAAAAAGTTAAATTTCAAAGTGCTATAGATTTTGCTAATTTGGAAAAAGAGAATCTAAAGAATGGTGCAAAAGGTATGGGTATTGGTGTAGCAGTCGGTGGTGCGGTAGCTGGATTGGCACCAACTACTGCTTTATGGATTGCTACAACATTTGGAACAGCATCTACAGGAACAGCGATTTCTGCATTAAGTGGTGCTGCAGCAACGAATGCAGCTTTAGCATGGTTAGGTGGAGGAGCACTTGCGAGTGGTGGAGCAGGTATGGCTGCAGGTCAAGTATTGTTAGCTTTAGCAGGTCCAATCGGTTGGGGTGTTGCTGCAGGCGGAGTATTGGTAGGCGGTTTTCTTGTCTTTAATAAGAAACTTAAAATACAAGGGGAAAAGAAAGAAGAAATTAAGCGAATTAACCAGTTTGCTGAAGGGTTGCAAGAAATTAGATTACAAATTGAGCAAATTAAAAATCAGACTACTTCAATTTATAAAAAGCTGGTTAAGGAGAAGAAAAATTGCTTGAAATATACTAATGTAGATTATTCAACTTTATCTTTAAACGATAAGGAACAACTTGGGGCCTTAGTAAATAACGCAAAATCACTATCTATGTTACTTGGAAAAACATTAGAGGAGTCTAAATAATCATGTTCGAAAAAATTTTTAAAAGTTCCGAAGATCAGGCTGTCGCTGCTTGGATTAATTATTTAAATCAGATGCGATTAGATCGTTTATTCCAAGGGTTACAAGAACAAGATTTAAATTTAGGCGAAGCTTTAAACTCTTTAAATTCAACGCTAAAACAGGTAAACGATGTTATTATTGAACGAAATCGTGGTGGAGTAAACGGGATGCACGGATTTATCGCAGAGGTAGCGGAATGTGGTATTGAAAATGCACGAAATCTAGTTCAGGGGAAAGAAGGAACATGTAAATGGATAAATGATAATGGGCCATCGGATTTGGCTCGCAATGGTATAGAGATTCAACAAAAATTTTATAATGACCACAGGAACTTATCTTTACAGGCAATTAAAAAACACCTTGAGAAATATCCAGATTATCTCAAAGGGAATAGAAAATATCAAATACCGTCTGATCAATATGAAAAAATTAAATATTTACTTTCAATCTCAGAAGAACAAGCGAATAAAATGCCAACTAAAACTGGGGAGTTTTCTTTAAAACAATGGAAAGCTGTGCATAGTTTTTTTGAAGAAGGTAAGGTGAAGTTAGAGGATATCGAACCTTCAAAATTGGAGTATAAAGATGTTCAAAAAAGTCAAATTAATAAAACGATAGAAACTGAAAAAAATGCAATTAAAAACACAGATAAATCGATTAGAGAAGAGATTTATAACAAAAGTAAACCTACTTTAAAGGAAGGTGCACAGGCTGCTGCTGGTGCTGCTGTCATAGAAGGAGGATATACTTTTGTAAATGCAATCTATAAAAAGAAAAAAGCTGGGAAGGCTATAAAAGAATTTACCAATGATGATTGGATAGAAATTGCAAAAGAAAGTGGAGTTGGGACTCTGAAAGGTGGAACTCGAGGTATAACTATCTATGCTCTAACAAATTATACGGCGACACCTGCCGCAGTTGCTAATGCTTTATGTACTGCATCTTTTGGAATTGCAAATGAAGCTAACAAGTATAGAAATGGAGAGATTAGCCAAGAAGAATTTCTTTGGAATGCTGAATTGTTATCTGTTGAAGTAAGTGTTAGTGCATTATCTTCTGCAATCGGGCAAGTTGTAATACCGATTCCAGTAGTTGGTGCAGTAATAGGAAATGTTGCAGGAACCTTCCTTTATCAAATGGCAAAAGATAATTTGAATAAAAAAGAACAAAGACTAATCAAACAATACTTAAAGGAATTGCAAGAGTACAATGCATTTCTTGATAAGAAACTACAAAATTATATTAGAGAATTAGATGTACAGATGAAAGAATACTATAAACTTTTAGAGATGGCATTTTCTCCAGATTATGAGATGGCATTTCAAGGTGCAATTAATCTAGCTAGATACTTAGGAGTTCCTGAAGAAGAGATTTTAAAAAATGAGAAAGATATTGATGTTTATTTTCAGGAATAGAAAAAAGGAGATGCGCGGGGATGAAACGTAAAACATATAATATATTAACGAAAATTCCAATTTACGGTTCGTTATTAAAACATTCTTTGAAAAGAGGACAAGTGATATTGTGTAGTCCACTGCTCGAGGAGATAGGGAAAGATGGTCTAAATTCGTATGAAATATTTCAATATCTAGAAGAAAAATATCCAGGAGAAGTTGTAACTAATGCACGATTTGCAGAAGGTTGGGGAGCGTTAGTGAAAAAACAAAAACAGAACTAAACGAAAAAACAGAGTTCCAAAGAGGAACTCTGTTTTTCAATATTTGCAATTTACACCTTAATATCTGATTTATCCCTTAAAAGACAATCTGATTTAAGGGATAATGATAAAAGTATTGATGTTTTATTTAGCAACCGCCTTCTTGTAGTACAGCTCTAAACCAAGCGCTGCAACTAGCAGCACTGCACCTACTGGTAAGTAGAGGGTTGGGTAGATGGAGCTGGTTCCGTAGATGTCGAAGACTCCTTTTAGGAAGCTGCCGAAGATGAAGGTGAAGACACCCATTTTGTAGGCTGCTTGTGCGTCTTCTGACTCCAGGAAGGTTTTCCCGGTCATTTTTGCGATGAGATTTGGTACCACTCCAAGCACGAGTGGTATCATAAAGAGCAAGTACATGAATGGGGAGTAGACTTGGTGGCTGAAGAATTCATATACCGTTCCAACGACCAGTGTTACCACCGTTGCGGCTGTGTAGAATGTCAGTCCTGTTTCTTTTTATAAGTAGACAATGTCACTCACCTCTCTTTCTTCGATGTTTCGACCGTTTGTTGTCGGTTTGTTAATGATTTGTCCGTTAAAGTACATGGTTGATGATCCGCCGCCGTCTAAGTTATAAGCGGTTGTGACGTTCAATTCTTTCATAAAATCAGCTAATTGTTTCAACGATAATCCTTTACTTTCGCTAGTACGTCCGTCTGACACCACGAATACATAAGTGTTGTCGTTGATGATTCCGATAGCGGTACGCGGGTTGCTCGCCATGGCTTTCCCAACTTCGTCTGAACTATCTACGGCTATTTTTCCGTTTTCAATCAAGGCTGGGCCAAATGACAAGACTTGCATTGCGCCGTTGTCGACTAATTGTTGCGCTGTGATGTCGCCTTCTTTGATGATGCCGAAGCTTCCGTCCTTGTAGATAACCAAATCTTCTTGGTCGGCACTCTGGCTCTGGCTCCGCAAGAGTTGTCCGTTACGAACGACGTATCCAGCATCTCTAGCGCCGTAGTAGTCTCCGTTAATCGCAAGGACCGCGTTCACGCTTTTTGCGGTCGTTGAAGTCTTCGCGGTTACGTTTCGGCCATACGTTTCGTCGGCCAAGGCGGTCTTAATCGACGCGTTGCCTTTGATTTTCACCGTTGCGACGTGGATTTGCGTGTTGTTTCGCTCGTACGTCTCAATCGTGATGGATTTTGTATCGTCCTCGTAGGCTGTCGCCGTGCTCACGGTTGGCGTTGTAGAGGTACTTGAGCTGCCTGAATTATTCGAGTTCCCCGACGTTCCCGTGCCACTTGCGCTAGTTCCTGTGGCCGTGTTCGTTGCCGCCGCCGTGTCATTACTGAACTTTGCCAGGCTCTTGGAGATGAAGAGCGTATCGGCCACGACCATTCCCGAAGCCCCGATGAGGACTGCCGTATAAGCGGTCGTTAAGATTTTTCTAAGTGATTTTCCTTTTTTGTTATTTGACATAATGCACACCTTTCTCTTGTCCGAAAATGACTTTCTTCTGTACAAACCAGTTAAAGAAGAACATCCCGATTTCGGTGATGATTTTACCAACGAGTGGTCCGATAGCGAAACCGTAGCTAAGGCCCATTAAAATCAATGTGTTCAGCGTTAATGAGAAGCTGGCGAGTAAAATATAGCCGCCGAGTTCTTTTAGAAACGGTTTGTCGCTGGCAAAGACGAACTTCTTATTCACGAAGAAGTTGAATCCTGCGCTGATCACCCTTGCGACCACGTTAGCGGTCACGAGTGGTACGCCGATAAAAATCTGGAAGGCGTAGAGGGTGTAGTCTAGAAAAAACGAGAGAATTGATGATAGGGCGAATTGGAAAATCTCTTTGTAGATTCTGAATGAATCGCGAAGAGGATTAAAGTGTGAGCCCTCATTTTTGTTCTCGTAAATGGTTTGAATTTCTAGCTCGCAGAATGGGCGTTTTTCTTTTGCCCAAACCATCAACACATTCATCTCGTATTCGAAACGTGATCCTGAAATCTCCAGCATTTTATCTAAATGGGTGCTTGAGAATCCACGTAGGCCGGTTTGTGTATCACTAATTTTCGTGCCGCTTGTGAGTTCGAAAATTTTCAAGGTGATTTTGTTTCCGACACGGCTCCTGAGTGGGACGTGGGTTCCGTCGAAGTTTCGTACGCCGAGAACGAGGCTGTCATTCTCAAGAGACGCCCTGGTCGCGATACGAACGATGTCTTCTGGACTGTGTTGCCCGTCTGAATCTGCCGTGACGATGGCCACTTCCTCGTTTGCGTATGTTTCTTTAATGTAGCGATAAGCTGTTTTTAGGCCTTCGCCTTTTCCTTTATTTTCAGGATGCGTTAAAACAGTCGCTCCTGTGAGTTGGTTGAAGATAGGAAGATATTTCTCCCCACTGCCGTCATCGACAACGACTACTTCTAAGTCTTTGGCGATTAGTTGTTGCGTTAAAGGAATTAATTTTTCCTCTGGTTCATATGCTGGAATAATGACGATTGTTTTCATGTTTGTCACAGCTCGCCTGGTTGGGGAGCTTCTCCTTTCCGTTTGGTTAACTATAATTTGCACCATGAACCTAAAACGTACTTAAAAGAGGTGGAAAAAAATAAAAAAGCTCGGTAAGATAGAGGGAAAGTATAAAATCTATCGATAGAATTGAAGAAATGGTAAAGGAGGAACGGCAATGGCAACAATAGAAAGTGGAGCGAGATTCGGGATTCCGATGGTATTCTTGGTGAGTGGTGGATTTATTGCGACATGTGTGATTGTCATTTTCGTTCGCCGATGGACAGCCGCAAAACAGAGCGGAGGTCCGTTTACGGCACCGTTTCATATCGCAAAAGGAATGTTTTACATTCATGTGGCATTCTGTTTCAAAGCGTCGAATTCCTCTATCGTCGATTCGCCGGATTTCGATTGATTTTATGCGAGGAAGAAGAGGTGGTGGCGCTCGTTATTTCGTCATCATTGAACAAAAGGACGGCACTACGACCATGTTCTTCATGGGAAAAAGCAAAACCAATGATGCGCTGCTGGAGGAGTTACCTCAAGCTGTGAAGCGGTATCCGATTAAGGTTTCCCTAAACTAATTTGAAAAAGCAGTACCTATAGTAACATCTCACATTGCACGATGAGTGCATGAGTGCTATAATAGGTACTGTTTTTTATATGGATATGACTTGTTTTCAGAAGATTTACATAAAATGAAAATTATTTACAGTAGAAAGGGGAGAACAGAATGTCTACTCATAAAAAAGTATCACTTTCAGAAGTAAACCAATCGATTGAGACGCCAAAGAATAATAATTTCTGGCAGAACTTAAAAGCCTTCTTAGGACCCGGAGCGCTTGTAGCAGTAGGGTACATGGACCCAGGTAACTGGATTACCAGCGTGGTCGGAGGGGCTTCGTACAAATATACATTGCTCTTCGTAATCCTTATTTCTTCATTAATCGCAATGCAGTTGCAACAAATGGCAGGAAAACTCGGGATTGTAACGCGTATGGACTTAGCGCAAGCAACAGCTCATCACGCACCAAAATGGCTTCGTCATATTTATGGGTGATCGTCGAATTAGCACTGATGGCGACAGATTTAGCGGAAGTGCTTGGATCGGCCATCGCCTTGAACCTCTTGTTTGGAATTCCAATTATGGGAGCCATCTTTATCACGGTTCTGGACGTATTCTTGCTTCTTGGAATTATGAAGCTCGGATTTAAGAAAATCGAAGCGATTGTATCGACATTGATTTTAACAATCCTCTTAATTTTCGTGTATTTAGTAGCGTTAGCAGAACCAAGTATCTCAGGAATTTTCACAGGATTCTTACCGACGGCGCAGTTATTCGAACCAACAACTCCTGGACACGATAGCATTTTAACATTGTCACTAGGGATTATCGGGGCAACAGTAATGCCGCATAACTTATACTTGCATTCATCACTCTCACAAACGAGAAAAGTGGATTACACAAATCAAGATAATGTTCGTAAAGCTGTTCGTTTCATGACATGGGACTCAAACATTCAGTTGAGCTTAGCATTCGTCGTGAACTCACTCTTATTAATCTTAGGGGCAGCGTTATTCTTCGGACATGCATCCGAAATCTCAGCCTTCTCGCAAATGTACAATGCATTGCAAGATTCGAAGATTGCTGGAGCGGTCGCAAGTTCGACATTATCGACACTCTTTGCCGTGGCGCTTTTAGCGAGTGGACAAAACTCAACAATTACAGGAACATTGACAGGACAAATCGTGATGGAAGGTTTCTTACATATGAAATTACCACAATGGATTATCCGTCTTGTGACTCGTTTATTCGCCTTACTACCGGTGATCGTCGTAGCGATGGTATTCGGTTCGCAAGAAAAAACATTGGACCAACTCTTGGTTTACTCACAAGTATTCTTATCAGTGGCGTTACCATTCTCCATCTTCCCATTGATTTACTTCACGTCGAAGGAATCACTCATGGGCGAATTCACCAACGCCAAATGGAATACCTTCCTTGGATACGCGGTAGCCGTTATCCTAACCATCTTAAACTTCAAGTTAATTTTTGATTTATTCTAAAACGAAACGGGCATCTTCGGGTGCTCGTTTTTTATATTGTTTTCCTAAATTTCACAGAGGTTATATTGTATTTTTCTAGAGAATAGGATAGATTATAAGTGAGAGATGAAACCGCATTCAAGGGTTCGTCTATACGAGTAGAATGAGGAGGATAGTTATGAGTTTTCCATTTCGTGAAGATCCAAATACGGCAACAATCTTGTGCAAACATATTGCAAGAGGAGAAAAGCCGATTCTATATGTAAGTCATGACGACGATGGCATGTGGCAATTTCTATGCAACCAGGAGCATACTATTGAGGACTTGATGCTAGTGACCTTGAAACACGCCTACGATCTTGATCCGTCAATCGGGGAAATCAAAGACTTACCTCTAGGAAAAGAGGCTTGGAGGGAAAATCCACAAATGCCGTGGAGAACTTAAAGTTGAGGATGAATCGCTGGGTAATCGTAGAAAACGACAGTGAGAGGGAGAAAAGAATGAAGAGTATTTCGAAAACAGTAAAATTAGGACTTTGTGCAGCCGTACTGATTGGCTTTAGCAGGTTGCGGACAGACGCAAAAAGAAACTACAACACAGGCCGCTCCAGAGACGACAACCGTAGCGGCACAATCTCAGGAAGCGCCGCAATGGGTTGCGACCTATACCAACATCAGCAATCCTTCAAGTGTGGAGGAAGTGAAGGCGTTGTTGTCTGCGTACTTGGATAAAGAAAGTGTGGAGAAGTTCTTCGAGTTCGTGAATGACTACAATGCGATTGTCGGCGAGACAGGCTTGCAAGGGGATTTTGCGTCATTTACAAAAACGGAGTATGACGTTGAGAAAATCAGTTCGCTTTGGAATGCGAAGCACGGTGATTTTGTCGGAACAAACTGCCGCATCAATACGTATGCGTTGCTGAAGAATAAGATTACGATTCCGAAGATTGCTGCGGATAGCGAGTTTTTATTTATCGATAATGATGCGATTGACAAGGGACATCTCTTTAGCGCGGATGAAAAAGAAGACTTGAATCGTTTGTTCTCGCGTGTGGAAACGGAAGCCACGACAGACGTGAAGACGCATGCGAAGAAGATGGAACAGTTCCTGTCGCAATTTACTTTTGACGAAAATGCACGTATGCTCTCAGTCGTGATTCACGATAATTTGGACGGGGAATCGCTCTTTATTGGCCACGTGGGAGTCTTAGTGCCAACGGGTGATGGGTTCTTATTTGTCGAAAAGCTCACCTTCGAGGAGCCATACCAAGCGATTAAATTCAAGACGAAAGAAGATGTCTATAAGTATCTTGAAACGAAATATCAAGACTATACCGGAGAAGGGTTAGCGAAGCCATTTATTATGGATAACAACAAATGGGTAGAGATGAAGTAGAAAGGATGTATTCATCTTAGTCATGCAATCTGGAAGTAACGGGAAAAGGTTGCCGGTGGAATTTATGAGGATCGATTCCTAATCAAAAATGTGACAGCTGCCAGAGAAAGTATGCCTGACGCTTCATTGGAAAAACCTTATAAAGGGGCAAAAGAAATGCTTCTGCTGGAAATGTAGAGGATAAGGAGTTCTTAACGAATTTGTTTAAAGCTATCTATGATGAACTGCCCGCTCCGAAACCAAAGAAAAAGTAATAATGCTTGGAGGATACGTCACTTTTTTGGACGATTAGCAGGCATTCCTTTGCATCCATAAAGTAACGATTACACCTATAGCAGTTTCAAAGTGCTATAGGTGTTTTTGACATGTTGAAGAAAATGGGTGAATGGGAATATAACTTTCTCAAGTGATTTGGTATAATGACAGTAGAGATTAAAGGAATTCGAGGCGAAGACAATGAAGCCAGAAGAGTATTCTTGGAATGAAAGGGAACAAAATAGTTATATCAATGGGAAAGAGAACGACAAATCGCATTAGCGCGAGCTTTTTTAAAGAAAGTAGGACACTAAAGATGAACATGAGTATTAGAAAAATTATAGATAAAAAGGAAAAAGAATCGATTTCAAAAGAAGTTTTATATGATCTTCCAGAATGGTTTGGAATGCCAGAAAGTACGCAGGAATATGTCGATGATGCGATGGACAAACCGTTTCTAGCTTGTTTTGTAGAGGATAAGCTCGCAGGATATGTTGTGTTGAATGCTACGAGTGAGGATTGTGCAGATATTTTTGTGATGGGAGTCAAAAAGGAATTTCACCGCCAAGGAATCGGCCAAAAATTGAATGAGGCGTATGAGCAACTAGCTCGGAGTTTAGGGTACACTTATTCCCAAGTGAAGACTGTAAAAATGGGACATTACGAACAGTATGATCGCACGAATCTTTTTTATAAGGCAATGGGGTATAAGGAGTTAGAATGCTTCCCGACTTTGTGGGATGAATGGAATCCGTGTCAAATCTATATTAAATATTTAGGGTCATGAAGCGGAAATTACAACAGAAAATAGGAAACAGAGGAGAGTTCGATGAAAGTAAAGAAGATAGGAATCGTTAGCTTATCCAGCGGAATAATGGGAGAAAACTTCATTCAGCATGAACTCGACCTTGGAAAGAAACGTTTAGAAGAGTACGGTGTAGCAGTTGAATTTTTACCCCATGCTTTAAAAGGGCTTGTATTTATTAAGCAGCATCCAGAATGTAGAGCGCAAGACTTGCTAGCTGCATTTCAAGATGACTCGATTGATATGATTTTAACTGCGATTGGCGGGGATGATACGTATCGCCTACTTCCTTACTTATTTGAACAGGACGCGCTTAAAAAGGTTGCTAAACAGAAGATTTTTTTAGGCTTTTCAGATACAACAATGAATCATTTAACGTTACATAAAGTTGGCATTCAAAGCTTTTATGGACAGGCTTTCTTACCAGATGTATGTGAACTTTCAACGGAAATGCTCCCATATACGAAATCGTATTTTGAGGAATTACTGACAACGGGAAGAATTAAAGAAATTCGCCCAAGTGAGATTTGGTATCAGGAGAGAGAAGATTTTAGTGAAAAAGGATTAGGCGTTTCGATGCCAAGTTTTCCAAATCAAGGGTTTGAATTATTAAAAGGAAATGCTCAGTTTAGCGGGCCGATTCTAGGAGGGTGCCTAGAATCAATGTATGATTGTTTCGATTCTTCACTATATGCAGATTCTGTACAGCTTACTCAGAAATATAAGCTGTTTCCAACTCTTGAAGACTGGAGTGGGAAAATTCTGTTGCTGGAAACGAGCGGAGAACTACCAAGTGTTGAGTTGTATCGAAAGATGATCCAAGCTTTAAAACAGTATGGAATCTTCGATGTAGTTTCTGGTATCTTGGTTGGTAAACCTCAAAATGAAATTCATTATGAAGAATATAAAGCAGTACTGTTAGAGGAATTAAAGGATAAAGAGGTCTCTATTGTTTACAATATTAATGTTGGACATGCAACACCACGCTGTATTGTTCCTTTTGGAGTACATGCTCAAGTTGATGTGGATGCACAAGTAATCCGATTTGATTATAATAAGTAGAGTAGAGATTAGAGTTAGAAAAGGGGATAAAAGATGGATTTAAAAGATTTTACAGAAAAAGAGCAAGAACAAATTAAAAAAGGGTTGAGCACAGCGGTGTTGACGGATAAAGAAGCGGCTAAGAAAATTTTAGCGTTAGTGCCAGAAGAATGGATTAAGAAAATTCCGTTCTTAGTCAGAGGCCATGCGACAACAAAAACTGTTCAACGCATCGCAAAAGAAAATCCTGAACTTTACGCAGTCGCAAAACAAGAAGGAGAACTTCCTGAAAAAGAACGCGAAGAATTGCGTGAAATCATCACTGGAATTTTCCAACAAAAAATGAACAAACATAATATTAAATAATGACAGTGCCGTGCATGAATTCGTGCATGGCGCTTTGTTTTTTCGCTGGAATACGATACAGTAGGAAGTGAGAGAAAATGAAGTAGGAGAAAGGGAGTAAGAAAATGGAAAGAATTGAACCAGCAGCATTTAAAGCGTTGCATCAAAAAGAGGACCTCGCGATTCTAGACGTTCGTGAAGTGGATGAATTCGAAGCAGGACATATCGAAGGTGCTGTGAATGTGCCGCTTAGTACGTTAGATAAGGGGTATGAACAGCTAGATGCGTCTAAACGCTATTATGTGATTTGCCAAGGCGGCATGCGTTCGGAGCGTGCTTGCCAGTTCTTAGAGACAAAAGGGTTTGATGTAGTAAACGTTGAAGGGGGAATGAATCAGTGGAAAGCTTAAAGCAAACAATCGAAGTTCAACTATTGCCTTTTAATAAAAACTTTCTGGAAACGATTTGGAAGAGTGGTTTTTCAACAGACCATCCAGCGTGGACGAAGTTTAACGCACCGTATTTTAATGACTATCGCAAGTTTGATGATGCGGAAAGTTTTGAAGCAAGCCCGATTGCGGACTTTTTAATGAGCGAAGATTGCAGATGTATTGTAGTTGACGGTCAGCCTGTTGGGATGGTTTCAAAATCATGGGTGGACGAAGCAACACGATGGCTAGAAATCGGGATTGTGATTTATGACGACCAGTTATGGAGCCGAGGGGTTGCGACTACCGCGCTAACGAAGTGGGTGGATGCCATTTTCCACGAAACTGATGCGCTTGAACATATTGGCATGACGACTTGGAGTGGAAATGGTGCGATGATGGCCGTTGCTGAGAAATTAGGATTCCTAAAAGAAGGGCAAATTCGTAAAGTCCGTTACTATCAAGGGCAGTATTATGATAGTGTGAAGTATGGAGTTTTACGAGAAGAGTGGGCTACAAGAGCATAAGGATAAAGAAAGAGACTAATCAATGTGTGATTAGTCTCTTTTAGTATGTTAGTCATTATTTTCCTGGAGTGTTTGGATCTAAGCCAAATGATTGTTCAAAGAAAGGTCTTAAAGTATTGATTGTATCTGCTGTGCCTTCAAGGGCAACTGCATATACTTTTTCACCTTTTTGGAAAACCCATTCGTACATGTATTTTCCGTCCGTAAATACTACTTTTACTAAGAAAGCTTGCTCTCCAGCAAATTTAGCTTTTACTCCCTGTAGTTGTTTCACTTGTTTGTTATTTTCCCAGTTATTATACAAACGGTTGGCAAGTAATTCTGCACCGAATTTCTCATCATCTTTTAGTTTAACGGAATCTTTAGTGTACGCGTTCATTGATAAAATATTGTATTTATCTGGTGAAGAAACTGGAATTGAGAACCAGTGTGTTTATCTTGGTATGTGGCCCAGTCCTTAGGAACGTTAATATAACCAGATTCTTCACGGCCAACACGTTGAGTATCTTCAAATGATACTTTTTTTTCTGTAGAAGAAGTGCTGGCAGTAGTTGTTGGCGCAGTTGTCGTTGGTGCAGCTGTAGTTACTTCAGTTGTTGGTGCTGCAGCAGTTTCCGCTGTTTTCTTTTCTCCGTTTCCGCAAGCCGCTACCATTAAAGCGGATAGAAGCGTCACAGAGCTCAATAAAATTTTGTTTTTCAAATTGTTTTTCTCCTTGATTAGGTTAATACCTGGTTTTTATATTATTGTCCAGGAGTTTTTGCATTTAAGCCCCAAGATTGTTCAAAAACTGGTCTTAACGATTTAACCATGTCTTCTGTACCTTCGATTGAGACTACGTAAACGATATCCCCTTTTTGGAGAATCCATTCGAACATAGTTTTACCATCGGAGAATGTTGCTTTTATTAAGTAAGCTTTTTCTCCCGCAAAATCAGCTTTCACGCCTTGAACACTAGTTTGTTCTTTATCATTTTTCACGCCATTGAGCAAACGATTGGCAATTAACTCTGCGCCAAACGTTTCACCATCATTAAGTTTAACTTTATCTTTAGAATAAGACTCTAGATACATAATATTATATTGATCTGGTGACGAATAATAGAAGTTATCAGGGTTGTTTGAGGCTTTGAATACTACCCAGTCTTTAGGGACGTTGACATAACCAATATTATCTTTCCCAACACGTTGAGTGTCTTCAAGTGATACTTTTTTTGTCTCTGAAGAAGTCCCAGGGGTTGTTGTTTTAGCAGTAGTCGTTGGAGCACTAGTTGTTGGTGCAGCTGTAGTTTCTTTAGCGACTTCAGTCGTTGGTGCTGCAGCAGGTTCCGCTGTTTTCTTTTCTCCGTTTCCGCACGCAGCTACCATTAGAGCAGATAGAAGCGTTACAGAGCTTAATAAAATTTTGTTTTTCATGATGATTGTTCTCCTTAACGAATTTATTATACTTGTATTATATCACGTGCGAATAAAAAATCAACTAGGAAAATTTTTGGCTAAAAAGAGGGACAATAGAGCATAAGAAAAGAGACTAATCGCATGGATTAGTCTCAGGTATTTAACGATTGATTATTTACCAGGAGTGTTTGGATCTAAGCCCCATGATTGTTCAATCAAGTCAATCATTTTTTGAAGAGTGCTTTTGTCTCCGTCAAAGGCTACTGTATATACTTTATCACCTTTTGGGAAGATCCAGGTAAAGAAATATTTTCCATCTTTTGTGAGAGATTGGATGACAAAAGCATCAATTCCAATCACTTTGGATTTCGTACCTTGAATTTTAGCGATTTCAGAATTGTTTTCGTATGTAGTATATAAACGGTTCGCAACCAATTCTGCACCCCAGGTATCATTTTTCCCAAGTTTTACTTGGTCCTTAGAGTAGCCAGTTAATGTCACAACATTGTATCCATCTGCTGTGTATTGATACTGTTGTGGGTTGTTTCCTTCGATTTCTTTGAACTCTATCCAGTCTTTAGGAACATTGACATAACCAGTATCTTCACGTCCGATACGTTTAGTATCTGCAAGTGAAACTTCTTTTGTTTCAGAAGAAGCGCCCGCAGTAGTTGTCGGTGCTGTTGTAGTTGGTGTAGCAGTAGTTTCTTCTGTTGTTGGAGCTGCAGTTGTTTCAGTTGCTTTCTTTTCTCCGTTTCCGCATGCCGCTATCATTAACGCAGATAGAAGCGTCACAGAACCTAATAAAATTTTGTTTTTCATCATGATTGTTCTCCTTAACAGTTGTTATAGGTCTATTTTACCATTAATGTGATGGAATTTAAATAATAGCAAAAAGAGTATAAAATAAGAGACTAATCATAGGGATTAGTCTCAGTAATTAACGATTGATTATTTTCCAGGAGTTTTTGGATCTAAGCCCCATGTTTGTTCAATCAAGTCAAACATTTTTAAAAGTGTTTCTTTATTTCCTTCAAAGCTTGTTGAATACACTTTGTCGTCTTTTTGGAAGACCCAGGTGAAGAAATATTTACCATCTTTTGTAAGAATTTGAACTAGAAAAGCATCCATTCCGACCACTTTTCTTTTGGCACCTTGGATTTTTTCGATGCTAGGATTTTTTTGGTATGTACCATATAATCGGTTTGCAATCATTTCTGCGCCCCACGTTTCACCTTCGACAGGTTGGTATTTGTCCTTAGTGAAGACGTTTAATGTCACAATATTATATCCATCTAATGCAGCATATTGATACTGATCGCCACCATTGGCAGCTTTGAATTCTACCCAGTCTTTAGGAACGTTGACATAACCCGTATCTTCGCGTCCGATACGTTTAGTATCTTCAAGTGAAACTTCAGCCGTCTCAGAAGAAGCGCTAGCAGTAGTTGTTGGAGCTGTTGTAGTTGGTGCAGCTGTAGTTGCTTCTGTTGTTGGAGCTGCCGTTGTTTCCGTTGCTTTCTTTTCTCCATTTCCGCAAGCCGCTACCATTAAAGCAGACAGGAGCGTCACAGAGCCTAATAAAATTTTATTTTTCATTATGATTGTTCTCCTTAAAAGTTGTTGTCACAAGGTTATTTTACCATTCTTTAGATTGAATTTAAATAGAGAGTTCATTTTTCTCGAACGGTGAAAATGTGCGAATCAGTCTCTTTTAGTATTGTCTAGGAAATTTTGAATCTAAGCCCCAAGATTGTTCAAGAATAGGTTTTAATGTTGTGACTGTATTCTCTGTTCCTTCCAGTAAAACGTCATATACTTTTTCGCTTCTTTGGAAAACCCATTGGAACATGTATTTGTCCTCTTTCAATTGAATTTTAATAAGGAAAGCATCCTCGCCAGCAAATTTTGTCTTTTCCTTTTGCGTTTTTTCGACTTTAGGATTGTGTTGCCAGCCTTCATACAAACGATTAGCTAGTAACTCAGCCCCGAAAGTTTCCCCAGCATTGACGGTTAATTGGTCTTTGCCATATCCATTGATTGTAATCATACTGTATGGATCTTTTGTAGCGTATTGGAATTGAGGGCCACCGTTTGGGTCTTTGTATTCTACCCAATCTTTAGGAACGTTGAAATAACCGACATCCCCGCGGCCTACACGTTGAGTGTCTGCAAGTGAAACTTCTTTTGTTTCAGAAGTTCCAGCCGTTGTTGTAGGAGTGGTTGTAGTTGTTACAGTTGTAGTTACTTCTGTTGTTGGAGCCGCAGTTGTTTCGGGCGCATTCTTTTTGTCGTTCCCGCAAGCCGCTACCATTAGTGCAGACAGGATGGTAACAGAAGTTAATAGAATTTTGTTTTTCATGATGAGTCTTCTCCTTAAAGTGAATCTTACATCTGTATTTTACCAATTTTATTTCTTGTTTTAAAGATACTTTCAATTTAATAAATGAAAAGCGCAGAAAAATATACACGGAACTCACATTTTTTCCTATTCACATAAGTGGTTAGATGGATTATAATTGAAAAGAAACCGCTAATACCGGTTTTTAGATATTCGTGGGGGGATTAAGAATGAAAAAGGCATATTTATTAACATGGAATCCAGATAATTGGAACTGGCCAGATTATAAGGAGAAGGTCCAAGCTGCAAAAGAAGGTAAGGCAGTCATTGAATCGTGGACGAGTAGTAGTAAACAACCAAATGTAGGAGACCAAGTATTCTTATTAAAAACCAAAGTGGGAATCATTGGCTACGGACATGTTGAAAGAGCTTCATATGACGCACCCCATTACAATTCTGAGAAGGCCCAAGAAGGGCTGACAACGAATCATATTGACGTTAAATTTGATTGGCTGATGGATGAAACTGAAAATAATTATATCCCGATTGATTTACTAGAAAGCGTGTTTTCGAAGCAAACATGGAGACCACAATCTTCAGGCATAGAAATCAAAGAAGAATATATAAATGACCTAGAGAAGGTTTATAAACAAGTAAAATTAATCCCAAACTCTCGAATTGATTTTGATGCTTTAAATATTTTTTTGAAAAATTATTGTAGAAGAATTTACAGAGATCCGGAAAAATCAGAGAATCAAAAAGCAGAAATGGAAGAAATAAAAAAAGTTGGCCAAACAGCTTATCAAGAATTTAAAAAATATGGGGAATGTATCGAGAAGTTAATCCCTGGTTATACGATGGGAAACCCAACTGTTTGGCAAATTTCCGGAAGTCTTAGGGATTACTTTTGGATAGAATTTAAGAAAGCCGGCTACGATGACTTAGTGCATAGTGTTTCTATTTCAATGAATGAATATCCAGAATATGACAAGAGAAAGGGTGTAACTCTATCTGTCAGAGTTGAAGCAAACGATAAAAAAAGTACCGAAGATAGTCAGTTTAAAATGCCAGAAGTATATGAAATTCATAATAGTATACTTAACATTCCCCTCAAAAAAACAGGAAACATGTATTATCAAACGCGTAAAGATCCTACAAATAAAACAAAGAATTTTCCAAAAATTTGGTGTTGACGCCGAAGAAGTACGCAATGAACTTGACAAATTAGAGGGAAATCAGATAGTTAAAGTTCAGATTGTTAAGGAAATAACGGGACCTTATATAGAACAAAACACCCCAGATATTCTAATGCAAACTGTACAAGCAATTGCCGAATTAATACCATACTATGAACATATTTTAGAAGTCAGAGACAAGAGAATTAAAGAAAGAGAGGGCAGTTTGATGATCAATGAAAAATCAGAAACGACATATAATTTGAATCAACCAATAAATGATATCGCAAAAAACACTATATTATATGGGCCTCCAGGAACTGGGAAAACATACTATACTGCCTACTATTCAGTTGCAATCTGTGACGGCACTTCCATTGAAAAATTGGAAGAAAAATCTTACGAAGAAGTGTTAGAAAGATTTAATGATTTAAAAGAACAGGGAAGAATTGCCTTTACAACCTTTCATCAATCGTATGGTTATGAAGAGTTTATTGAAGGCATTAGACCCGTAATGTCAGGAGAGGAAGAAAAGAAATCAATAGAATATGAAATAGTTCCTGGAGTATTTAAGGAATTCTGTGATAAATCTGCTCACGTTGATAACCCTTGTGTCTTTATTATTGATGAAATCAATCGAGGAAATATTTCTAAAATATTTGGAGAGCTAATCACTTTGATTGAGGAAACAAAGAGAAAAGATGAAGCAGAGGAATTGGGAGCTTTCTTACCATATTCTCAAGAAGAGTTCAGAGTTCCAACAAATGTTTATATTCTAGGAACAATGAATACTGCGGATAGATCCATTGCGCTGATGGATACAGCATTGCGTAGAAGATTCAACTTCATAGAAATGATGCCAGATTGTAGAACCGTTGAAGATATTGTAATCCGTCAAAATGGGAAAGAAGTTAATATCGGTAATGTCTTAGATATCATTAATCGAAGAATTGAATTTCTATTTGATAGAGAGCATACAATTGGGCATGCCTTTTTCACCTCTCTAAAAAATGACAATTCAAACTCAATTGAGCGACTAGCAGCTATCTTTAGAAACTCAATCATTCCTCTCTTACAAGAGTATTTCTACGATGATTATGAAAAAATTCGTCTTGTACTAGGAGATAACCATAAAAAAGATGAGCAATTTCAATTTATTAAGAAAGTAAACATTGTACCAATAGAATTGTTCGGAGAGTCTATTAGATTAGAAAGTACAGCTGTGTACTCATTGAACGAGGCTGCTTTAGCTAAGATTGAAAGTTATCAAGGAATTCTTTTTCCTCAACAAGAGGACTAATCGGGTGATTGTATGAATGATAACTTACTATCAATGAAAGAGTTCGAATTTATAACATCGAATAAAAGTTATGCCGGAACAGAAGATAATGTTCGTTACTTAAAAGAAAGATATTTTAAAGAACTAGACGATTTTATTAGAAATCAAGATAATACAGATGAAGAAGGAAATCCTCTAGATTTTCTTAGAACTAGGACCGTCAAAGGACTAGGAAATGTCATTCAAGCAAAGAACTTTGTAGGTCTCATACAGCTAGAAAGCGGATATCAGATTCAGATTCTTCCAAAAGTAGATTTTGGTACGAACGATACAGGAAAAAGTACAGAAGAAGTATTTATAGATATGTTAAGGTCTATGAAAGATTTTCCAGGCAAAGTGTTTAGTTCCGCAAATTTAAGAACAGAGAGTATAAATCTATATGAGATTTTTATTAATATGTATCTGTATCAATTGTCTTTACTTACTCGCAGAGGTCTGAAATCTGCATATGTTTCTCAAGAAGATACGTTAAACGTCTTTAAGGGAAAATTATTGATCAATCGACATCTTAAAGAAAATATCGGTCATGCAGAAAGATTCAGTCTTGCATATGATGAATTTAATTTAAATAGACCTGAGAATCGATTGATTAAATCGACGTTGTTAAAATTACAGAAAATCAGTACGAGTTCAAACAACTTAAAATCTATTCGACAACAATTAATCTATTTTGAGTTGGTTGATCCCTCTTGGAATTATGCAAGTGATTTTGACAAAGTTCAGATTGACCGAACTACAAAGGATTATGAAGAAATTCTGGCTTGGAGCAAAGTATTCTTGATGAATAAGAGTTTTTCGACCTTTTCTGGAGATAATAAGGCACGTGCTTTATTATTCCCGATGGAAAAAGTATATGAATCATTTGTATCGATGCATATAGTAGATATTTTCGAAAGAGAAGACTATTCAGTATCTACTCAAGATACTGGTAGATATTTATTGAAAGAAGATAATCGCAATATATTTTCGCTAAGACCGGATATAGTTATTGAGGATAACAATGGAAATACCATTATTATGGATACCAAGTGGAAAGGTTATATGATTCTTCGCAAGAAAACTATGGTATATCTCAGCAGGATATGTATCAAATGTATGCATATTCGAAAAAATATAATGCGAACGAGGTTTGGGTGTTATATCCAAGAGTGAATGAGTTAGAGAATAGAATCATTGAATTTAGAGATGAGGATACAAAAATCCATATCTTCTTTGTCGATGTTTCAGAGATTGAAAAGAGTATCAAAGAACTGTTGAGTAAAATTAAACCTTAATCATACTAGTTTTGAGGTGGTAAACATGCTTGTTTTAATATTAATCATACTCGCACTAGGGATTACATTTTCAGTTTTTGGATATCTCATCGTATTCAAAAAGAAGTTTGGGCTTATCAATGATTTTGAAGCTCGTAAGAAGGTAGGGAGTCAAACGGATGCAGATGCGATTCGTGTTGGCAAGATTGCGTTAACCTTAGGTGTTGGATTACTTGTACTATTTGTGTTATTAATGATATTTACGTAGAGAAATACTGTAGAAAGAGAGTTTGGCAGTGAAGGAATTAGCATTAACATTAGAAGATACGCAGTGGGAGAAGACAGAGATTACGCATGATCGGCATGTTGCTCGGGCCATCGTTGTGGACGAGGAAGGATTTTTCTACTTTGTCCGTGTCGTTAGAGACGATATATTCGGTAACGGAGCTTTTATCGAAACAGCTGGCGGTGGCGTCGAAGTTGGCGAGACCCCCGAAGAGGCGATTCATCGGGAGCTGAAGGAAGAGCTTGGCGCTAGCGTGGAGGTGCTGTGCAAGATTGGCACGGTGAGCGATTACTACAATCAGATTCACCGTCATAATGTGAACCACTATTTCCTCTGCCTCGTGACAAGTTTTGGGAAAACCGAGATGACGTCCAAAGAATTAGAGGAATTCGAGCTGTCGACGTTGAAACTCACTTACGAAGAAGCCGTCGAAGAGTACAAACGGTGCGCGGCGAAACCGTGGGGCGTACTCTTAGCAAACCGGGAATTGCCGGTGCTAGAATGGGCAAATCAGTGGTATTCAATCAAGGAATAAACTGTACAGAGAGGCGTGTTTTTACTCAATAAATCTGTGCGATTAAAATATAACGCAGTTTTATAGACCTGGCAGAAATGCCAGGTCTTTTTTGTTAGCGATATATCCTATACGGTTTTTTCACTCGAAAGGACGAAAATTAAATAAAAACTCTATTGTATTCAGGTTGTAGGAGGACTATACTAAATCTAGTTAGTGTGTTTTTTAACAAAGTAAACTAGGGGGAATTAGGGTGAAGATTCAATCGAATTGGAAATTGGGTTTGTTAGTAGTCGCTTGCGTTTCTTTGGCTGCATGTGGGGGACATAAGAAAGAGTCGAAAGCGACAACAGAGACAGTAGCGAAGGTTACAACGGTTGAAACGACGACAGTGGCACCTGCGAAGTTGCCAGATTCATTGCTTCCGTTTAAGAAGGAAAAGCAATTGGTTTTGGGTGATCTTGATAAATTGGAGCGTTCGACATCGGCTCATATTCAATTGAATATCAAAGATAAACCGAAAGCAAAAAGAGAACCAAAAATTAGTGTAGATCCAGTTGGGTGGCATAACTACAAAATGCCAATTGACGATTCAGGAAGCGGAAAAGAAGCATGGTTGATGAATCGCGGGCATTTAGTAGGATATCAATTCAGTGGACTCGATAACGAGTTACGGAATTTAACACCAATGACAGCCCTGTTAAATACAGGTAGTTTGTCCGATAAGGATTCGGCAAACCAAACCGCGATGCTTTTCTACGAGAATAATCTTGCAGATTGGATTAATGCTCATCCAAATGATTGGTTGGATTATAAAGTAACGCCAATTTACGAAGGGGATGAACTCATTCCTCGAAAAATTGAGTTGCAGTATGCTGGAATTAAAAGTGATGGAACTCTGATGAAGATTTCATTTGGAACAAAACAAGAGAACATTGATAAAGATGGCGTGACTCACGTAATGCTTGATAACACTTCGCCAAATGCGAAAATAGACTATGCGACTGGAAATGCGGAACCGTTATTTGCGAAGAAAAAAGTAGAAACTACTGTTGCCCAGACTGAGGCTGTAACTGAAGCTGTAACCGAAACAACCGTAAATCAAGAAGAATACCGCACTGTATATGTAGCTAAAAAAGGAAAGTCAGATGTGTATTGGTACAATAAAGGGAACATGCCGCACAATACAAATTGGGGGAATGTTGTAGAAATGACAGAAGCGCAGGCAAAAAGGTTAGGGAAACGGCATACCTCTAAAGAATGAAAAAAGAGCACCACACAATCGTGTGGTGCTCCTTTCATTTAATCTTCTTTCACTAAATACCCTAATTTGTCGAGGGCGTATTCGATATAGTCGAGGTCTTGTTGGTTTTCGGCCTCAACCAGATGATAATGCACACCGTCTGTTAAAGACGACAGTGGGCGGAAGTCGGCTTGATGGATTTGCTCCAAGAAGTGCTGAACGTCACGGCGACAGGTCAGTTTCACGAGCGTTTGGATTTCACCGTATACTGGATGGTCGATTTGAATATTTTGAACGCGACCTCCATTGTCGACAATCGCCAGCAGTTCACTTTCGATAGCCTTGGTGTCATGTTTGACCTTAAAGAGGCGATGAACGTACGGCGAACTCTCTTGCTCTTTGTAGACATATCCGCGGTTGGTCGATAGAATCGTGGCTCCGTCAGCGCGAAGAAGCGCGATATCTTGCACGATAATTTGTCGTGTCACGTGGAAATGTTCCGCCAGACTTTGACCATTGAGTGGCTTTGGCGCGTTTTTTAGCAGTTTAAGTAATTCGGCTTTTCGTTCTTTTGGCATAGTGTCCCTCTTTTAACGTCTTTTTTGTAAAACTTTATACACCGCTAGTGCTAATTCATAGTCTACCATACTGTGAATCACTGTACCAAATCCGACTAGGACGAAGAGGACGTAAAACATGCTTTGAAGATCCGTCCCTGAAACGGAGTAGAAGAGGACGCAGGCTAGTACTTCGCCGACTGCGTGAATGAGCGCTAATACGAAGTTGAAAATCCATGACGCTTTGCGATTTTCTAGCGTCTTTGGATATTTCTGTAGGAAAAAGCTCCAAGTGTCGCAAAGAGAATATGCGAAAGTGCGCGGAAAACAATGACGAGTGGATATGCTCCGGAAATAAAGAATCCATAAGAGGATCCAAGAACGACGAAGATAGCCATCCACGGATTGATAAACATCGCGATAAAGATTGCAACGTGGCTTCCGAGTGTATACGAAGCAGGTGGAATCACCAATTTTAGTGGCATCGCGATAGGAATGAAGATGGCAATCGCGGTTAATAGTGCGGTTAGTGTCATAAAACGAACATTTTTCATCAGAATAAAACTCTCCCTTTGTTTACTGTATATACAGTAGTATAGTTCTGTGTATACAATAAATCAATAGCAAAAACTCCATTTTAAAAAATAAATGAAAAGAAAACCTCGATACGAGATTATTTTTCGCTTATAATCCGCTCGTTTTTCGCTTGATTCTATAAAGAAGTGGCATTACAATGGGACAAAAGAGAGGTGTGAAAGATGCAACCGAATTTTCAGATAACAGAGAAAATCTTGAGACTGGTGCACAATATTGCGGAGCTCCTGACAAAATATTCGATTGAAAAACGTCCGCTTTTATTGCGTAAGGAAAATCGAATCCGCTCGATTCAATCCTCACTAGCGATTGAAAATAATAGTCTGACGTTAGAACAAGTAACGGATGTAATCGAAGGTCGAAGAGTTTTGGGGCCGCCAAAGGATATTCATGAAGTACAAAATGCGTATGAAGCATACGAGCGTGTATTTTCAATGGAACCCTATCGTGTAGAAGATTTCCTAAAAGCGCATGAACTGTTGACGCAAGAGCTTGTAAAGCATCCAGGTCAGTTTCGATTAAGTGATGTCGGTGTTTATGATACTAGTGGGCGAGTGGTTCACATAGGCGCCCGTCCGCAATTTGTTCCAAGTCTTGTGGAGGAGTTGTTTTCTTGGGCTAAGAACAGTGATTTGCTCGATTTAGTAAAATCATGTCTCGTTCATTTTGAATTGGAGATGATCCATCCGTTTGAAGACGGGAATGGTCGAATGGGCCGCTTATGGCAAAGTCTCATCCTTAGCCGGTGGAATCCGTTATTCGAATGGCTCCCGATTGAGTCGGTCATTCATGCCCATCAGCAAGGGTACTATGATGCACTCGCCACTAGCAACAAGGAAAATGACGCAACGGTCTTTGTCGAGTTTATGCTTGAAGTGATTTTAGAAACGCTGGAAGAAGTGAAAGTACAAGACCGTATCGAAGAAGAAAATTCGGAGTATATCATTTTGCCATCCTTAAAACCAAAAGAACGAGAAGTCTTTGAACAAGTAAAGGCCTATCTTGAACAGTATGGGAATATCGGTAATCAGCAAGCACAAGAACTCACTGGGCTCAGTGCCGCAACCGTTCGACGCTACTTATCGTTGTTTGTCAAAGTGGGCTTACTGACTTCTAGTGGAAGTACGAAAGGAAAGCTATATTCATTAGGATCTGTTTAGAGTTGAACTATATTCTCATAACTTCATTTCATCATAAAAACACCCCAAAAGTTAGATTTTCTGTCTAACTTTTGAGGTGCACTTCATAAAAGAGGTTCCTTTTTTCATCTATTGTCTTTTAAAGTGAATAAATAGCTTATTAGAATTAATTTTTTAAAGCGTACATTTGATTTTTAATATACAACTCCATCTCATTAAATGCCTCATCTGTAACCTTTCCATTTTTTTGTTTGGCTAAATATAAATAAAATTGGACAGGTTCTGGCTCGTCCAGGTCAATTAGTTGAATACCGTCCAGTTTTAAAAAATCGACGAGAAGGCCGATAGTGTTTTTCTGCTGGATAAAGTTTTCGAAGCCTTGAATATCGCTAACTTCGGCCAATATATTTGGGATGATTCCGTATGAATTCATAAATTTCAAAAACACTTCATTATGAATGAAATGTTCATTAAAGAGGATAAATTTTTCATGTTCTACTTGCGAGAGATGAACATGAGACTCTTTTGATAGTGGATGTTTTTTCGGAACGGCTAATTTAAACGGGAAAGTTGCGATTTTTTTCAAATCAAGGTTGCTGCTAAAAACTTCTTTACTCGTTCCGAATAAAGCAATATCTAATTTGTTCGAAATAATTTTCTTTGTGATTTCTTTAGAGCCATCTTCTAATAAGCCGATTTCAGTTCCAAAAAAATTTCTTCTAGCGATGAAATATGTTTTTGTTAAATCGAAGAAACGCGAAAGAGCTGCAGTAATCCCGATTTTAATACGTCCATCATGAGCGTTCTTTACTGCCGTTATTCCCATGTCCAGTTGTTGAAGAACATTGAGCGAATATTTTTTAAAAAGTTCGCCTTCTTTAGTAAGAGACACATCTGTATGAGATTGGTTCCGTAGGATAAGCTGCACACCGAGATCTTCTTCTAATGATTTAATGGCGTAGCTGACAGTAGGTTGACTGACTTTGAAAGTTGAAGCTACTTTTTGAAAAAAAGATTTTTAAACGGCATAGAGCATTAAAGTATTTGAGTTGTTGAAGTTTCATAAGTAAGACTCCTCATATTTAAAAAAATTATAACACGTCCTCTATTTGACTATGCTAAAAGTTAATCTTTAAAATGTCAATAGGGGCACAGGATGGGGAGATAGAATTTATTGGTGATAAACTTTTCTGTCTCCGTTTTTTTATGCTCTTAAACAAAGCATCAATGGCTTTTAAATACCATTTTGCAGATGACTATTTTATAGGAGGAATCACCATGCGTGGACACCAAATTTTAAATGATCCTTTTAAAAATAAAGGGACAGCATTTACACAAGAGGAACGTCAAGAATTAGGATTGGTAGGATTATTACCACCTTACGTTCAAACGTTAGAAGAACAAGCAGCGCAAACATATGCGCATATGCACCAAAAAAAGGTAGTGACCTTGAAAAAAACGTCTTTTCTTGATGGAAATCTTCAATACAAATCGTACGTTATTTTATTACTTATTCTCACAACATTTAGAAGAATTCAACCCAATCGTGTATGATCCAACGATTGCGGACACTATCGAAAACTACAGCGAACTTTTTGTGGATCCTCAATATGCGGCTTACTTAGATATCAATCACCCAGAAAACATTGAAACAACATTAAAAAACGCTGCAGGAGACCGTGAGATTCGTTTAATCGTCGTAACCGATGCGGAAGGAATTCTTGGAATTGGTGACTGGGGTACAAACGGTGTAGATATTTCAGTAGGGAAATTAATGGTCTATACAGGCGCGGCTGGCATCGATCCAGCAAGTGTTCTGCCTTTAGTGATTGATGCTGGTACAAACCGTCAAAGTCTATTAGATGATCCTAACTATTTAGGAAACCGTCATGAACGTGTTCGTGGGGACCGTTACTATGCATTTATCGAGCAATTTGTTGAAACGGCAGAGCGTCTTTTCCCTAAATTATACTTACACTGGGAAGACTTCGGACGTGGCAACGCGGCCAATATTTTAAACAAATACAAAACTCAAATCCCAACTTTCAATGATGATATCCAAGGAACAGGAATTGTAACGCTTGGTGGGGTATTTGCCTCAATGGATATTGCGGGTGAAAAACTAACAGATCAAGTGTACTTATGCTACGGTGGTGGAACTGCAGGGGCAGGGATTGCTTCTCGTGTCCTTCGTGAAATGGTTGTCGACGGTCTAAGCGAAGAAGAAGCCTATAAACGTTTCTTCATGGTGGATAAACAAGGATTGTTATTCGATGATATGGACGATTTAACACCTGAACAACGACCATTTGCGAAAAACGTAGTGATTTTGCAAATGCAGATCAATTAACAGATCTACTAGAAGTTGTGAAGACTGTTAAACCGACTATCTTAGTTGGAACTTCAACTCAACCAAATACATTTACTAAAGAAATTGTAGAAGCGATGTGTGAAATTACTGAACGTCCAGTTATTTTCCCTCTATCAAACCCTACAAAATTAGCAGAAGCAACTGCTAAAGATCTAATTGAATGGTCAAACGGAAAAGCATTTGTTGCAACTGGAATTCCTTCAGATGATATTGAGTTCAATGGTGTGAACTATGTTATTGGACAAGCGAACAATGCCTTGATTTACCCTGGTCTTGGATTAGGAATGTTGGCTTCTGAGGCGAGTCTGTTAACCGATGAGATGATTGGCGCTGCAGCACATGCGTTAAGTGGTATCGTTGATATTACAAAACCAGGGGCACCTGTATTGCCACCGTTCAAATACGTCAACGAAGTATCATTGCACGTAGCCACTGCTGTAGCGAAGAAGGCACAAGAGCAAGGATTGGTGCGTGCGAAAGAACAAGATATGGAAAAAGCGGTTCGTGATTTCAGATGGACACCAAAATATTAGGAGGGGATGCTGATGTTATTCCTAACATCTCTTGAGTCTATTGTTCCGATTATTGCCCTCATTGTACTTGGGTATTTTCTACAAGTGAAGGGTTGGTTCCATAATGATTTTGGAAATGATTTGTCTAAACTCATTATGAATGTGGCAATGCCAGTATCGATTTTTGTATCCGTATTGAAGTATTTAACTTTAGAAAAGTTGATTAGCTTATCAGGTGGATTGATCTATACGTTTGTTGCTTTTGCTCTAGGCTACATTGTTGCTTTTTTAAGTGTCAAGGTGTTAAACGTTGCGCCAGGGCGAAGAGGAACTGTTATTAATACCTTTGTCAATGCCAATACGATTTTTATTGGTTTGCCGTTAAATATTGCATTATTCGGGGATAATGCATTAGCGTACTTCTTGATTTACTATATTACAAATACGATTTCAACTTGGACATTAGGAGTGTTCTTAATGACAAGTGATAGTAAAGATGGAAAGAAAAAACAAGAATCGCATTTTGATTGGAAGAGATTACTTCCAGCTCCATTACTTGGGTTTATTGTTTCTGTAGTATTTTTAGTAATCAATATTCCACTCCCAAGTTTTGTGTCTAGTACATTGGGATATATCGGAGGGTTAACAACTCCGCTTTCGCTCGTATATATCGGAATAGTGTTAGCGAAAGCAGGAATTAAAACGATTCGATTTGATAAGGATAGTATTGTAGCGCTAATAGGTCGATTTATTGTTGCGCCTGTATTAATGTTTCTAGTCTTGAAATTAATGGCGCCGGGTATGGTAAATGCAGAATATCAAACCTTTATGATTCAGTCTGCTACACCAGCCTTAGCGGTATTGCCAATCTTAGCAAATCAAGGGGATGGAGATGTCGAATTCGCAACGAATATCGTGACTTTAAGTACAGTGCTATTCGTTATTGTCATCCCAATTCTTCAAACCATTATTGGATAACTGGGTTTCCCGGCTAACATGCTGGGACCCTTTTTTTTTATGGGCAAAAGATTCTTTGTAGTCAGAGTTTTCTTGAAAAAAACAACATTCTACTATACTATTAGAGGGTAGAAATTCAAAGAGCAAGGAGCTTATTATGAAACAAAAATTCGGAATTATTTTAGCAGCCGGTAAAGGGACTCGTATGAAATCTTCCCTTTACAAAGTGATGCATCCAGTTTGCGGGAAACCAATGGTAGAGCACGTTGTCGACCAAGTTGAAAAAACAGGAGCTACTGAAATCGTAGCTATCGTTGGACATGGTGCTGAAATGGTACAAAATCATCTTGGAGACCGTGTTTCTTATGCCGTACAAGCAGAGCAATTAGGAACAGGACACGCGGTGTTACAAGCAGAATCTCTTCTAAAAGGAAAAGAAGGAACAACAATTGTAATTTGTGGAGACACTCCATTATTAACAAGCGAAACTCTTTCAGCTTTAATGGAAGAGCATGAACGTACAGGTGCAAAAGCAACGATTCTGACTGCAATTGCCCAAGATCCAACAGGATACGGTCGTGTGATTCGTGACGCTGACGGTTCTGTTCTAAAAAACGTGGAACAAAAAGACGCAACTCCTGAAGAACAACAAGTCAAAGAAATCAACACGGGTACTTACTGCTTCGATAACGTAGCTCTTTTCAGCGCGTTACACGAAGTTGGTAACGACAACGCTCAAGGCGAGTACTACTTACCAGACGTATTAGAAATCTTGAAGAAACGTGGAGAAGTGGTTTCTGCTTATCCAATGAAAGATTTCGACGAAGGAATGGGCGTGAACGACCGTGTAGCTCTTTCAAAAGCTGAGAAATACATGCGCCTTCGTATCAACGAAGAACATATGCGTAACGGGGTTACTTTAATCGACCCAGAAGCAACTTATATTGAATCGACTGTTCAAATCGGTGCGGACACTGTGATTGAACCAGGTGTTGTCTTAAAAGGTAAAACAGTCATCGGTTCAAACTGCTTCATCGGAGCACATAGTGTGGTTCGTGATAGCGTGTTAGAAGACGGCGTTCGTCTTGTAGCGGCAAACATCGAAGAATCTCATATGAAACTAGACAGCAATGCAGGTCCGTTTGCACACTTACGTCCAAATTCTGTCTTAGGCGAACGTGTTCATGTAGGAAACTTTGTAGAAGTGAAGAATTCAACACTTGGGGCTGATACAAAGTAGGTCACTTAACATATATCGGAGATGCGGACCTTGGCGAAGATATTAACGTTGGTTGTGGAACGGTGTTTGTAAACTACGACGGTAAAAATAAACATCGTGCGGCAATCGGGAACCATGTGTTTATCGGATGTAATGCGAATATCGTTGCTCCAGTTACAGTTGGCGATGATGTATTTATCGCTGCAGGATCAACCATTACCGAAGATGTACCAGCAGGAGCGCTTGCGATTGCTCGTTCTCGCCAAGTGAATAAAGAAAATTACGCTTCAAAATTACCATCTGCTCAAAAAGACTAAAAATTTTTCCAAAAACTTTTAGCAAAAATATTCAAAAATCAAATAAAAAACGGTATGATAGTACTATAAAATAAACTTCGGGGGTTATCATTGTGGAACATTATTCCGATCCTAATTTAAAAATATTCGCTTTAAGCTCAAATCGTCCTTTAGCGGCAAAGATTGCTGAAGAAGTCGGTTTAGAACTTGGTAAAGTTTCTGTTACTCAATTCAGCGATGGCGAAATCAAAATCAATATCGATGAGAGTGTACGTGGTTGCCATGTGTATATCGTTCAATCAACTTCTTATCCAGTAAATGATAACTTAATGGAGTTATTAATCATGGTAGATGCATTACGCCGTGCGAGTGCAAAAACAATTAACATTGTTATTCCTTACTATGGCTACGCTCGCCAAGACCGTAAAGCACAATCTCGTGAACCAATCACAGCAAAATTAGTTGCAAACATGATTACCCAAGCCGGTGCAGACCGTGTGTTAACACTTGATTTACACGCTGCCCAAATTCAAGGGTTCTTCGACATTCCAGTGGACCACTTATTAGGAGCTCCACTTCTTTGCGAACCACTTCTTAGAAAACAACTTCAAAGATAAAGATATCGTTGTTGTATCTCCTGACCACGGTGGGGTAACTCGTGCTCGTAAAATGGCTGAGTTCTTACACGCACCTATCGCGATTGTTGATAAACGTCGTCCAAAAGCAAATGTGGCAGAAGTCATGAATATCATCGGTGAAGTAAAAGGGAAAGTTGCCGTATTAATCGACGATATGATTGATACAGCTGGAACAATCACTCTTGCTGCACAAGCGATTAAAGATGCAGGTGCTGAAGAAGTGTACGCTTGCTGTACGCACGCCGTATTATCTGGCCCAGCGTTAGAACGTATTAACAACTCAGTGATTAAAGAAGTTGTTGTAACTGACTCAATCGAAGTCCCTGTAGAAAAAACAGGTGGCAAGATTGTTCAAATCAGCGTTGACCAATTAATGGCGGAAGCGATTCGTCGTATTCACGAAAACCGTTCAGTGAGTCCGTTGTTTATCGAGAAATTCACTATTTTAGATTAATAAAGAATTGTTAAAATAAATGAGCCGAGGCTATGGTCTCGGCTCATTTTTGTTTATACTGAACCTAACATAGAGGAGGTTGCCATGAAACGAAAAGGTTCAAACAGAGCAGGGTGGTTTACCCTTATCTCATTTATTTGTGGGGTGGTTACACTAGTGACGTTTGACGAGATGGATTCATCTGTACATTCTATTGAAAATATGGACGAAATCGGTGCAGCTATTTTAGTGCTATTTTCAGCGATGACCATCGGCGGGATCTTTTGGATGGGAATGAATTATTGGAGAAAAACGCATCAGGAACTTGTGAAGTTGCAATATACATCGGTTTCACCTGAAACGATTGAAGAGTATTACAGAGCCACTGCAAAGGCCGTTCGTAAGGTCGGTGTTTCTGTCATTATGTTTGCATTCATGCTCGGTGTGTTTTCGCAGTTCAATAGCGTTTTTGAAGTGATTGGATTAGCGGTGTTCCTATTTGGAATTTGCATTTGCTTCTTGTCGCTAGCTCCAAAATCACTTGCCAGACAAATTCAGAAACAAACGATTCGATAATATTGGAGGTTTTTAATGAAACTAGAGAAAACAAAGAATATCGCAGAGGCCTTGATGTGGATTGGATTAGTGCCACAATGGATTTTTATGACCAGTCGTGGTGTCCCGGGAGGACTGTTGATTGCCATCTTCATCATGCCGATTCTCATGATTATGACGTTTGTGAGTTTTATGATGTACGTTTTTCATTGCGTTAGAAGAAAAAAATCGGTTAAAAGATACTTGGTGGCAACTACTGCTAACAGGTACTTGGCTCACCTTTTTGTTATTGGTCTTCACCGGAGTAATTAGATTGGGATAAAAAAAGGTTTAGGAGGAAGAGGTTAATGGAAGAACGACGTTTTGAAAAAAACAACCAGGGTTAGTAAAAAAATACATAAAGTCGCTACTGTCTTGATGTGGATTTCGTGGGCCCTTTTTCTTTGTGGCGATGTTAGGAACGTACAACTTTTTTTCTTAGCAGGGGAACAACTACTCCTTGTGATGCTGTCTATTATAGCAGTGGCGGAAGTGGGGTTCCTTCTCAGTTTCTCATTGTTTAGTTGGATTTCGTTTAAACTAAAAACAGTGAACGAAACGGGATGGCAGTTACTCTTAACGGGTGGATTCCTTATTACGTACTTTCTGCTTTCGATGAGACTCTTTTATTAAGGGGAATCAAATGCAAGAAGGCGCGGGTTATGGTACAATAATCCGGCAAGAAATAAGTGAACTTAGCGCACGAGTCGCACTCACTATTGGTGATGCAGCTCGTGCTTTTCGATTGAGTTAGAAAAAGCCGTTCACTGAATAGACGATTCAAAGATTGAAAAAGGAGATTAAGATGAGTTTCAAAATTGGAGATATTCAAATTGACAATAGCGTAGTTGTGGCCCCAATGGCTGGAATTTCGAACTCTGCTTTCCGTGTCACTGTAAAAGAATTCGGTGCCGGTTTAGTCGTGTGCGAAATGATCAGCGACAAAGGGATTCAATTCCGTAATGAGAAAACATTAAGCATGCTTCATATCGAGCCAAACGAGTATCCACTCAGCGTTCAAATCATGGGTGGTAATAAAGATACTTTAGTTGAAGCGGCCAAATACGTAGCTGAGAATACAGAAGCGGCGATTATTGATATCAACATGGGATGCCCTGTAAACAAAGTGATTAAGGCAGAAGCCGGCGCGAAATGGTTACTCGACCCAAATAAAGTATACGAAATGGTGGCGGCGGTTGTAGACGCAGTCGATAAACCTGTAACCGTGAAGATGCGTACAGGATGGGACCACGAGCATTTATATGCGGTGGAGAATGCCCTTGCTGCAGAACGTGCCGGAGCAAGTGCCGTTGCGATGCATGGCCGTACTCGTGTTCAAATGTATGATGGGAAAGCTGACTGGGAAATCCTTGGTGAAGTGAAGAAGAACTTAACGCGCATTCCTTTAATCGGGAACGGGGACGTTCGTAGCCCAGAAGATGCCAAACGCATGATTGACATCGCAGGCGTGGATGGCGTTATGATTGGGCGTGCAGCCTTGGCGAACCCTTGGATGATTCGTCAAACGGTTCATTATTTAGAAACAGGAGAATTACTTCCTGAAAATACCGTTCCAGAGAAAATCGAAATTGCGAAATTACACTTACAACGACTTGCGAACCTTAAAGGCGAAGCAGTCGCAACGAAGAATTCCGCAAACTTGCAGGCTATTACTTAAAAGGAGTGCCACGTGCCTCTAAAACAAAAGTAGCCATCAACGAAGCAGAGAATTTACAAACAGTAGAAGCGTTATTAGACCAATTCGTGGTCGAACATTTAGAACGTGAAGAACGTCAAAAACAACGCTTGGCAGAAATTTAAGGAAAAAGCCTTGAAATACTTTCAAAAAAGCCTCTTCTTTTGGTACAATAAGGAGAGTTATGAAGAACAAGCATCGTTCAAAGGAGGAACAAACGTGTCTTTCGAAGTAGAAACACAAGAAACATTAAATGACCAATTACAAGTTCGTCGTGAAAAAATGAATCAATTACGCGAAAAAGGAATCGATCCTTTCGGTACTGGATTCAAACAAAAAAATACAACTGAAGAAATCCACAAACAATTTGAAGGAGCTACTAAGGAATCTCTTGCTGAACAAGAGCCTGTAACGGTTCAAATTGCTGGACGTATGATGACAAAACGTGGAAAAGGGAAAGCTGGTTTTGCCCACATTCAAGATGGCAAAGGCCAAATCCAAATTTATGTACGTAAAGATGCTGTTGGAGATGATGCGTACGAAGTATTCACTAAAGCAGACTTAGGAGACATCGTTGGTGTTGTAGGGACTGTCATGGTCACAAACACTGGTGAGTTATCTGTTAAAGCAGAGCAATTCGTTCATTTAACAAAAGCGCTTCGTCCACTTCCTGATAAATATCACGGATTAACAAACGTAGAACAACAATACCGTCAACGTTACTTAGACTTAATCAGTAACCGCGAAAGCTTTGACCGTTTCGTTACACGTAGTAAAATCATCCGTGAAATCCGTCGTTACTTAGACGAACGTGATTACTTAGAAGTGGAAACTCCAGTACTACACACATTAGCGGGTGGGGCAAATGCTCGTCCATTTATTACACACCACAATGCGTTAGATATGGAATTATACATGCGTATCGCTACTGAGTTACACTTAAAACGTTTAGTAGTAGGTGGGATGGAACGCGTATACGAAATCGGACGTGTTTTCCGTAACGAAGGTATTGATACAACTCACAACCCTGAATTTACTTCAATCGAAATCTATACAGCTTACACAGACTACAAAGATGTTATGGATTTAACAGAAGGAATCATCTCAGACGTTGCTAAGAGAGTATTAGGAACAACATTAGTTCCTTATGGCGAACATGAAGTAGAATTAAAGCTCCATGGAAGAGAATTCATATGGTCGATGCGATTAAAGAAGTAACAGGTGTTGACTTCTGGCCACATATGACAGACGAAGAAGCACGCGCTATCGCGAAAGAAAAAGGCGTGAAAGTCGAAGATTCAATGACATTCGGACATGTCGTGAACGAATTCTTCGAAACATTCGTTGAAGAAACATTAATTCAACCAACATTCATCTACGGACATCCAGTGGAAGTATCTCCATTAGCCCGCAAAAACGATGAAGACCCACGCTTTACAGATCGTTTCGAATGCTTCATCTGTACAAAAGAGTACGGAAATGGCTTCACGGAGTTAACAGACCCAATCGATCAACGTGAACGTTTCATGAAACAAGTAGAAGAAAAATCTGCTGGGAACGACGAAGCGCATCCACATGATGAAGACTTCATCCAAGCGTTGGAATATGGTTTATCTCCAACGGGTGGGGTAGGTATCGGAATTGACCGTTTAGTTATGTTACTAACAAACAGCCAATCAATCCGTAACGTCCTATTATTCCCAACGATGAAAAACTTAGACTAATATTGAATTTAGTGCCCCGTTTAAGGTTCGCCTTAGACGGGGTGTTTTTTGTTTAACCGCAATTACCAAATATGGTAATTATCATATTTGATAATTATCATATATGATAATTTCGAAAAGTGATTCACGTAAACAGGACAGATTTAGAACACTAAAAGTAACAAATGTTCACAGGGTTGTAGTTGACTTTCCGTACATTTGAATATACTATGAGGGCAAGTTGGAAGAGAGACCTTTTCCAGACTAAATGTTATAGACGATAGAGACCTGCACGCGATTCGAGCATGGCTTGAATAGGGTGCTTTTTTACTAAAGGAGATCTAATGAAATATTTTAAGCAGTTTGGCTGGATTATGATTGTGACCTGTATTGGTGAAATCATGAAATATTACATACCTCTTCCAATTCCAGCAAGCATCTATGGACTTGTCTTAATGATGGCTTTATTAATGACGGGTGTTGTTAAAATTGAAAGTGTATCAAGCAGGGACGTTTTTAATCGAGATTATGTCGTTAATGTTTATTCCGGCTGCCGTTGGAATTATCGAATCGTGGGATCAATTGCATCGTATTATTGTGCCAGTATCTATCATCACGATTATTACGACATTTGTAGTGATGATTGTTTCGGGAAAAGTAACGCAATACGTCCTCGAGAAAGGAGCCCAAGATGGTGAATCAACTCGTTCTTAATACAGCAACAATCGGGCTCGTGATTAGTATTATCGGTTTTGAAATTGGTGTATTTTTACGTGACCGTTATAAATGGCCAATCTTCAATCCGCTACTTGTAGCGATTATTTTCGTCATTATCGTATTAAATGCCTTTAATATCGACTACGATAGCTATTATGCGAGTGCGGATAGCTTAAGTTATCTCTTAACGCCCGCAACGGTTTGTTTAGCGATTCCGTTGTATCAACAAATCGAACAATTGAAAAAGCATAAAGGCGCCATCTTTGCAGGAATTAGTGCAGGGGTATTGACGAGTCTATGTACAGTTTGGGTGTTATCATTGCTTTTCCAATTAACGCACGAAGAATACGTAACCTTACTGCCAAATCAATTACGACAGCCATCGGTATGGGCTTGTCTCAAGAGTCTGGTGGATATGTGACTATTACCGTAGCGGTGATTATTCTTACAGGGGTTCTTGGAAATATGTTCTGTGAAATCATCTGTAAAGTAACAGGCATTACGCATCCAGTCGCAAAAGGAATCGCTATTGGAACGTCTTCTCATGCGATTGGGACAGCGCGTGCGATGCAATTAGGAGAAGTCGAAGGTGCGATGAGTGGTCTATCCATCGTAATTTCGGGGATTATTACTCTTATTGGCGCACAAATTTTTGCAGGGTTTATTTAAGAAGTGGAGAAAAAGCAGAATTTCTGTTTTTTCTCCTTTTGTTTTTGCCTTTGTCATACAAATTTAATGGAATAGTATTCGAAAACGTATAGTATTTATGCGGATTTAGGGCTATGATGGAGATGAACATACTTCATATAGAAAAGAGCGAGCGTTATGGAAAAACATTGGTGGCAAGAAGTCGTCGTTTATCAAATTTATCCACGTAGTTTTAAGGATTCAAACGGGGATGGAATTGGTGATTTAAGAGGGATTATTGAGAAGCTCGATTATTTACACACGCTAGGAATTGGAGCAATTTGGCTCTCTCCAGTATACAAGTCACCTAATGATGATAATGGTTATGATATTTCTGACTATGAAGACATCATGGACGAGTTCGGAACGATGGCGGATATGGAAGAATTGATTGCCGAAGCCGATAAACGCGGGATTAAAATCGTGATGGACCTCGTTGTGAACCATACGTCTGATGAACATCATTGGTTTATTGAGTCAAGAAAAGGAAAAGACAATCCATACCGTGATTACTATGTGTGGGCTGACCCTGCTGAAGATGGCGGTGTGCCGACGGAATTACAGTCAGTCTTTTTAGGTAGTGCATGGAAATACGATGAAGCAAGTGGTCAATATTTCTTTCATTTATTTAGTCAAAGACAACCTGATTTAAACTGGGAAAATGACAAAGTGCGCCAAGAAGTCTATGACATGATGAATTTCTGGATTGATAAGGGCGTTGGCGGATTCCGCATGGACGTGATTGATTTAATCGGGAAAATTCCTTTAGAAGGGATTACGTCAAATGGGCCAAAATTGCATGAATACCTACAAGAAATGAATAAAGCGACATTCGGAGACAAAGATTTATTGACAGTTGGAGAAACATGGGGAGCGACACCCGAAATCGCGAAACTCTATTCAAATCCAGTACGTCATGAATTATCGATGGTCTTCCAGTTTGAGCATTCACTCTTAGATAATGAGCCAGGTAAAGAGAAGTGGGACCTTAAACCGCTCGAGGTAAGTGAATTAAAGGAGGTTCTTTCAAAATGGCAAACGGAACTTGGCGAGGAAGGCTGGAATTCACTATTCTGGAACAATCATGATTTACCAAGAATCGTGTCACGCTGGGGGAACGATAAGGAATATCGAGTACGCAGTGCCAAGGCATTCGCAATTCTGCTACATATGATGAAAGGGACTCCTTATATTTACCAAGGGGAAGAACTTGGATTGACGAATACACCAGTCTCTAGTATTGAAGAGTTGGATGATATCGAGTCGATTAATATGTACCATGATCGTATTGATAGAGGATTTAGTGTCGAGTCGATTATGGAGTCTCTAAATGCAAAGGGGAGAGACAATGCGCGTAGACCAATTCCGTGGACTGCCGAAGCAAGTGGTGGATTTACGACGGGGACACCTTGGTTAGCTCTCAATCCAAATTACAAAGAGATTAACGTAGAGGCGGAACTCCAAAATCCAGACTCTGTATTCCATACGTATCGAAAACTCATTCAACTTAGAAAAGATCATCCAATCGTGGTTTGGGGTGATTATGAGTTACTTGAGACTCATTCTAATGTGTTCGCATATTATCGCACGCTTGGGGAAGAAAGATGGTTGACGGTCGTGAATTTATCTGATTTTGAGGAAGAAATCTCTGTAGATGCCCGATTTAACAAGGTTTTGGTGACTAATACAGAAGATGAGATTACAGATTTACACGCTTACAAACTTTCTCCATGGCAAGCCTTTTGTAGTGGAATTGTCTGGCAATTGAAACAATTTTTCATATATAATGTAAGTGCATAAAAAAATAGGCAGAATAAATTGTGAAATTTTTTTGTTAATAACTTTTCACAAACAAAGTTGCTAGATACTGTTGCAATAATAATTAAATTTGTGATAATATATTTTTTTCATTCTACAAATGTGAAAAAAATATGGTATAATAGTTTGAATAAAAATAAAAGGAGAAAGGGGATGGACGATGAAAGCATTTTTAGTGAAAATACAAGAAGGTTTTAAATCATTAGGTTTAGCGAGTCAATTGGGAATTACGTTAGGCCTATCTTTAGCGATGCTAGCAGGTGTATATGGTATTTCACAAGCGATGAGTCCGATGCAAAAAGTCACTCAAGTCGTAGAAGTACAAACAAGTGCGCCGACAAATTCGTCAACTCCTTCAAGTAGTACTGAAAAGAAAGAAGTCGCCGAGAAAAAGAAAGAGACAACTCAAGCGCCAACAACTGAATCTGTAACCACAGAAAAACAAGTGGTCACTGAAGAAGAAAAGAACACAAGAGAAGTTCAAGGAAATGTTGCTCAGGCAACTCCAAGCCAAGAACGCAGAAGAGAAGAGTCAGAAAATGGTCCTCAGACAAGAGAAGCAACTCCAACTGAAGCACCTACAGTTACTTCAAGTTCAGAAACAGTAGCAACACCACCACAACGATTGAAACCGTTAGGGAATACGGGACAAGAATTTGCAACGTTGGAACAAGCTTTAGCGTGGATGAAAGATCAATTGGACCAATCTTCAAAAGCACAAGAAGCTGGAAAACAAAATTGGGTTTACTCTGGAAGAGCGTATGAAATTCCATGGAGTGACGGGTCTACGACAGCAACCGTTGATTTAACGAAAATTGAGTCTTACACACCAGCTCCTACACCAACAGAAACAACTTCTGCACAGACGTTCGAAACGCCTGGAACAGATCATTTATAAAATTGAGCACTTTGGTAGCAATGCCGAAGTGCTTTTTTGGTGCTTATAGGATAGGAAACAAAGCAGGTTTATGATAAAATAAGCTTATCTTATTATAGGAGTGAATATAAGTGGATAATAAAGGACGTCGTATTTTAAGCGCTATTATCTCGATTGTGATTATTGCAGTGTATGCATTTTTACGTTTCCAACGTTTTCAAGCAAAACAGGAACGCCAAAAAGCGCAGCAAGAGCAAGTGAAAAATTCTCAAGTGGTGCAACAAGCCTTGCAAGATAACCAAAATAAATTAAACGAAGCTGCTGCTAAAATTAAACAAGCAGCGGATAGCGTTAAAGACAAAAACTCAACAACTGAATCAGAAGAGTTGAAGAGTGCTGAAATGAATAAAGAAATCGGAGAAGGATATAATATCGTCAAAAAAGATGGTAAATTCTATATTGTTAAAAACAATGATTTCTCAAAAGCAGTTGAATTAACAGGAGTAACAGAAGCACTTGTAATTCCTACTACAGAAGAAGAGAAAAACTTAAAATATAATGTGCTAGTTGTTAAAAAAGACGGCGAATATCGAGTTGTTGATGAAACAAAAGATGGAAAAGACGTCTTAGTCTTAACAGGTGAAACCATCACTGAAGATACAACATTTGTGTTAAAAGGTGACACGCTGTATATCAAATAACAGGATGTGAGCAATCGCGCTCAGAAATGGAACGTTGGACTCGAACGCCGGAAGGAACGTGAAACGTTCTGCGGACGTTTGAGGAAACGCACGCCATTTCTGCGATTGCGAGCTCAACTACATAGGGTGCGAGTCTTCGCGCTCAACTACACAAGGATGTGAGCAAAAAGGACATCAGCATTTGCTGATGTCCTTTTTTGTATCCTGAGTAGTTGAGTTCGAAAAAGCAGAGACTCAAGCCTTTCTCGCTTTGTCCGCGCGACTTTTCAAGTCGCTTACGGCAAAGTTCGAACCGTCATCGTCTCTAAACGCTTTTTCTCACATCCTTACTTCTGCGCCAACATGGTCACAAATCTCATCTTAATACGATTGCCGTTTTCGTCCGTTTTATGCAGTTGGCCAAAGTCTTCATTATATTTATGCAATGTCCATCCAGCGTAGTAGTCTTTCAATTCGCCGCTTGCAAAAGTCTTAGGAAAATTCACTGGACATGGTGCGTCCTCTGTCGACATGGCCGCCACGATGAGGTTGAACCCGCCAGGTGCCGTATGGGATTGCATATTTTCAATCACATCAGGAACTGTATACGGATCTACAAACATCAATACCACTGTTGAAATAATGACGTCATAGAGACCGCCAGGAATATCTGCGCTCTCAATATTATAAGGTTGAATATCGATATTAAGCCCTTCTGCTTCCGCAATCTGTGCTAATTTTGCAAGGCTCATCGAGTTGATGTCGAGCGAAGTCACATCGAAGCCTTTCTTCGCCAAGTACAAGCTATTTCTTCCTTCGCCACTTCCAAGATCGAGCACCTTTCCTTTAGGGAACTTCGGTGTTGCCTCAATCACTTCTGAGTGTGTACGTGTGAGGTCGTATTTTTTTGCAAAATAATCTTCAGGCGTACAATAGAAAGTAAGATAACATTTCAAGTCATCGCTTGCTGGAGAAACGCGGTGCCAAGCTTGAGGTTCAACAAATGGGATTTCGGAATCTTTTGTAAAGAGATGCTGGGCTAAAACATTTCCGTCTTGATCGAGTTCATAGAAGGTAAGCGCGCCTTCTAAAATCGTGAGGTGTGCCCAAGTCCCTACTTTGGTATTATGCATTTTTTGGAAGGGCTCGGGTAAAGTTGTCGCCGTCCAAGTCGGCATTGTTTTATAAGGAATTAATTCGTGCTCCATAAGAAAGCTCCTTTCGAGGTTGTCATTCTCATTGTACAAGAAAATGAAAGGCTAGAAAAATATTAGCTATTATATAGTAGTTTTAAAACAGATATAACCAAAAGTTATAACCGGCAATAAAAAAGTGTTAATTGACTAGAAGGTGGTTTGTTGGTATCCTATTAACATGTTTATAAGACACGTTGATGAGAAGAGTAAAAGTGGAACTTTTCAGTAGAGAGTCTCGGTTGGTGAAAAGAGACATGAGTGGAAGCTTTGAAGATGGCCTCGGAGTGTTAATCGTTGAATGATTAGGCGATTACGGGTAAGCCCGATACAGCTTTCTGTTTTGATTGAAACAGACGGAGATAGTATTTGTGAGAATACTATAAACAAAGGTGGTAACACGAGAATTTGACTCGTCCTTTTGCTAACCCATGTTAGTGAGGGGACGATTTTTGTTTGAAGAAAAGAAAGGAGAACACATGATTAAATTAGAAAATATCGACGTGACCTTTACGCAAGGTAAGAAAGTCGTAAAAGCCGTTCGAAATGTTTCTGTCGATGTGGAAGACGGGGATATCTATGGAATTATCGGATATAGTGGTGCTGGTAAAAGTACTCTAGTTCGTACTATTAACTTACTTCAACGTCCAACAAGCGGAACAGTCGAAGTGAATGGCATCGATTTATTGAAATTGAAACCAAATGAATTGCGTGACGCACGTAAGAAAATTGGGATGATTTTCCAACACTTCAACTTAATGAATACGTTAAGCGTCTTTGACAATGTGGCCTTCCCGCTGAAAAAAGCGAAGAAACCGCTAGTGGAAGAAGGAGAAACAGCTGTTGATCCAACCGCTGAACCAAAATTGGTGAAGTTGACGAAGGCAGAAATTAAAGAGAAAGTTGATTCTCTCTTACAACTCGTTGGTCTTGAAGATAAAGCAAACAGCTATCCAAGCCAACTCTCTGGGGGACAAAAACAACGTGTGGCGATTGCCCGTGCGTTAGCCAATGACCCAGACGTATTGCTCTGTGACGAAGCGACAAGTGCGCTTGACCCTAAAACAACATACTCAATCTTAGAGTTATTGAAGAAGGTTAATGAGCAATTAGGAATTACGATTGTGATTATCACGCATGAGATGCAAGTCGTTAAAGAAATTTGTAATAAGGTTGCCGTAATGGAAGATGGAGAAGTGATTGAGCAAGGAACAGTGCTTGATATCTTTACAAATCCACAACGGAACTTAACGAAAGACTTTATCGATACAGCTACTCATATCAACCAAGGAATTGAAACAGTTCTCTCACACGAACAGTTATTGAATCTGAAGGATGGAGATTACTTAGTGAAATTTCATTCGTCGGTGCTTCAACAGGGGAACCGTTGATTACGAAATTATCGACACAATTCCAAGTAGCAGCGAATATCTTATTCGCCAATGTAGAAATCATCCAAGAAACTCCAGTAGGAACATTATTGGTTGGTCTATCTGGTGAACAAGCAAGTATCGAAAGTGCACTTTCTTATATTAAAGGACAAGGCGTTTCAGTAGAAGTCTTAGAAGAAAAGGGAGGTGCCTAAGATGAATTTATTAGCCTTTATTGATTTTAAAACTTGGTTTCCAAACATCGATGCAAAAGTATGGGCGGAAATCCAAAAAGCAACAATTGATACATTAATCATGGTTGGGTTAACTGGAATAATCGCTGGTATCTTAGGGATCGCTTTAGGTGTGACGCTAGTTGTTACACGTGAAGGAAACATCCTTGAAAATAAAGGATTGTACTTGGTATTGGATAAAGTCGTGAACTTATTCCGTTCAATTCCATTTATCATTCTTGCCATGTTACTGATTCCAGTAACTCGTGCAATCGTAGGAACTACTATCGGTATTCCTGGGGCGATTGTCCCGCTAGTATTCGCAACAGTTCCGTTCTATTCTCGTCAAGTGCAGTTAGCGCTGACCGAAGTAGATAAAGGGGTTATCGAAGCGAGTGAAGCAATGGGGTGTACACCACTAGAAATTATCTTCCGAGTGTACTTAAAAGAAGGCTTGCCAAGCTTAATCCGTGCAAGCTCACTAACAATTATCAGCTTAATTGGTTTAACAACCATGGCCGGAGCGTTTGGTGCCGGCGGTATCGGTAACGTAGCCATCTCACGTGGTTATAACCGATTCCAAGGAGACGTTATCGTGGTAGCTACAATTATCATGTTAATCATCGTCTTCATTTGCCAAGCAATCGGTGACTATTTAGAGAAAAAAGCCACTAAATAACAGGATGCGAGCAATCGCGTTCAGAAATGGAACGTTGGACCGGAACACCGGAAGGAACGTGAAACGTTCTGCGGATGTTTCGGGAAACGCACGCCATTTCTGCGATTGCGAGCTCGACTACACCAGGATGCGTTCAATCTCATCCAAAAACAAAAAACAAACCAAAACAAAAAGGGGAAAACAAAATGAACATTAAAAAATTATTCGTAGCTGCAGCGGCAGCATTATCATTAGCAGCATGTGGAGCTGCACAAACATCAAACTCTGGAAACTCAGCTTCAACTGAAGCAAAAGCTGAATCAAAACACGTGAAAATCGGGGTTAACGCAGGTAACCACGACGTTTGGGACGATGTTATTGCTCGTTTGAAAGAAAAAGAAGGTATTGAAGTTGAATTAGTAGAATTCACTGACTACGTACAACCTAACCAAGCGTTAGAAAACGGCGATGTTGATTTGAACTCTTTCCAAACAATTATTTACTTAGAAAACTTCAACAAAGAACAAGGAACACACATCAAACCAATCGGCTACACTGTAATTGCTCCAATGGGTGTTTACTCTAAGAAAATTAAAGACGTAAGTGAATTAAAAGATGGCGATACAATTGCTATTCCTGAAGATACTTCAAACAACTCACGTGCATTACGTTTACTACACGCAGCTGGTGTAATCAAATTAAAAGATCCTAACAACACTTTAGCAACTAAAGATGACATCGTTGAAAATCCTAAAAACATCCAAATCAAAGAATTACCTGCTGGACAAACAGCTCGTGCTTTAGATGATGTTGCTGCTTCATTAATCAACAACGGTTTCGCTGTTGAAGCTGGATTCCAACCAACAAAAGATGCAATCTTTATCGAACAAATTACTGATTCTTCACAACCTTACTACAACGTAATCGCTGCTAAAGAAGGTAATGAAAACAACGAAGTTTACAAAAAAATCGTAGAATACTACCAATCACCTGAAACAGCTAAGAAAATCGAAGAAGTTTCAAAAGGTGCTAACGTACCAGTTTGGGAAAAAGCTACTTTGAAAAACTAGGATGCGAGACATCGCGTTCAGAAATCGAACACTGGACCGGAACGACGGAAGGAACGTGAAACGTTCTGCGTACGTTTCGGGAAGTGGACGCGATTTCTGCGATGACGAGCTCGACTACTAGGATGCGAGAAAAAGCAAAATGTAACATATATGTTACGTTTAGAAATAACAAAACCTTAAGAGGCGTGCTTTGCATGCCTCTTTATTCAATGAAAGAAGGCAAAGACGATGAGTGAAATTAAACAAAAAGCACAAGCGTTAGAAGAATATCTTGTCGCAACAAGAAGACATTTTCATGAAAATCCAGAATCAAGCTTAAAAGAGTATGACACTTCAGCCTACATTCAAAAAGAATTAACATCATTTGGAATCCCATTTGAAAAAGTGGGTGAAACAGGTACTTTAGCCATTATTAAAGGTGGTAAGGGAGAAGGAAAGAAAGTTTTACTTCGTGCTGATATCGATGCGCTAGAACTTCCTGATTGCACTGGTAAACCTTATGCGTCTAAACGTCCAGGGCTAAACCATGCTTGTGGTCATGATTCTCACACAACAATGGGATTAGGAACTGCTAAGGTCTTGAATGAATTGAAAGATACATTTGCCGGAACGGTCTTAATCGCATTCCAACCTGCTGAAGAAATCGGGGCAGGGGCTAAACAATTCGTTGCTTCTGGAAAAATCGATGATATCGATGAATCATTTGCCATTCACGTGAACTCAGGATTACCAGTTGGAACGTTTGCGGTCGAAGGTGGACCAGTGAACGCTTCTTGTGATATTTTCAAAATCAAAATCACAGGAAAGAGCGCTCACGTAGGTCGTCCACATTTAGGACATGACGCACTTGTGACAGCTAGTGAAGTCGTGGTTGCTCTGCAAACAATCGTCGCTCGTGAAGTGAATCCGATCGACCGTGCTGTAGTTGGAGTAGGTAAATTAAATGCGGGGACTCGTTATAATATCGTTGCGAACGATGCTGAAATCGAAGGAACGATTCGTGCATTCAGCCATGAAACGCGTGCGCACTTGAAAGAAGCAGTCACACGTATCGCAAAAGGTATTTCCGAACTGAACCGTTGCGAATTTGAAATCGATTGGTATGATGCAGCTGCTCCGGTGATTAATACTCCAGAGTTAGCAGAAGAATTCCAAAAAGTAGTTTCGAAAGTAGAAGGAATCGACAACTTGATTACAAAATACGAATCATCTATGGGTGCCGATGATTTTGCGGATTACTTAGTGAATAAACCGGGTGTTTATGGATTGCTAGGTAGCCAATCTGGCGAAGACACAGCTTATGGACATCACCATGAAAAATTCGATATTGATGAACGTGTGTTAGCGCTTGGCGTCGAAATCGAAGTGAAGTATTTCTTAAGCAGACTTGCATAGAAAGTTAGAGAAGAAGGTCGAAAGGGTTTTCGACCCTCTTTTTTACTTAAAAACGTTAAAAAACTTTAATATTTGTGGAAATGTCATAGGCAAGAAAGAAGCCATATGCTATAATTCTTGTGTGTCTGAAAATTGAACAGTTGTTTTTCAGAAAGAGATTATGAAAAGTGTTCGGGAGAAAACGATGAAACCATTATTAGAACAATTAGAACTAAATACGAAACAAGATAAAGTCATTTACCGACACGATTTAATGCCGGAAGAAGAATTGACTGCCAGCCTTGTCTGGGAGTACTCAGATAAGCTAGCAGCATACTTAAATGAAACGTATAAAGGAAATAAATCTCCAATCGTAGTCTATGGTCATAAACATCCATTTATGTTGGTGTACTTCTTGGCTTGTGTAAAATCAGGTCATGCCTATTGCCCGGTTGATGTCAATACACCAATCGACCGCGTTGAAGATATTATTGCGACAGTAAAGAGTCCAGTTGTGCTCGTAAGTGAAGAAATTTCGCTAGATGTACCAACGTTGACGGTTTCTGAAGCTAAAGAAGTGATTGCTTCTACGACAGAACGTATTTCAAAGACCATTATGTTCAAGGTGAAGATGTTTTCTATATTATCTTTACTTCAGGAAGTACAGGGAAGCCAAAAGGAGTTTCTATCACTTACAATAACTTGAACCACTTTTTAGATTGGTTTACAGGTTATTATAAAGAGAAAGGACCACAAGTCTTCCTAGGACATCCGCCGTTCTCATTTGATTTATCAGTGATGTCACTTTGGCCAGCGCTCTATATGCATGCGCCACTTGTTCAAATTGATAAAGAACACTTGCAAGATTTTAAAGTGTTATTTAAAACATTAGAAGAGTCTAAAGCAACTGTGTGGATTTCAACGCCATCCTTTGCAGAAATGTGCTTAGTGGATCCAAGTTTTAACCAAGAATTACTCCCTGAATTAGAGCAATTCGTATTTTGCGGTGAGAAGTTATTCAGCACAACCGTTGAAAAACTAATGGAACGATTCCCAAACGCAGAAGTGGTAAACACGTATGGTCCGACAGAATCAACGGTTATGGTGACGTGGATGCCTTTAACAAGAGAATTGTTAGAGAAGTATCCAGATAATCTACCGGTAGGTGTGATTAAACCTGGAACAACCGTGTTAATTGATGGCCCAGAAAGCGGAGAAATCATCATTTACGGAAATACAGTAGCTAAAGGCTATTATGAAAACCCTGAAATGAATGCAAAACATTTCTTTGAAGTAGATGGTGAGCGTGCGTACCGCACAGGAGATGTGGGACATTTCGAAGGAGATTTATTATTCTGTGAAGGAAGAATTGATTTCCAAATCAAATTACATGGTCACCGTATTGAGTTGGAAGATATCGACAATAACTTATTGAAGAATCCGAAAATTCGTCAGGCTGCAACGGTTCCTTCGATGGCAGATGGAAAAGTAAAATCGATTACTTCATTTGTCGTGTATAACGAACCAATCGAAAAAAACGTTTTTGAAACAGTTAAACTCGTAAAAAAAGAATTGGCGCAACATGTGCCGGAATATATGATTCCAAAAAAAGTCGTCTTCTTAGACGAAATGCCGTTAAATAACAATGGTAAAATTGATAAAAAACAATTAAAGGAGCTTGTGTAGTCGATGCATTATTTTGAAGGTCTCTCTTTCTTCATGACGCTAGGACTCGTATTAATCGTAGCGTTCATACTAAATGTCTTTCAAAAATCTACGTATTATCTATCATTACTATTCTCGTTAGTGATGGTCTATTTCGTGTTTATTAAAACGCCAGACCAATTGATTGCACTTTTGGGATTTGTAGTGTTAGGGTACATTTTGATGCAGTTGACCTCTAAGCTAAAAGACCGCAAGAGGACAATGCCAATCATGGTGTTGTTAGCAGGAATGCCGTTGATTGTGGTGAAAGTATTGCCTGTATTTAATGTGAATGGACTTGGATTTTTAGGGATTTCTTATATGACCTTCAAATTAGTCCAAATCATTATTGAGATGTATGACGGGTTGATTGAAAAGCCGATGTCCGTTCTCGATTACACGCATTTCTTATTATTCTTCCCTGCACTCAGTTCTGGGCCAATTGACCGTAGCAGACGCTTTATGGACGATTGGCACAAACAAAGAAGTCGAGCAGAGTATCTAGAACTCGCAGGTACGGGTATTTTTAGGTTAGTTTTAGGTTTATTCTATAAATTGGTGTTATCCGGGAATAGTATTTCAATATATGAATGGGCCAGTAGGTAAAGATGTGACATACCTCATAACCTATATGTATCTCTACACGGCATATTTATTCTTTGACTTTGCAGGATATAGTTTAATGGCAGTAGGGGCAAGTAATATTCTTGGTGTTGAAACACCAATGAACTTTAACTTCCCATTTATCAGTATCGACATTAAAGATTTCTGGAACAGATGGCATATTACGTTATCGACATGGTTACGTGATTTTGTGTTCTCGCGTGTTGTAATGCGATTCATGCGTAAGAAAGTATTCAAGAAGAGACTGACGACGGCGATGGTGGCCTATATGATCAATATGACCTTCATGGGATTTTGGCATGGGGTGACGTTGGACTACATCATCTACGGTGTGTATCACGGAGTATTGATGGCATCGTTTGAGTGGTATCAGAAGAAGTCGAAGTTTTATAAGAAAAACAAGAATAAGACATGGTATAAAATTGCAAGCTGGTTTATCACAATGCATTTAGTGATGTTTGGATTCTTGATTTTTTCAGGAAAACCATTATTATGGATAAGTAAATTAATTTCAATGCAATAGGAGGAATTATCCGTGGAAGAAAGAATTTTAGAAATTTTAGAAGAAATTTGTGAAGATGAAGTAGTATACGAAGATAAAGACATCAACTTAAAAGAAGAAGGGTTAATGGATTCGTTAGCATTCGTTGAACTTCTTGTTCGTTTAGAAGAGTTCGGTATCGAAGTAGCTCCAACAGAAGTGACTTATGAAGAAATCGATACTCCAAATAAATTATTAAATATGTTGCAGATCGTGTAGCTTAAGTTGAAATAGTAAAAGGCGCTTCCTGAGGCAGGAGGCGCCTTTTTGCGTATTTAGAATTTAATATTTAATAGTTCGTTTACTTCGTTATAGGCGGATTGGATTCTCTCAAGTGTTTCTTTATCTACGGTATGTTCTAGAGGTCCGCCGGGGATATAGTTTTCAGCGAGAAAGACTTGGTAATCATAGGCAGGACCGCCCATAAAACTACGATTAATTTCGGTACGTGAAACCCATGTTGGGTGAGCTTTAACGCTTGTAAGAGTCGTCTTTCCGTTTTCTTTTTCAATAGTGATATCCATAATCACGCCGCGTTCAGTCCAGATGTTTTCTAAGGTTTCGACGCGTTGGTTAGAAAGGAGGTTCCCCATTGAGTAGATGATGAATTTCTTTTCGCCGTCTTTAGTGATAGTTTCTGTCGGTTCGATTACATGTGGATGTCCGCCAAAAACCACATCGGCACCCCATTCAATCATTTTATGATACGTATCGATTTGCCCTTGTGTTGGATGAAGATGATATTCTTCTCCCATTTGTGGCAATACAATCGTAAAGTCGGCAATTTCTTCAGCACGTTGGATGAGCTGTTTCACCTTTTGCATGTTCAAATCATATAAGTGGTTGTTATATTCTTCGTCGGTGAGGGAAGCTTCGATTCCGTTAAAGCCATACGCAAATCCAAGGATGGCGACTTTAATGCCATTGACCTCTTTTACAAGAATGCCTTCAGACGGGTCGACTTTTACCCCGAAAATATCAAGTCCGTTTTTACGAAAAGCATTGGCTGTGTATTTCAACCCTTCGATGCCTGTATCAAGAATATGATTATGCGCTAAGTCGAGTACGTCGTATCCGGCATCTTTAATGCTCTGAATCACTTCTTCGGGCGCGTTAAAAATAGGGTATCCAGCAAGAGGTTCGTTTGGGTTGATGGTTCCTTCGAAATCCCCAATCGCAAGGTCTGCGCTAGATACGAGCGGTGTAATTTGTTCGTAGTCATTTTTAAAATCATATGACGTCCCATCAAATGCACTTCCATAAACAATATCATGATAGAGCATATCTCCGCTTGCGGTGATGCGAGCAACTTGTTTATTCGTTGGCGGTGACTGCGGGTTGTTTGGTGTAGCGGCAGCCTCTTGATTTTGTTCAGAGGATGCCTTCGATGTTTGAACAGTCTCTATACTTTCTTGCGCGGAGGGACGAGTAAGGAATCCTGCCGTAATCGTAAATACCGATAAGATACAGACCCCGTAAAATTCCATTCGCTTGATTTTGTCGCTCTGTGAATTACCTCTCATAAATTCCCCTCCAATACCTGTTGTAACTGTATTATACCCCGAATTAATTCCTATTTAAATAGTAATTTTGGAATATGAAGAAATAAATAATTAAATCACAATCCCTCTAGAATTACTCGGTGGATAGCTATATAATTTAGTTAAAGGCAGTAGTTGATAGTTTTTATAGGAAATTGTTATAGGAAGGGTGTAGGGAAATGGATAAGTTGATTAGGTTTCTGCTAAGAATTTTCTGTTGTTTTGCTGCTTTGATTATTTTAGTTCTAGTGCGGTTTAGAGTAGCTAGTGTGTATGGAGATACGGTAAACTCGATTCATTCTAGAGACGAGATTGTTCATCTAGAAGAAGAAATTCTTAATATGTCTCGCGATGGGGATGAACATATAGAAGCGGTTGATTTTGAGCATGCGGTCGAGATGTATTTTGATGTACCGCTGTTTAAAGAGGAAAAAGATCTAGACAGTGAAGAAATTGAACGTATTATTACCGATAGTAACTATAAATGGGTAGTTCCTATTAAGAATCCTACATTTGAAAAAGAGGCTAATCTTTATATAGGGGGCCCAGCGAATTCATCAGAAATAGAAGCCAAAGTGAAGCAGGGGTATCTGACAAAAGAAGAAGGAGAAAAACTGATTCGCTCACAAGGGAAATGGACGGTTGCGTATGTGAGCACTTATGAGAAAAATAAGCATTCGATTTTGAAAGTAGCACAGGAAGTGATTGCTAAAGAGAACTTGAATGTTGAAAAGATTTTGTTTGTTGTGCCCAAAGAAATACAAATTCCAGTAGTACTTATAAAAGTTGACGGGAACTACCAAGTGATGTTTCATGAGTTTCCTTTAGTAGAAGGCGGAATCTCAAATGTAAAAGGAGAGCTATCTCTTGATCGGTTCTATCCATTCAACGAGGCTAAAGAAGTAGTGCGTGAGTTTGCTAAGGAACATCAGCTAGTTTCGTCGAATGGCGATGCAAGACCGAATGGTGTTGTCGTTCCGTGGAAAGAGTCTTCCATTGTTATGGTGGGAATAGTGGTTGCTGGATTCATCCTTTATAAACTATTTCGGAAAAAGATAGCGCAACCAAAAGTTCCTGAACCTTAAAAAACGACAAAAGGTGGAAAAATAAAAGGAAATACGTTATAATAAGAGCGTTAAAAATAAATGCTGTAAGCATCAAGGAGGAACTAAAACATGAGTCGTTTAGTAAGCATGACTGAAATGTTACAAAAAGCTAAAGAAGGTAAATACGCTGTTGGTCAATTCAACATCAACAACTTAGAATGGACACAAGCGGTTTTAACAGCAGCTCAAGAAGCTAACTCACCAATTATCTTAGGTGTATCTGAAGGTGCTGGAAAATACATGGGTGGCCCTGCAGTTGTTTCTGCTATGGTAAATGCATTATTAGATGCAATGAACATCACTGTTCCAGTAGCATTACACTTAGACCACGGTTCTTCAGTAGAAGTATGTAAACAATACATCGACGCTGGATTCAGCTCAGTAATGTTTGACCACTCTCACTTCCCAATCGATGAAAACATCGCATTAACTAAAGAAGTTGTAGAATATGCACATCCAAAAGGAGTTTCAGTTGAAGCTGAAGTAGGTACTGTAGGTGGTACTGAAGATGGCGTAACTGGAGGAATCAACTACGCTGACTTAAACGAATGTGTACGTATGGTGAAGGAAGCTCACATCGATGCTTTAGCAGCAGCTTTAGGTTCTGTTCACGGAACTTACTCAGGTGAACCAGTATTAGGTTTCGATGAAATGTTAGCTATCTCAGAAGCTACAGGTGCTCCATTAGTATTACACGGTGGATCAGGTATTCCAGAATACCAAATCAAAAAAGCAATCGAACGTGGACATGCTAAAATCAACGTTAACACTGAATTACAACAACAATGGACAGCAGCAGTTCGTGCTAAATTAAATGCAGACGCTGGTGTTTATGACCCACGTAAAATCATCAAACCTGGTTTCGATGCAATCGTTAAGATTACAAAAGAAACAATGGACATCTTCGGTTCAACAGGAAAAGCTTAATAATCACTATTTTGAGGCAGGCGATTTCGCCTGTCTCTTTTTAATTAGACCAATAAATATCCACTGGCTAAGCCGGTGGATATTTATTTGAGCAAAATAATACTATAAAAGAGCAAAATTATCATATGTGATAATTTATCATATATGATAATTTTAAGGTGTGGAGGTGGGAGAGATGAAGCGCAAGTTTAAAATCGAAAAAGATATGGTAGATCAGCTAGATGAGTATTCATATGAAGAAAAAGTAAAGTATGCAGCCATATTAAAAATACTGCAAGAAGATGGGTTAACAGAAGAGATGATTCAAAAATGGGGTCGATGGTATAAAGGAAAACATGGGTTGCTAATAACCCTTTCGAAAAATGTTAAGGAGGAGATGGACGATGGGGACGTACCTAACTTCAAAACTTTGCAAGCTTTCATCAGAATATCCGACGTTTGATTATGATTTAGAAAAGGAAATGATGATGCAGCGAGTTGCATTACAAATGACTAAGCTACAAACAGTGACAGGACTTTCCTTAGAAGATTTTGCAAAAGAAGTTGACCTTAAAGCATCAAATCTTTCGAGATTGCAGAGCGGAGACCATAATCCAACTATTCTTACTCTGTTGGATTTAGCTTATCGATGTGGATATGATGTAGAAGTGAAAGTAAAAAAGAAAAAACTGCCTAAGTAGCATTACAAAATTACAATTGTTCACAGAAAAAATCGCTTAGAGCATAGCAATTTAACTCCTAAATTTGTTTTTATAAGTGTAAGACTTATTAGATAATGAATAGAAATGAGGAGGAAAAATTATGACACATCATACATTTGTTGAGAAGAAACTGCATTTACGATTCAAAGGGAGTGACAGAAAAACAAAAAACCTGATTATTTCACGTCCTAAGGATAAATTGAAGAAGGATTCAGCTAATATAGCAATGGAGAGTATTATAGGAGCTAATCTTTTTGAAAAAGACGGAGTACAATTGTATGAAGGTCGAAGAGATGCTTGTTATAAGACGCAGAGAGTGGATGTCTTTCTTTAACAACAATAAATAATCGAATAAATATCCAACGGCTAAGCCGGTGGATATTTATTTGTGGAGTAAGTTTCTTCTATATAGATTGTACCGAATAAAAGGGAACATTTTCTCTTAAGAAAATTCTTGACGTGTTGAAGGAGAAATGCTATTCTATTAGAGGTGCTTTTATACCTGATTCCTGATAAGTAATCAAATCAGTCGTGCTGACTGGTAAGAAGGCCATTTTATGAGACAGTGATGTCTTTTAATTTTTAACAAAAAATGGTCCGCCCGGAAGTGTGGACCAAGAAGAACCCGTTAGGGAAGGAGGAAGAGCTTAATGCCAACTATTAACCAATTAGTCCGTAAACCTCGTAAATCAGCAGTTGAGAAATCAGCTTCTCCAGCGTTAGGTAAAGGCTATAACAGTTTCAAAAAATCACAAACGAATACAAACTCTCCACAAAAACGTGGTGTATGTACTCGTGTAGGTACTATGACACCTAAAAAACCTAACTCAGCGTTACGTAAATACGCTCGTGTACGTTTATCTAACTTAATCGAAGTAACTGCGTACATTCCAGGTATCGGTCACAACTTACAAGAACACAGCGTTGTGTTAATCCGTGGTGGACGTGTAAAAGACTTACCAGGGGTACGTTACCATATCATTCGTGGTGCTTTAGACACTGCAGGAGTTAACAACCGTATGCAAGGTCGTTCTAAATACGGTACTAAACGTCCTAAAAAATAATTAAAAAATAAAACACTCATTAAATGAAAGGAGGATTATAAATGCCTCGTAAAGGTCCTGTCGCAAAACGTGATGTTTTACCTGATCCAATTTATAATTCAAAATTAGTTACTCGTTTAATCAACCGTTTAATGGTAGATGGAAAACGTGGTAAAGCTGCAACAATCTTATATAACGCATTTGATATCGTTAAAGAAAAAACTGGAAACGATCCAATGGAAGTTTTTCGAACAAGCAATGAAAAACATTATGCCTGTTCTTGAAGTTAAAGCTCGTCGTGTAGGGGGTTCTAACTACCAAGTTCCTGTTGAAGTTCGTCCAGACCGTCGTACTACATTAGGTTTACGTTGGTTAGTAAACTACTCACGTTTACGTGGTGAAGACACAATGGAAGTTCGTTTAGCTAAAGAAATTATGGATGCTGCGAACAACACTGGTGCTTCTGTTAAGAAACGTGAAGATACACATAAAAATGGCTGAAGCGAACAAAGCGTTTGCTCACTATCGTTGGTAAGATTAAAAAGGTTTTTTTCAACCTTTTTGGTCTCACTTATTGTTAGAAATATAGAAAGAGGTGTAGAACGAAGATGGCAAAAAGAGAATTCTCTCTTGAAAATACTCGTAATATTGGTATCATGGCCCACATCGATGCAGGTAAAACTACAACGACTGAGCGTGTACTTTATTACACTGGTAAAATCCACAAAATTGGTGAAACTCACGAAGGAGCTTCACAAATGGACTGGATGGAACAAGAACAAGAACGTGGTATCACTATTACATCAGCTGCTACAACAGCACAATGGAAAGGTCACCGTATCAACATCATCGACACTCCAGGGCACGTGGACTTCACAGTTGAAGTAGAACGTTCTCTACGTGTATTAGATGGTGCGGTAGCTGTACTTGATGCTCAATCTGGGGTAGAACCTCAAACAGAAACTGTATGGCGTCAAGCTACAACATACGGAGTTCCACGTATCGTATTTGCGAACAAAATGGATAAAATCGGTGCTGACTTCTTATATTCAGTACGTACAATCCACGAACGTTTACAAGCAAATGCACACCCAATTCAATTACCAATCGGAGCTGAAGACAACTTCACTGGTATCATTGACTTAATCAAAATGAAAGCTGAAATCTATACTAATGACTTAGGTACAGATATCCAAGAAACAGATATCCCTGAAGATTTACAAGATTTAGCTGAAGAATGGCGTGAAAAATTAGTTGAAGCAGTTGCTGAAACTGACGAAGCTTTAATGGAACGCTATTTAGAAGGTGAAGAAATTTCAGAAGCTGAATTAAAAGCAGCTATCCGTAAAGCTACATGTGCGGTAGAATTCTACCCAGTATTATGTGGTTCTGCCTTCAAAAACAAAGGGGTACAATTAATGTTAGATGCAGTAGTTGACTACTTACCATCTCCATTAGATGTTCCTTCAATTAAAGGTATCGATCCTAACACAGACCAAGAAACAGAACGTCATTCATCAGATGAAGAACCATTCTCAGCATTGGCCTTCAAAGTTATGACTGACCCATTCGTAGGTCGTTTAACATTCTTCCGTGTGTACTCAGGTACTTTACAATCAGGTTCATACGTTAAGAACTCAACGAAAGGTAAACGTGAACGTGTAGGACGTATCCTACAAATGCACGCGAACTCTCGTCAAGAAATTCCAGAAGTATTCTCAGGAGACATCGCTGCTGCAGTTGGTCTTAAAGATACAACTACAGGGGACACATTATGTGACGAAAAAGCTGAAGTTATCTTAGAATCAATGGAATTCCCTGATCCAGTTATCGAGGTTGCTATTGAACCTAAATCAAAAGCTGACCAAGATAAAATGGGTATTGCTTTACAAAAACTTGCAGAAGAAGATCCAACATTCCGTGCTTACACTAACCAAGAAACTGGTGAAACAGTTATCGCTGGTATGGGTGAGTTACACTTGGATATCATCGTTGACCGTATGCGTCGTGAGTTCAAAGTAGAAGCTAACGTAGGTGCTCCTCAAGTATCTTACCGTGAAACATTCCGTGCTTCTACACAAGCTGAAGGTAAATTCGTTCGTCAATCAGGTGGTAAAGGTCAATACGGTCACGTATGGATTGAATTTACTCCTAACGAAGAAGGTGCTGGATTCGAATTCGAAAACGCTATTGTCGGTGGGGTAGTTCCTCGTGAATACATCCCTGCAGTTGAAGCTGGATTGAAAGACGCTATGGAAAACGGGGTATTAGCCGGTTATCCATTAGTTGACATCAAAGCTAAACTTTACGATGGATCATACCATGATGTCGATTCATCTGAAACAGCCTTCAAAGTTGCCGCTTCTATGGCATTGAAAGCTGCTGCTAAGAAAGCTCAACCTGCTATCTTAGAACCTATGATGGCTGTTGAAATTACAGTTCCTGAAGAATACTTCGGAGATGTAATGGGACACGTTAACGCTCGTCGTGGACGTGTTGAAGGTTCTGAAGTTCGTGGTAACGCACAAATCGTTAAAGGTATGATTCCTTTATCAGAAATGTTCGGTTACGCAACTACATTACGTTCTGCAACACAAGGTCGTGGTACTTTCAGTATGACATTTGACCACTATGAAGATGTTCCTAAGAGCATTGCAGAAGAAATCATTAAGAAAAAAACGGCGGTAACGGAGAATAATCTCTAGCGCTGCATCCTATCAAATGAACTGAATCGGCTGGTTATGTCAGTCATAACCAGTTGATTTTTAAGAGAGTTCTTTGGTATAATTACAATCGGTAGATACTGTTATAGAATCTAACAAAACTCAATTATTAGGAGGAATCATTTAAATGGCAAAAGAAAAATTTGACCGTTCAAAACCACACGTTAACATTGGTACAATCGGCCACGTTGACCACGGTAAAACAACATTAACTGCTGCTATTACAACTGTATTAGCTAAGAAAGGTTTCGCGCAAGCTCAAGATTACGGTTCAATCGATAAAGCTCCAGAAGAACGCGAACGTGGTATCACAATCAACACAGCTCACGTTGAGTACGAAACTGACACTCGTCACTACGCTCACGTTGACTGCCCAGGACACGCGGACTACGTTAAAAACATGATCACTGGTGCTGCTCAAATGGACGGTGCTATCTTAGTAGTATCTGCAGCTGACGGCCCAATGCCACAAACACGTGAACACATCTTATTATCACGTCAAGTAGGTGTTCCTTACATCGTTGTATTCTTAAACAAAGTTGACATGGTTGACGATGAAGAATTATTAGAATTAGTAGAAATGGAAGTTCGTGACTTATTATCAGAATACGATTTCCCAGGCGATGACACTCCAGTTGTTGCAGGTTCTGCTTTACGCGCTTTAGAAGGCGACGCTTCATACGAAGAAAAAATCTTAGAATTAATGGCTGCAGTTGACGAATACATCCCAACTCCAGAACGTGACGTTGACAAACCATTCATGATGCCAGTCGAAGACGTGTTCTCAATCACAGGTCGTGGTACTGTTGCTACAGGTCGTGTTGAACGTGGACAAGTTCGTGTTGGTGACGAAGTTGAAATCGTTGGTATTTCAGAAGAAACTTCTAAAACAACTGTTACAGGTGTTGAAATGTTCCGTAAATTGTTAGACTATGCTGAAGCAGGGGATAACATTGGTACATTATTACGTGGTGTTACACGTGACAACATCGAACGTGGACAAGTTCTTGCTAAACCAGGAACAATCACTCCACATACTAAATTCAAAGCTGAAGTTTACGTATTAACTAAAGAAGAAGGTGGACGTCACACTCCATTCTTCACAAACTACCGTCCTCAATTCTACTTCCGTACAACAGACATCACTGGTGTTTGCTTGTTACCAGAAGGCGTTGAAATGGTAATGCCTGGTGACAACGTAACTATGGAAGTTGAATTAATTCACCCAGTTGCTATCGAAAACGGTACTAAATTCTCTATCCGTGAAGGTGGACGTACAGTAGGTGCTGGTTCAGTAGCTTCTATCGAAAAATAATTTTTCTTAAAAATGATTTTCAAGACTATCCAATTTTGGATAGTCTTTTTTTATTAAAATTTTTTAAATTAAAATGTCAGACAATTGAAAGCGAAAAACAAAAATCAAAGCGAAACGTCAAAATCGTTGATATAACAACGTTTGTAAAGGGTTTTAAAAACAAAAATGGAACACACGGGCGCGTGTGCATAAATAAATGTTGTTAAATCAACGGTTTTCGCT